>JADMIO011434947.1_pt1 | contig 73804 bp, 64 predicted proteins | sample 8958161 | NCBI WGS metagenome assembly JADMIO01 (sample SAMN16585339, study PRJNA669376) | soil metagenome | isolation source: Crop rotation soil | place: USA: Cullars Rotation, Alabama | collected 2011
CGCGACAACTTGTCCACGTGGAATTCTAAGCTTAGGATCCCAATGTGCTGGAAAGTTGCCCTCAATTTTGCTGCCCGGCGCTCACGCCCGGGGATGGTGTTGCTCGATTGTCTCTCGCAAGCGCCGCTGCGCGACGTGCGTATAAACCTGGGTAGTGGAAATGTCTGCGTGGCCCAACATGATCTGGACGCTGCGCAAGTCCGCACCGCCCTCCACCAGATGAGTGGCGAAACTGTGCCGGATCACGTGCGGCGTCAAGGCCCGGCTGATACCGGCCTTCAGGCCATAACCGCGCAAGAGTTTCCAAAACGACTGCCGCGTCATGGCCCTCCCGCGGGAGGTGACGAACAGATGCCGGCTGGCACGCCCCTTCAGGAGCCCGGGCCTCGCGCTGCTCAGGTACAGATCCAAGGCTTGCCCCGCAGCCTGGCCAAACGGCACCATGCGCTGCTTGTTGCCCTTCCCAGTGACTCGGAGGACTCCCATTTCGCGCTCCACCGCCGACAGCGTCAGTTGGCACAGTTCGGAAACGCGAAGCCCCGTGGCGTACAGCAGCTCGAGCATGGCTCGGTCGCGCATCCCGGTGGACTTTTCCACAGGGGGCGCAGCGATCAGCCGGTCTAGCTCGTCACGGTTAAGATATTTCGGAAGCGTGGTCCACTGCCGAGGTTGGCTCAGGAACTCGGTGGGGTCCTGACCTAGTTGGCCTTCCTGAATCAAGAATCGGTAAAAGTTGCGCAACGTTGTGATGTGGCGGGCGATGGATCGTGCCGATAGGCCCGCGTTATAGAGCGATTCGACATAGCTGGCCAGGTCAGGCGCCTGAATCTCAGTCACCGGCTTGCCAATTTTTTCGCCAAGTCTCTTAAGATCAAGTTGATATGAATTCAGCGAGTTCGCCGCGAGTCCTTTCTCGACGCGGCAAAAATTGAGATAGGCCCGGATGCTCGGAGCTAGTGGCTTAAACGGGGGCACCGTAGCCTGCATTGTGCCAATGATACAATACTTGCAAAATTGTTTGGAAGGAAAAGCGTCAAAAAGTACCCGTAAGTGGCTCTAACGACCAATAAAAAGGTGTTCGTGACCCGCTTTGAGCGGGAATCGATCGCGGGGTTCGTGCAAACTCCGGGCGGGTTTTCCGACGACGCTGTGGAATTGCTCACCCCTGCCGGAGCGCTGCTACGGCTTCCCTACTCCGAAGTGAAGGCCGTTTGTTTTGTTCGGGATTTCGATGGCGGCGACACCTGGCGCGAGCACCGCTCCTTCGCCAGCCGGCCCAAAGCGCCGGGGCTCTGGGTTCGTTTGGTTTTCCAGGACAACGATTCGACCGAGGGCATGCTGGCGAACAATCTCATGTTGTTGGAACCGAATGGATTCTTGATCACGCCGCCGGACCCGAGTTTCCAGAATCAGAGAATCTTCGTTCCGCGCGCGGGCTTGCGCGAGGTACAGGTGGTAGGGGTGGTCGGCGCCCGCCGGAAAGTGGTGAAGCCGCCGAAGCCCGAGGGTCAGTTGGAAATGTTTTAGAGAGCAGCCACGGGGGCTAGGCAGCCCGAGGGTCATGCACGGGATTCGGCGGCTCCTGGATGGTTTAGGCAGCAACCACCACTGCCTCGTGTTGCACCGGGAAGTTCACCGAGCGCGCAATGAAGCAGCGTTGATGGGCTCGGGCGTGAAGCGCCATGGCATCGGCGATGCTGGCGGAATCGGTGATCACGACGCGGGGCCGCAACACCACGCGGATGAATTCGCCCGACCCGTCTGCATGTTCCGACATTTCCCCGCTAGCGGAGTCCTCATATTCGGTCACTACGATGCCGGCGTCCGCGCACAGGTGCAGGAACCAGAGCATGTGGCACGCGGAGAGCGAGGCCACCAGCAATTCTTCAGGCGTGTAGCGCGCCGGGTCGCCGCGGAATACCGCGTCGGACGAACCCGGAAGCGAGGCGATCTTGCCGGCGAGAGTGATTTCGTGATTCCGCGAATAAGCGCGGTAATCGCTAGTTCCGGCGCCCAGGTTACCGGTCCAGGTTGTCGTGATGCGATAGTGATGTCCGCGGGTCGTCAAAAAAGAATCGAGGGCAAGAAAGATCCGGCGGGCTCCTGGTACATGCCCACGGACATCAGCGTCATGGGATACTGCACGCGGAGTCCGTTCTGCAGGCACCAGCGGAACAGCGCGGCATTGCGGGTAGGCACCAGAATTCCAGGACCGCCAAAGCTGTCGGCCGCCGAGATCAAGGCCTGGATATCGCCAACTGTTTCGCCCACCGAATGTCCGAAGAAAGCCATCGAAGACGTGTAGCCGGTGATGCGCGCGCCGCGTTCCACCACCTTCGCGGTGCCCTGTTCGATGGCATCGGCAAGTTCGCCGCCGCGATCGTGACCATGCACCTTGCTGCAAAGCTGGTTACAAGCCGCGAGGTCGGATCGCAGCGCCGGGCGGACGTGAAAGCCGTCCATGGGCTTCCGGATAGCTTTCCCTTGCATGGTGGAAATCGGCTCCTGGGCATCAAAGCCCAGCTTGGTATACAAAGACAGCGACCGGTTGTGAAAGGCGGCCTGCAGCAAGCGAACACCGGCGAAGTTTCGTTCGGTGGCGCGCGCGAGGACTGCTTCCATCAGTTTTCGTCCTGCGCCAGCATTTTGTGCATCCGTGACCACGGTTATCGGCCCAACGCCCGCTATCGGCGAACGCTCATCGAGACAGTTGCTGCCGATGATACGGCCCTCCGATTCCGCCACCACGCAGTAAAACCCAGGGTGCGAAAACATCATCGCGAGAAGACCGACAGCGTGCTCGGCAGAAGGCAGGTCGGGGGGGAAATTGTGGGCTGAATTGATGTCGAAAAAGGCTTGATAGCAAATGGCGCCGCAAGCTGGCGCATCTTCCGGCGCCGCGCGGCGGATTATGATCTGGGGCATGACGGGTATTTTGCGCGCCACTTGATGAGACACCCTAGCGGACGACAGGGCTCCCCAGGTTCAGCATCGCAAGGTCGGTCCAGCAGTTCTCGAGCGTGTTCTGAACAAAAGTGAGGCGGTCGATCCAGGCGCTGCGGGAATGCTTGAACTCGCTCCACCGCCAGCGGGCGAATTGAGCGGCATTGTGCACATCCTCGCGCGCCAGTTCCTGGGCAATGGTGACATGCGGATGGTAAGGATACGGCTCCTGAAAGGCCATACGGCCGGTGTTGAGAGCCGAATGCATGCGCTCCAGTTCCGCGAACCCCTTCTGTATCGCAACGTAGATCACCTGTGTGCCTTCAAACACTTCGATTTCGCCCAGCTCAACCTTGAACGGTGGAAATTCCTGCAGGCGTGCTTTGAGTTGTTCCATCGCTTCCGCAACGGCTTCACCGGGTGCTTCGCCCGGAGACTCAAGGAGGGGGCGCGGTGGAAGGATGGTCACGTGCGCCTTGGCTCGCGATTCCGGGGCGAAATCGTGACGAATTTCGTCCAGCAGTTCGGCCAGAGGCCCCGGGAGATACGACACCAAGGCGAAAGAGTTGATGCGCGTCTCCCGCCCGTTGCTTCCTTCCATCTCAGACTAGTGTAACGCCGTCTCGCACAGCGTGAAACACGTTTGCCACTTTAAGAGGAGGGGGAGTCCGCTAGTACTTCTTCGGTTGCCGCGTCGGGCTTGATCTCGGGGAGCACCCATTGAGCCTCCTCGAAGCCCACGAACTTATAGATCCGCAAGACGCCGCCTTCGGACTCGAGCAGATCGCCGGGAATGAGCGGCGCAGTCGTTTCCTTGAGAGCGAAGAACGCGGCGTAAGGGGTGGGGGCGTCGATCAAATCTCCCGGTTCGTAGTCGCGCGGCTTGACGTTTGCCGAGCCGCTTACGTGCGGCGCCACACGGAACGACTGATGTAGATGATCCTTCAAGCGATGAATGCGGTAGCTGGGCATGGCCGTTGATCCATTATCGCGCAAAACAATTGAAGAAGGAAATGTTTGGTGGAACGGCGGCGCTAGGATTGCTTCCACGCCAGAGCCACCAGTTGCACGCTGATCCCCGTCTTCTTGGGGCGCACAGTGACGGTTTCGAAGATTTCCGTCGCGGGATCGATCTTGGTATCGAGCGCGGCGACTTCCGCCTCGAATTGGGAATTCAGTTCCTGCAACTGTTGGTCTACCATCTCCACGGTTTCATCAGCGCGGCCGACATCGCTGTATTCCTTGGCTGCCCTTCCAGCGGCCCGGACGGACTGGGCGGCCTTATTGATATTAGTGGCGCTGAAAGTCTTGCGGCCCATGAACGCACCCAGGATTCCGGCGCCCACACTAACCACGGTATTGAGAATCTGAGCGGTGGATTGTTCCTGTTCCACGCCCTTTCTCTGCTGGGCCTGAATCTTCCGGCGTTGGAGTTGATCGAGCTTGGGGCCGTATTTTGCCTGCAGCGCGGCCTTTAACTGATCCCGCTGCTCACGCGCAGCGTGCTGCAAGCGAACCCGAAAGTCGCGCTCGGTCTCGCCCGGCGTGGACGTTTGATTGAGGCTCGGCGAACGCATCAGGTCGAGCTTTTGCATCCGGAAAAGCCAAGTCGCGAAACTCTTGTTCCAGGCCGCGTAGTTCTTGGGGTTTGCGCCGGCGGCGGGCAGCTCCGCAAAACTCGCGCCGGCTTCGGGAGCGTTTTCGAGATCGGAGACGGCGCAATCGGCCTCTTCGGCCGAGTCCCAATCCGCACCAACGGCGTCATTTGTGAGGGCAGTGGTGAAGAGGAGATCGCGCGCAATATCGATACTAAGCTTATCGTCCACGAATTGAATTTTGGCCGCGCCGACTGCCACCGGCGAGTAGACGATTTCTTTCGCCGCGCCACGAACTGGAAAGTAATATTGAGGGATACCAGGCGGCAATACCGGAGGGCCGGCGGCAGCAGCACGCGAGGCGACGGGAGCGGAGACAGGCGGCGCGTCTCCGGTGGTTTGCCCGACCACTTTGGAGTCCTGCGTCAACTTCTGGATCTCGGGCCGCGCCAGCGGTCCCCTCAAGTACGAAAGGGTCCAGCGCGTCTCGAACACTACCGGTTGCTTCTCGTGAACGTTGTTCATCAGGAACACGCGCTTGCCAAGACCGGCCAACATCTTGTCCATTTCACCGCGGTCGAAGTTCGAACCCGCACCTTCCAGACCTTCCAGAACGCGCGCCTTGTCGCGTTCAGTCTGGAGCCGCCCCAGGAACCACGTTCCCGTGTTCGCGAGACCCTTGTAATCCAGATCGACAGGATTCTGCGTCGCCAGCACCACACCCAGTCCAAATGCGCGCGCCTGTTTTAGCAGAGTCAGCAGAGGTTGTTTCGACGGCGGATTGGCCACCGGCGGAAAGTAGCCGAAGATCTCATCCATGTAGAGGATCGCGCGCAGGCTGCTGGTCCCCGGCTGAGTCCGCACCCAGCTCAAGATCTGATTGAGGAAAAGGGAAACGAAGAACATCCGCTCGGAATCATTGAGGTGCGCAATGGAAAAAATACTGACGCGGGGCTTGCCTGCTTCGGTCCACAAGAACTTCCCGATATCCAGAGGATCGCCAGCGAGCCACGCCTCAAATCCCGGCGAGGCCAGAAGATTGTTCAACGCCATAGCCAGCGCGAATCGCTCCTTTGCGGGATAGAACGATTCCAGATCGAGCACTCCGATCTTTTGGGTGGGCGGATTCTGGATCTGTGCAATCAGCGCCGGGAGATCGGGGTCCTTACCCGCGTGCCAGTTGAAGTCGAGCAAGTTCGAGAGCAGCACGTGCTCACGGCTCTTCATGGGATCGGCGGCGATGCCCACTAGTCCCAGCAGGGATGTTGCGGTAGCACTGATACGGTCCCGAAGCGCCTCGCGATCGTTCATGGTCGCCGCGTCAGGCACCATGAATGACTTCAGAACGGACACCGGACGTCCTGCATCCGATCCCGGCGTGTAGATGGCGAAATCGGCGGCGGCGCGCAAACGGGCAATGCGATCGCCGTCTTCCTGCCAGGATGCCAGTCCGTTCTTCCACAACTCCGCCTGTTTGGCGGCAAAAGCGGACCGCTCCATACCCTGATTGCGCGCCTCATCGGGATTCACCCAGGGCTCGAAGTCCTGCGGGCGCAATTCAGGAAACGTGAGCAGGAGATTGGCGAGGTCGCCCTTAGGATCGATGATGAGAGCCGGGATGCCGTCGAGAGCCGCCTCTTCCAGGAGTGCGATACAAAGGCCGGTTTTGCCGCTGCCGGTCATGCCGACGCACACGGCGTGGGTCACTAGATCGGCTGAATCGTAGAGCAGCAGGGCGCGGTCATCTTTTCGTTTGCCTAGGTAGAAGACGCCGAGCTTTTCGTAGTCAGGCAGCATCTTTAGTATTGTAAGTGGAGTGGCGAGGCTCAAGCATGCGAATGCAGGGCAAACGTCCAACCGCAGCGGCGGCCAGCCAAACCAGCGCAACAAGATTCCACAGGAGATCGAAAGATCAGGTCACGAGTTCGTCTGCCCAAAATACGATCCGCCAAGCAAGCTGGCTGGATGGTCCCCAAGACTCTTGGCCGGCCAGTTAGCGCATGTCAAAGCCGGCCTAAGGAACGTCGCCTGCGGATGTGCAAGGACATCGCGATGAGCATTCCGCAAGCCAAAGCCATAGGGAAATCTGTTGCGATGGTCAACACGGAGGTTACGATCCAAGCGCTAGCCTGCACTGGGAGTTTCATCAGGCTAAGTACCTTTCCCCAATGAGGCATGCTGACGACATTCACGACCAGGATCGCGGCCATCACCGAGAGAGGAACAAGTTGCACAAACGGAGCGGCCAGGAGCAAGAGAGCCAATTGAAACACTGCCTGTAGTATTCCAGCCACCGGCGTTTGTGCACCGCTACGTGCATTCGTCAGTGTGTACCGGCAACTATGGGAAGCTGGCAGGCCTTCCACCAGCGAGCAGGCCATGTTTGCGGCCCCGTCTATAAAGAGCTCCACCCGCGGCCGCTGGCGCTCGCCGGTCAGACTCGCCGTAAGTTTCCCAGCTTCCAGCGATTCAATTGTGATCAGCACTGCAATCGCCATGGCCTGAGCCACAAACCAGCCGGGGAGATGAGAGTTAAGCGACTGATCAAAAGGGAACAAGAAGGACGGCCAGGCAGAACCATGGTTCCCGCCGATCGTGTGGACCGGTATGTGCCAGAACTTCACTGAGAGAGCTCCAATCGTCATTGCGATTAAGCTCATCGGAATGAATGCAGAGATCTTCCGGCAGGCTGCGATCAGAATAAAGGTTGCCGAAGCCAGCGTGATCGCGGGGACTGAAATCCCCGAAAGAGACCGCATCACCTGCTCAGATCCGCTCCGAACATTGTTGGCCTGAATCGCAATCGTTATCCCAAGAAGGTCGGGTAGCATGCCTGTGATGATCAGGATTGCCAGGCCGGTTGAGAAACCAACGACGACCGATCGAGGAATAAATCGGACGGCTGCTCCCAAGCCCGTCGCCGCCAAGAGCAAGAGAAACGCGCCAGCAAGCATGGCCGTAAGCGACAGATCGCGAATACCTCCCCGGCTAACTATACTCGACGCTAGGACCAAGACAGTCAGGCTTGGTGCACTAATCTGGATCTTGGTTCTACCCAACATCGAAGTCAACAAACCAGCGATGATGGCACCGTAGACTGCATTCCGAATATTGAGTCCACACATGATCGCCATGGCGATACTGGTTGGGAACATCTGTAAGGCGACGGTCAGCGCGGCGCTTACGTCTGAGCGGAAGCGGAATGAGTCGTAATAACGAAGGCAGACCACCGACTTGGGCAGCCAGATCGTGTCAGCATTGGCGCCTAATCCGAGCATCGACCTCCCTTCGCCAATCACTCAGCCCGGTACGCGGTGCAATCTTTCTCCCAGGCGTCCGACGGCAAGCAGAATCCCATGCAGCAAAGCTTGCGGCCGCGGTGGACATCCTGGGATATACACGTCTACCGGCACAACCTTGTCGACCCCTCCCAGGCAGGCATAGTTCGCACCAAAAATGCCGCCACTGATGCCACAAGCTCCCACCGCAACCACTACCTTTGGCTCCGGCGTCGCGCGATAAGTTTTCAGCAGCGCGAGTTCCATATTTCTGGTTACGGGACCGGTGACGAGAAGCATGTCCGCATGACGAGGCGAGGCGACAAAGTGAATGCCAAACCTTTCGATATCGTAGATCGGATTATTCAAAGCGACAATCTCCAGCTCGCAGCCGTTGCAGGAGCCGGCATCTACCTGGCGAATCGATAGCGACCGCCCCAGCAGGTTATGGATTGCTTCGTTAACCTTCAACCCAACCTGATCGAGATTCGTTTCGCGGCTCGAAAAGCCTCCCTGCACAGCCCGCAACTCGCGGTGCGTGCCGTCAGGATTCAACGCATACTCGGCAATGGTTAGCAGGTGACTTCTATCACCGGTCGCCAACTCGAATTCCTGCGTGACCCTCACAGCTTGCTCAGCGCCTTGCTCCGCGCATAAGCCGCAGAAGACGCACCGGCCGAGATCTACCGTTACGCTGCGCGATTCCCCCGCATCCTGGACCGATATGGCCTCCGTGGGGCAAACTTCCGCGGCCGGCCGGGCATCCCGCCAGCGTTCAAAATCAAAAGCCGGCCGGCCTCGAAAGGACTCAGAGACCTGGGCAGGCGTGTTCGGGTAAGACGTAGTCACCACGCCGGTGCTGATGGTCTTCTGGAGGATTCTGAACATCGGTTAGCGATCCGTTCCCGAATAAGAAAGGTTAAAACTCTTGTTGATCACCGGAAAATCCGCAATGATGTTTCCCTCCACAGCTTCCACCAGGGCCGGCCAGTTGTTGAGCGATGGATCTTTGATCTTGCAACGCTCCAGGCGATGATTGGTTCCGGTACGGACCCAATGGATGATTTCGCCGCGCCAGCCCTCCACCGCACTGATGGCGCAGCGGTCCGCCGGAATAGGGCGAGGCGCAGCGCAGTACTCTGCGCGAAGATCGCGCTCCGCGGCGCGCCGGACGATGTCTAACGATTCCCGTATTTCGTCGATTCTGACCTGCATCCGGTGCCACACATCGCCGGCTTGATACACCGGCACCTTGAGCGAGAAGTCACCATAGGCTGCGTATGGATGGTCGCGCCGAACGTCCAGATCGATTCCAGAGGCGCGCCCTGCCACACCCACAATTCCCAAGTCCTTGGCCTTTTCCGCGCGAAGGATACCAGTGTGCTCCAGACGATCTCGCGTCGAGTCGGAGGAATAGATCAGGCGAATCAAATCGGCAAACTCTCCTTCAAAGTCATCCAGGATGGCCCGCAGCATCTCGACATGATCCTCTTTCCAGGCCCGCCGCATCCCACCGATGCAAACCGTTCCGCGCAGGAGTCGATTTCCGCTTAGCTGCTCGTTCAAGGTGAGCAGCCCCTCACGAAGGCGGCTCGCGTGGGCGTTTGCGATTACAAATCCGACGTCGGTAGCGATAGCGCCAATATCGCCGACATGGTTGCAGATTCTCTCCAGCTCCAGCAGAATCGTTCGCATGATGAGCGCAGTGGGAGGGACTTCGATTTCCGCTGCCCGTTCGATTGCCTGGCAGAACGCGGTGCCGTGCGAGAAACTGGAATCCCCGGATATGCTCTCCGCCAAAAACACGCCTTTATGGATGGGCAGGTTTTCAAAGAGCTTTTCCGTCCCTTTGTGCGTGTAGAACATTCGGAGCTGGAGATACAGGATCGGCTCGCCCGCCACGGAAAAGCTAAAGTGCCCCGGCTCGATGATTCCCGCATGGACCGGTCCTACCGGCACTTGCAGGACGCCTTCCCCCAGCGCGGGCCGGTAGAGGTGGCGTTCTCCCTCAAAAGGCGGCAGCACGGTTTCCAGAGGAAAGTCCTTGAGCAAAGGATGAACAGCCGGCCAATTATCGTGCAAGGCCACTCTTCTGGGGTTGGGGTGTCCGCTAGGCGTCAAGCCAAACCAGTCCTGGATTTCACGCTCCTGCCAGTTGAGCGCCGGCAATTCGGCGGAGAGCGAGGAAAAATCCAGATTGTCTGCGGACACGGGCGCCTGCACAATCAGATACTGCGGATTGCCGGGCTGTTCAAAAATGTAATAGTTGTAGAAGACGCCTTCGGCGGAACGCCGATCCTCCGCAAATACCGTGACCACCCGGGCCGCGCATTCCTGGCGCAGGTACTGAACAATGGCCCGCACATCCGGGCCGTTGGCCCGCAGCTGAATGTCGCGCTCGATGCGCATCGACTGAACCTGCCTGCCCAGGGCCTGTTGCAGTTCAGGAAAGGCCGGGAATCGATTGCTTCTCACGGTTCCCCCGAAGCAATCCGAGCGGCATTCTGAATCAAGTGGAACACCGGGCTCGGCAGCCAAAAACCGAGGATTACAATCAAAGTTCCCAAACCCATCAGCGGATATTTTTTCCACCGGCATACCGCCGCAGGCGGCAATCCCGGGTCAGCTCCCAAAACTAGTTTGGCAATATGTACCAAAAATCCCGTAAAGATAGCGCCCAGGAGAGCGACGCACAGAGTCGCCGGCACAAACAAAGCGCGCTCGAACGCCGCGCGGAGGATCGTGAACTCGCTCTGGAAGATGCTAAAGGGCGCCGTGCCCGTTACCGCCAAGGTCCCCATCAGAAACATCGAACCGCTGACCGGCATGGAGTAAATCAATCCCCCGTGGGCCCGGCGAAACAGATCGGTTTTCAAATGCTGCTGGATGTTTCCCGCGCAAAAGAAGAGAAGCGGTTTGGTGACGGAATGAAAGGTCATATGCAGCAGCATCCCCAGCGCTCCGAAGGCGCCGCCGAAACCCAGGCCGAGAATCATGATCCCGCAATGATCGATACTCGAATACGCCAGAAGCCGCCGGAAACTCCGCTGAATCAGGACGAACGGAACCGCCACTCCAATAGACAGGAGTCCGAAAAAAATGAGGAGTTGAGATCCGAACTGCGGACCCAGGCACTTGGCCGCGAGCACATTGAAACGGATGAGGCCGTAAAGAGCGCAATTGAGAACCGCCGCAGCCAGCATCGCAGCCACCGGAACGGGGGCTTCGCTATACGCATCCGGTTTCCAGGTGTGCATTGGCGCGATACCCGCCTTGGTGCCGTAGCCGAGCAGAATGAGAATGAACGCGATCCTCATAGACGCCTTGTCGAATTGCGATGCATTTTTCACCAAGACCGACCAGTTCAAACCGGCAACCGAATCGGTTCCCACAACCGGGTAAGCGGAGTAGTAAGTCAGAATCGTGCCGAATAAGGCCAGCGATAATCCGACGCCGCCAATCATCGCGTACTTCCAGGCCGCTTCGAGCGAGGTTGCGCGGCCATAAAATGTGATCAGAAAGACCGTCGTCAAGGTAGTCGCTTCGATCGCCACCCACATAACGCCTAAATTGTTGGCAAGCGCCACCATGAGCATGGCGAAAACAAACAGTGGCGTCAGCGTGTAGTACTTGCGAAGTTTGGCGATGGTGACGGATCCCAGCACGTCCTCTTCGAATACTTGGTGTCGTTCGTCATGGCGAAAATAACCGACAGCGTAAATCGAGCAAACCAGCGCGACGAAGGCAGTCAACACAACCACCAAAGCGCTAAGCGAGTCCGCGTAGAGGAAACCGTACCACACCGAAACGCTTCCCATCCGGAGGACCTCCACTGCCAGCGCGACTGTGAACAGAAAGAGGATCGCGAAGGCCGTGACGTTGATCGCCTCCATGACCGGGCGCTTACGGGCGGCAAACGACAGGGCGCCGGCAGCCAAAGGAATCGCGAGAATGACGAAGAGAACCATTCCCGACATCAACCTCGCAGCCTTGAAAGCCGGCTGACGTCCATCGAGTCAAAGGTTTCCTGAATGCGGTAAACCAAAATGCCAAGCACCATTACGGCAACCAGAAGGTCGAAGAAGATCCCCAGTTCGACAATCAAAGGCATCCCGTAGGTGAGTGAGATCGCGGCCAGGAACAAACCATTTTCCAAACACAGAAGCGCCAGCACCTGCATGAAAGCCTTACGGCGGCTGATCATCATGTAAAACCCGATGAGGAACAAAGAAATGGCCACTGCCAGTGTGTTGTGGCCCAGGCTGGCCGGCGATGTGGCTTCCTCAGGACGGTGAAACGACTCGGCGACGGCGTAGCCGACGGTAGTCAATCCTCCTGAGACCAGCAAAGACAGTGGAACGTTGATTAGCGGGGCGATCTCCTGCCCGATGTCGATCTTCTTGACCATCCGCTCCAGCAGCAACGGCAGTAGAACGGCTTTCAGTGCCAGCGTGAGGAAGGCGGCGATATACAGGTGGGGCGCGTGGTTGAAATAGGCGATGGTGTTCGCGATGCCCGCCAATAGAAACGATTGTGCGCCAAAGATGCGGATGTTTGTGATCAGCCAGCGTTGTCCTACCATCGCAATTTGCAGAACCAGCACAAACGCCGCCATCAGGGTGAGCATCCGGTTGCCAAATTGGGGGTCCTGATAAAAGTGCATGAGTGTCTCAGAAAAAGAACGTCGAGATCAGTGCCAGAGCACCCAAGATGAAAGCGACGGCCAGCAATTCCGGAACGCGGAAGAGGCGCATCTTGGCATTCGTCGTCTCCACCAGGACGATGAAGCAACACAGGAGCAAGACTTTGAGCAGATAGAATCCCATGCCGATGGTGACACCCAGCGCGGTCCAGTCCCGGCTCAGACCAAACGGAAAAAACGTATTGACCAGCAAAGTCATCAGCACCAGCTGCTTCAAGGACGCGCCCCATTCGATCAACGCCAGGTACGGCCCCGAGTATTCGAGGATCATCGCCTCATGGATCATCGTCAGCTCAAGATGCGTCGCTGGATTGTCCACCGGGATTCGGCCGGTTTCGGCGATGAGAACGATAAACAAGGCTCCGAATGCCAGGATCTGGGAGGGCGCCAGGAAGCGCCAGTTCTGGCTCACGGCGAACTGCGCCATCTCGGTCAAGTTGGTGGAGTTCGCGGAGACGGCGACGGTAAAGATGGCCAACATCATGGCCGGTTCGGCGATGGCGGAAATGGTCATCTCACGGCTGCTGCCAAGACCGCCAAACGGAGTCCCCGCATCCAGTCCTCCCAACGCCATGAAGAAACGGCCCAGCGCGAGCAAATACACGACGGCGAGCACCCCGCCAAACAGACTGAGGGGAGCCACGGTTACGACCATCGGAATCATGAGAGCCACCATTGCCGCCGTCAGAAATACCACATAGGGCGTGGCTGAGAATAACCAGGACGCCGTGTCCGGTATGACCATTCCCTTGCGCAGTAGCTTGAGGAGATCGCGATAGGGCTGCCAGACGGCTGGGCCACGCCGGATTTGCAATCGTGCCTTCATGGTTCTCACAACTCCCGTGATCAGGGGTGCGATGAGCACGAACAATAAGAACTGGACCAGCGCTGGGACGACCAAGTCGCTCATGAACGCACCCCCCACAACAGCAGTACGATCAGAGTGACAAAGATATAGGCTAGGTAGGCGTGGATGCTCCCGGCTTGGATCGTGCGCATCCGAGTCGCAATGGCGAGGATGAATTCCTTGACCGGCTCATAGAGACGTTTCTCGAATGTGGGTTCGATCTCACTCTCGAACCGGATCGCTTTGGGATAGTATGGCGAGATCTCGTACTCGGCCTCGATTTCACGTTGCGGCTGATACAGCGCGGCGAAGATCATCCGCAAAGGCTTGGAGAAGGCGAATGCGGTGTATTCATTTTCGGCGGTCAACCCTGGCAAGCCGCAATCCCATGTGGGTCCCACGCTGCGCTTTCCTTTGCGGGCCCAAATTAGCCACAAAAACGCTGGGAACACGGACAGAATCACGAAGAGCGCAGCGATGCCGGCGGGCGAAACCGTTCCACCGTGAAGGGAACCTGAGGTCAGGGCCAGTCCACCCGCAGCGATCAAATCGCCACTGATGCGAGTGCCTAACAGGCTGCCCGTGATGCCATCGAAAACCGGCAAGAACAAGGCGGCGCCAAGACCCAACGCTACGCAAGCCAGAGCGAGGACCGCCATTCCGCTCAGCATGGAAAAGCCGCTCTCCTGAGCGTTTTCCGCGCTCTCGCTGCGGGGAAGCGCCAGGAAAGTGATGCCGAAAGCCTTAACAAAGCAAGTCGCCGCCAGCGCCGCGGTCAAAGCCAGCAGCGCTCCGGCAAGCGGGAAAAGAATGCGCGTAAGAGGTTCCGTCGTGCCGAACCCTGCCAGAAGCGCTTGATAGGTGAGCCACTCACTCACGAAACCATTCAGCGGAGGCAATCCGGAAATAGCGATGGCTCCGATCAGAAAGCCGAGGGCGGTCTGGGGCATGCGGCGGATCAAGCCGCCCATCTCCTCCATATTGCGTGTTTTCGCGGCGTTCACCACAGATCCGGCGCCGAGAAACAGCAGACATTTGAAGATCGCGTGGTTCATGGTGTGATAGAGACCCGCGATGAGGGCGATCGCGGCAAGCCGGGGCTGGTTCAAAGACAGGAACATCAATGACGCGCCGAAACCGATGAGGATGATTCCGATATTCTCGATGCTGTGATAAGCCAGCAGGCGTTTGAGGTCGTGCTCCATCAATGCGTAAAGCACGCCCAACAGGGCGGACACCACGCCCACGATCAGAACCAGCATCCCCGCCCACAATGGAGGAACCCCCAGGAATTCAAAAAACACCCGGGCCATTCCATAGATGCCGGTCTTGATCACGATGCCCGACATCAGCGCGGAGATGTTGCTGGGCGCGACCGGATGCGCTTCCGGGAGCCAGATGTGCAGCGGGATGATGCCCGACTTGACACCAAAACCTGCAAAGAACAACAGAAAAATCGCGATCTGCCAGGGTCCGGTCAAACCGGCAGCCGCAGTCGCGAAGCTGGCAAAGTCCATTCCTCCCGCACGCGAGGTCAACAGCAGGAATCCAACCCACAGGCAGCACGTGCCGGCGTGTGACATCACGAAATACAGGATTCCGGCGCTGCGCGTGGCCTCGTGCCGGTGCTCATAGCTGATCAAGCAATAAGACGCGAGCGCCATCACTTCCCAGGCAATCAGGAAAAAGAAGGCGTTCGATGCCGTGAACACCGCGGTCAGACTCAGCAGCAAAAGGTTATAGAAGAATCCCAGGACGCCAACTGTTTTCGTCTCTCCGAGTGAACGCAGATAACCCAGCGAATAGATCGACACCGCCGTTGCGAGCAGGCTGAGGATCAAATTAAAATACGTCGATAGGGCATCGAGGCGGAAGCCATAGACCAGAAAAGGAACGCGCGCGGGGATCTCCCAATGAGCGTCGATGCCTCCGAGAAGACTCAGGCCACACGCGCCAATCTCGAGCAGTCCTCCGAGCAGGGCAAAGCTACAGCAGAGGGTGCGTGACAGTCGCGGTTTGCCCGACGCAAGCAGTCCCGCGAGGGCGCCGACTCCATACGCAAGCAACCCGCCGAAGAAAGTGTAACCGATTGGCGCGAAGTTCATCCAGCCTGCTCACCCCTAAGGTATGCGAGTAAGAAAGCTGCCAATCCTGAGATTTCAATGACCTGCAACACGATCCCTTCCGGTGTCTCTGCGTTCGGCAAAACCCGATGCGATTCCGTTTTTCGTTGCCGGTAATAATATTACTACCAACAATCTCAAAAAACCTCCGTATCCCATCGAGTGACTTTTGGTCGTTTGCCGCCAGGCGAACTGGGCCGCGAACACAAGCCGTCGGTCCCGGCAAACACCCACTGCTCGCCCGCACGCCGACTGTCGAAGGCAGATCTCTGCCTTGTAGAGCGCTTCGCCCGAACGCGCGCTGCGTAAGGCGGCGGCTGGAGCTACTTGTCCGCCCGTTGGAACGAGTTGAGTAATTGCTGAAACTTCGGCTGGTTGGCAGCCATGGTCTTCGCTGGACCGGTAAACTTAATAAACACGTTTCCACCGCGACTCTCGACAATCGCGCCCAGGAGACGGTAGCCGAACACGCGAACCGGGGCCGTTGCTGTCGGCCCAGCCATGCCGGAATACTCGCCCGACACGTCAATAGTCGTCACGGACAATCCATGAACGGTATACTTGTTCACCTTAGCCGGAGCGGGCTTGCCGCTTGAGTCCTTGAACTGCCCTTCCCAGCGGTCAAGGTTGGCCTGAATGCTGCCTCCTTGGCCGATTCCGAAGAAATACACGACGCATTCCGCGCCTTCCCGGTCGCCTGGCGCCGGTGCGACCGGATAGGTAGCTGCCCGCATCGATGTAGTCCCGGTGCTCTTCCACCCGGCGGGTGGCGTCCAATTCAAGCCAGCCACGCTCTCGGCGAACAAAACTGCGGACCAGATCAACAAAAGAGAACACGATCGCATGCATCAATTATGGGGCGATTTGCGAGCAGGCGGCGGAGCCCGCCCCGCAGGCATCTTGTATGCGCAGTTCCCCGACACGCAAGCAAATCGGCCTGGCTCAAATCGGATGGATGGTATCCTGCGAAATCGGATTCGCTGGCGGGGAGGTGAATCGCCCCGTCTCCGTACCTCCCTGCCGATTTCAAAAAGATGAAGAAAACTGAATTCGGAAAACAGTGCGTCCCGCATTTTGGCGGCATCGATTGTGCGGCGGCGCATTCGGCCAAGTTCTATTGACACGCGCAATTTTAAGGCGCATATTTCAATTGCAAGGAAGAGAAATGAACGTACCGGCCAACGAGGCCGGGCAGGGTGAAAGGAGGCAGATTTCTGAATAACCCACCGGAGTTGCCAAAGGGGCGGCGTGGCCTGAATCCCTCTACCAGCAGTTAGGATCGCGAACGGCCGGAATTAGCACCTCGCGGGTGCGTGCTATTAAAGCACAGAATGATGGCGTCAACGAAAGGTCCTAGGCGGAGTGATTCGGCAGCGCCGCTTCGTCCTCAATTTCCCACCTAAGCCAGCCCATTCAAATCCAGAGAGTCGAGCCGGAACGGACGAGGCCAAACCTCTAATTGCCTTGAGCGCCAGCCCTCAAGATGCGATTACTCAGGGATGCACCGTCATCCATGCGCCATTGGCACTTTGGCACGCATGTTGCGACGTTAATTTAGTCTCCTGCCGCTGAACTCAAACGAAGCCAACCAAATATTCGGCGACTGGCCCGGCGATCGCTAAGACCTGCGACCGTCACCTGTCCTTTTCCGCAGCGGCCAGCGGGCCGGAACTCGTGGGCCGTGCCCGGATCTGTTGGAGTAGACCCAAGAGGGCAATTCCAGCAAAGCACGCCCCGAGATAGAAAGGGGCCGATGCGCCGACGCGGTCCCACAACTCGCCTGCCCCTACGCTGGACAACAGGAGCGCTATGCCGCTGACCAGATTGAAAAGACCAAAGGCAGTACCACGCTGCTGCGCCGGTGCAGCGCTCGCGACGAGCGCCGCCAAAAGTCCCTGACTCAGCCCCAAGCTGAGCCCCCAGAGCGCAATGCCCCCGATTAGCCATGCGATTCCAGTGGCCGTAGCAAGGAGCACGTCGGCCGCAACCAGCACCGCCGCGCTGACCGCCAATAATATTCGGCGATCGATTCGATCCGAGACTCGGCCCGCTGGATAGGCCGAGGCCGCGTAAACCACGTTCATCACCACCATGACAAGAGGTACATAGGCATTCCGAAGACCTAGGCCCGCTGCGCGTAAGACTAGAAACGCCTCGCTGGAGCGAGCCAGCGTCAAGATTGCCCCGATGGCGACCACAGACCAAAAGGCTCGCGGGAAGGCGCCAAACACCGGCCACCCTAGTGAAGCGTGTAACGCCGGCGGCTTGGAGGACGGCGGCGGCTCCTGTACAAATAAGGCTAAGACGGTGAGAGAAATGAACGCAGGCAGGACAGCGACCCAAAAAACGAAACGGAAGCTGCCGCCGCTGGCTAGCATCAGAAACGCGGCCGTCAGCGGGCCAGCCACCGCGCCGATCGTGTCCAGGCTCTGGCGAAGTCCATAGCTTGCACCCCGCAATGGCTCGGGGACCAGGTCGGCGATAAGAGCATCTCGGGGCGCATCCCGGACACCCTTGCCGACGCGGTCGATCAGGCGCGCGGCGAACACGACGCTAAAGGTGCCTGCCACTGGGAATAGGGGTTTGGTGAGTGCCGCGATGCCATATCCTGCAAGCGCCAGCGCCTTGCGCTTTCCGAGCCAGTCGCTGAGCGCCCCCGAGAACATCTTGACCACAAGAACGGTTGCCTCCGCTACCCCCTCCAGTGTGCCGATTGCCGTCGCGCCAACGCCCAGCACCGACATCAGAAAGATCGGCAACAGGCTGTGGATCATCTCAGAAGAGATGTCCATGAACAGGCTGACGAATCCCAGCGCCCATACGCTGCGCGGGATTGCATGCATGCTCGCCGTATTCCGGGTGGGCCCGATCACCATCTCAGGTTAGCTCTATCCGGCTAGAACAGAGACTTTTCGCGTCTACCTCAGCCTGAACTATCAATCACAAAGCATCCAGTCGCGCTGGCCTACTGGTCGCTCATAAACGTAAAATATGTGATCGGCTCGCGACGCCGATAATCACAGGCGACGATGACATCACCCGCCGCATCTACTCCCTCAACAGCCTCACTTAGATTCCGAACAATCTTGGGCAGGTCACGCGACGCGATTTCGTTCGGCTATTCAGACACAAAGTTAACCGGGCCCGAATCTACCAATAGGCGGGTATGTTCACCGGAAACGGCAGTACGATCGATCGCGCTCCCGGGCGCGAGTTCAAACTTGGCGTTTCACTAGAGAATCTCGGCGGGATGCTCCGGGAGACCTTTCTTGAATGGAATCGAGACCGAGCGCAGCGGATGGGAGCGTCAATCGCGTTTTACACTTTGCTATCTTTGGCGCCCCTTCTGATCATTCTGGTAACCTTGGCCGCCGTAATTATAGGGCCAGAGGCGGCTGAGGGCCAGTTAGCCTACGAAGCGGAGCACCTAATCGGTTTCGAAGCAGCTAAGACATTGCAGTCGGTGGTCGCAGACGCAGTTAGGCCAGGAGTTGGGTTTGCCGCGACGTTAGTCAGTGCGATAACTTTAGTCCTCGGAGCCTCTTCCGTCGCCGTTGAGCTTCAGGACACGCTGAATACGATTTGGCGGGTACCTGGGCCTAGTCGGACGTTTCTCGGATTTATCGCGTATACGATCCGCGATCGATTGTACGCTCTGGCCATTGTGGTGGCGGCCGGCATCCTGCTGCTGCTTTCGGTCGGCTTGAGTACGTGGATCGCCGCAGTCGGCAAGTTCTTCGGCTATTTGCTGCCTTACCCGGAAGGCATGCTGCGTTTTGGCGAGATTCTGGTGTCGTTCGTAATCATGACAGTACTTCTTGCCGCTATCTACAAAGTCCTTCCTGAAGTACCCCTCGCCTGGACTGACGTGATCCTTGGAGCCTGTCTAACTTCGCTGCTCTTAACATTAGGGAAGCAACCACTTGCCTTCTATCTGGGAAAAGTAAGCACTGGTTCGACTTACGGAGCGGCAGGATCTTTAGTGGTGATTCTAGTCTGGGTTTATTACTCGGCTCAACTATTCTTTCTAGGAGCGGAGTTCAACAAGGTTTACACCCACAGACTAGGCTCGCTCAAGCAGCGACGGGTCAACGAAGGAACCAGTCTTCAGTTGTGAAACTGAGTCGAGCGTACTTGATCTAACGTTTGTGGGGGAGCCCCTGAAAGTCTGGCTGGGACTGTGGGTCGTGGCGTCAGCCGGCTTGGGGGCGCCTGCGGCAACCTCCGCATTCGAAGGTAAACCTATTGTAGATATCCAGTTTTCGGCACCCCAGCCTTTGGACGCGAAGGACTTGGCGCGGGTACAACCTTTGAAGAAGGGCCAGCCGCTCCGTGCAGAGGACGTATCCAACGCCATTGATGGCCTGTTCGCCACGGGCCGGTTCGCCGACATCGTCGTCGAGGCCGAGGCTTCGGGGAGCGGCGTTGTGATCCGTTTCGTCACCGAGAATGTCAAATTCGTTGGGAATGTGTCAGTTACCGGCAAGTTGATGGATTCGCCTAACCGTGGACAAGCGTTTCAAGCCCTGAACCTTTCGTTGGGAGCCGTATTTCACGAAGAGGATGTCACTCACGCAATGGAAAGCCTGCAGCGGCTGCTTGAAAGTAACGGGCTCTACGAGGCGCAAGTGACCCCTACCGTTACTCCCGACGATGTGAACCAATTGATTTCGATTATCTTCCGGATCAAACAGGGTAAACGCGCCAAATATGAGATGCCGATCGTCGCCGGCGAAAATGATTTGTCCGACGACGTAGTGGCGCGCGTAACGGGATGGCGAATTCCCATTATCCATTGGTGGCGGAAGGTAACTGCCGGGCGCACGCGGAAGGGCCTTCAATCGCTGCTCGCGAAATACCAAGGGCAGGATCACCTCACGGCACGTGTTGAACTCGACAAATTGGATTACGATTCCGAACATCGGCGTGTTCGTCCTAACCTCACCGTCACGGCAGGACCCGAAGTCAAAATCAAGGCGGTCGAAACCAAGGTATCTAAACGGGTCTTGAAACGCTACGTTCCGGTCTTCCAGGAACGCTCGATCGACAATGACTTGCTGGTCGAGGGGCGGCGAAATTTACGTGATTATTTTCAGAGCCAGGGCTATTACGACGCCGACGTCGACTTCCGGTTCCAGCCGGCAACCGACGGCATCCAGATCATCGAATACGTGATCTCCCGCGGACAACGTTTTAAGCTTGCGCACGTGTCGGTGGCCGGAAACAAATATTTCGATACCGATTCGATTCGGGAGCGTATGTTTACCGCGCCTGCGTCCTTCAATGTCAGGCATGGCCGCTATAGTGAAGCATTCTTGCGCAAGGATCAGGAGACCATTAGCGCTTTGTATCGCGAGAACGGTTTTCGCGACGTCAAAGTGAATCCGGTGATTGACCGCCAATATCAGGGCAAGCCTGCGCGAATCGCCGTAACATTTCAGATCGAGGAGGGTCCACAGTGGATCGTCGACCATTTGGAGATCCGCGGAGTAGCCCAAGAAAATCTCGCCGAGCTCACCTCACAACTGGCGTCCAGTGCCGGCCAACCCTTCTCCGACGCAAACCTGGGCCTTGATCGTACGACTGCACTGAATTATTACTACGACCGGGGTTTTCCCGCGGCTACCTTCACTGCTTCCTGGCAACTTACCCAAACTCCGCATCATGTGGACGTGGTTTACGTCATATCCGAAGGCGACTCGCAATATGTTCGCCAGGTACTTGTCTCCGGTCTCAAGACCACGCGTTCCAGCCTTATTGACAAATACATAACTCTGAAAAGCGGCGATCCGCTCTCCCCAAACAAAGAAGCGGACATACAACGGCGTTTCTACGATTTGGGTATCTTTGCCCGCGTCGACGCTGCAACCGAGAACCCGGACGGCGACACCCGCTACAAGAATGTGCTTTACAGCTTCGATGAAGCTAACCGGTATACTTTTTCCCTGGGATTCGGGGCCCAGTTGGCCCGTTTCGGCACGCCCAGCACGACCAGCTTGGCATCGCCAGCCGGAACCACGGGCTTCAGCCCATCGGTTTCCTTCACGGCTACCCGCCTCAATTTCCTGGGCTTGGGCCACACGGTTAGCCTGCGTGGCGTTTATTCGTCCATTGAAAAGCTGGGTTCCCTGAGTTACCTCCAGCCCCGCTTCCGGAACGTCGACGGCCGGAACATTACCTATACGCTTTTGTATGACAGCTCTTTGGACGTGCGCACGTTTGCGTCGCGCCGCGAAGAGGGCTCGATTCAGCTCTCCCAGCGCTTTAGCAAGAGTCTGAACGGCCTGTTCCAATTTTCGTATCGCCGCGTGAGCGTCAGTCAGGTGGTGATACCCGAACTGCTGATTCCACAGCTGGTGCAACCGGCGCGTATTGGAATGCTGTCAGCGACCTTCATCCATGACCGCCGGGACAATCCGGCGGATTCGCATCGCGGCACCTACACGACCGTGAATTTTGGTGCGGCGGACAAAGTCTTTGGTTCACAACGGGGCTTTGGCCGAGTGCTGGTCCGAAACGCGACTTACTACTCCCTCACAAAAAACATTGTGCTGGCGCGCCAGACTCAATTCGGAGTGATCGCGCCTTTCTCTCCGCCGGCTGGACTCACCGAGCAAGAATCAGTCCCTCTGCCGGAACGGTTCTTCGGCGGGGGTTCGGATTCCCTCCGCGCGTTTCCGTACAATCAGGCGGGTCCGCGCGATATCGGTGCACCCACGACTGCGGGGGGACCCTCGTACCAGCCTACTGGATTCCCTTTGGGCGGCGATGCTCTGTTCTTCAACAATATAGAACTGCGTTTTCCCTTGATCGGAAACAACATCAGGGGCGTGTTCTTCCACGACATGGGAAATGTTTACAGCAGCATCGGCCATTTTTCGCTACGCTTCCATCAAAACGATTTAAAGGATTTCGACTACGGCGTGCATGCCGTGGGCTTCGGAATCCGTTACCAGACTCCCATCGGGCCGGTTCGCGGGGATCTGGCATACAGCATCAATCCGCCCTCCTTCGTGGGCTTTAAAGGAACGCCGACTCAGCTTCTGCAATGTAACCCTAATCTACCGCCGGCGTCGTCACCCAGTTTCTGCCAAGGGGTTCCCCAAGGCATTAGTCATTTTCAATTCTTCTTCTCGATTGGACAGACCTTTTGATCCTGCTTAGCATAACGTCACGTCTTTTATTCTGCTCCGCGATAGCGTTAGCGGCGGGCCGTGCTGGGGTGGTCCTGGATCGGATCGCGGTCATTGTGGGTAAGCGCGTCATCAAGACCAGTGATATCGATTTAGACCAGCGTCTGACTGCATTCCTAAATCGGGAACCCGTCCGTCCCGACTCCGAAAACAGGCGCCGTTCGGCGGAACGCTTGATCGATCAGGAAATCATTCGACAGGAGATTATCAGTGGAGGGTTTCGCCGTCCCGCCGAGGACCGAGCCGCGGGACTCCAAGGCCAGCTCACGCGCGATCGCTTTGGTGGTTCGGAAGCCCGGTTGCGGGCGGAACTGGCGCGCTACGGGCTGAACGAAAACGATCTCCGCGAACAGTTGCTGTGGCAACTTACCGTTCTCTCCTTCATCGATCAACGTTTTCAGGCTGGCGCGGTGGTTACGGACGAGGATGTACGCTCTTACTACAATCAGCATGTCGCGGAACTCCAGCGTCAAAATCCACAAGCGAGCACCTACGAGGCCTTGCAGCCGCAGATCCAAAAACTCCTAGAAGGCGAGCGCGCGAATCAGAGTTTCAACCAATGGCTCAGCCAGGCCCGCACTCGCTACCGGATCGAGTACAAACAGGAGGCACTGAAATGAGCCGGCCTAAAAAGCTCCTGATCAAGATCGCTGTGGCTGCGGCCGCCACGGTGGCTGCGTTGGTCATTTCCGTGGTGCTTGTCGCGCAGACGGAATGGTTTCGTCAATACGTAATAAACAAAATCATAACCGCTACCGAAAACGGGACGGGCGGGAGAGTTGAGATCGGATCCTACGCGTTCGACTGGAGGCACTTGCGTTCCACCTTCACCAACTTCGTGGTGCATGGAAACGAACCTGCCGGAGCGGCCCCCTATCTGCAGGCCGAACGTGCCCAAGTGGACATTCGTCTATTCACCAGCATTCATCACTTGCTCGACGTGACATCGCTGATAATCGACAGGCCCCAGGCAAATATTATGGTCTTTCCCGACGGCCACACTAACATCCCTACTCCCAAAACAAAAACGGTATCGAAACGGACGCCTCTCGAAACGGTGGTCGACCTGGCAGTCGGCCACTTCGCGTTGAACGACGGCCGGATTGTTTTTGCGTCCCAGCAACATGATTTGAATATTCAAGGCAGCAATTTGCGCATGAACTTGGCGTTTAATGTGCTGACTCAGGGATATGAAGGCAGGCTGGTGTTTGAGCCCATATACGTCGTTTCCGGCCGTAAAACACCCGTCAAATTCGCGGTTACGATACCACTGAATTTGCAGAAAGATAGGATCGCCTTTCGAAACGCCACAATCGCAACGCCCCGGTCTGCACTAACCATCACTGGCTCCTTGGAAAATCTCAGAGATCCTACGATTGCGGCTCAAGTAACCGGTCGCGTTGCCATGGCCGATTTGAAAGACGCCGCGAATCTCCCCTTGCAAGCAGATCCTTCCGGCGCGCTTTCCGCGCTTGATATCAATGCGAATGCAGTTGTCTCGAATCAGAGAATTCGGGTAAACACGCTTCAAGTAGCTCTGGGAAAGTCAAGCATCTTCGCCTCAGGTGCTTTGAAAGATACGATTGGGCGCTCGGATTTGAACTTTGAAAGCAATCTGGCTCTCGACGAACTTGGCCGACTTGCGAATATCGCCGCGCGCACCGACGGCAAGATCACTGTGAAAGGGGCCGCTCGTCTCAATGCCAACAATGACTATAGCGTCCTAGGCACAATCCAGGCTGAGCACGTGTCTTTTGAGCAGGGCGGCCGGCGGATTAGCGGGTTGAATATGGTTGGGGCCGCGGCTCTGGATCCACATGTCATCTCTCTGAACGATTTTCGGATGACGGCCTACGGTGCCGAGATACGTGGTAATGCGTCCCTGCATGACTTTGCGCGGTATCAAATGCGCGGGACCGTACATAACCTAGCATTACGGGCGGTCGCACAGGCTGGTGGTTACCAACGACTCGGTTACGACGGCATCATGAGCGGTCCGATCGACGCTCGTGGGGATTTGAGTGCGCCCGCGGATCACAATTTGGAAGTGGACACGCGACTGTCCATTACGCCGAGCGGTTCGAAAGGTGTTCCGGTGTCGGGGAAGCTTAATGTCGCATATCGGCAAGCCGACGACGATCTTAGGCTAGACAATTCCTACCTAGCCAGTCCGCACACCCGCTTGAGCCTTCGTGGCACCGTCAAAAATCAATTGCAGATTGCCCTTTCCAGCACGGATTTGAATGATGTAGTCACACCCACAAGGGGCACGGCTTCTCCTGTCACCTTCAGCGGCGGCCGCGTCACCTTTACGGCGACTGTCAGGGGCGGACTCAGCTTCCCCGAGATAGCCGGACACCTGGCGGCCGTCAAGTTTCAAATTCTGGGCCGCCGATTCGACAATCTGGATGCCGATACACTGCTCTCGAGGAATCAAGCGGCGGTTCGCAACGGGAGCGTCGCGCGGGACAGCATGCAGGCGCATTTTTCAGCCGCGCTGGGACTCCGCGACTGGAAGGCGCTGCCGGATCGACCCGTGGCCGCGGAGGTCTCAACTCAGAACGCCGACCTCGCCGATGCCATCGCCCTCGCCGGCCAGCAAAGCGATCAATACTCGGGAATGTTCAACGCAACAGCACATATTACCGGCACTGTCGGCAACCCTCGCGGGACAGGAAGCATTCAAGCCACAAACGGTACGCTGCAAGGCCAGCCTTTCGATAAGATACAAGCTCAGTTCGATCTCACTGACCAAAACATTGCGATTACCAATGCGTCGCTCGAAACGATAGCGGGCCGTGCTGATTTGGCGGCTGAATTCCATCATCCCCGGGATAGCATCGCCACAGGCCAACTCCACGCCCATCTGCAAAGCAACAGCATCGATCTAGCCACGCTCACACTCCTTCAACGGGCGCGACCCAACATCGCAGGCGTCGTCCAGTTTAATGGCGATGTGACGGGCACTCTTACAGAGAAGCGAAATGGAACATCAAACACTCCGCGCTTTCTGCTCACAAAGATCGCCGTCGACACTTCGGTGCGGGGACTGTACGCAGATGGTCAGAATTATGGCGATTTGACCGCGAACGCCCGAACCTCTCGAAACACCGTCAATTATGACGTCACCTCGGATTTCGCCGGATCGAACGTAAAAGTGGCCGGGAGCACACAACTTGCCCCGGGTTATTCATCCAGCATCGAGGCACAACTCCGCCGGCTGCCAGTCGAACGCGTGCTCGCTCTCGTCCGACGGACGGACATTCGAGTCAAGGGAAATCTTTCCGGAACTGCACATTTTATGGGGACGCTCGATAACCCTCAAGGCGAGATGAATATGGATCTCGCGAACGCCGTACTCTACGATGAATCCCTCGACCACCTGCGTGCCCGCGCCATTTATAGGCCGCAAGACGTCGACATACAGCAATTACAAATTGCCGCGGGTCCTTCGCGTTTAGATTTGACGGCGCACTACGCGCACCCTCAAGGCGTTTGGGAATCCGGCAACTTCGAAATACGGGTAAATGACGGGCGCGTCGACGTCGCGCGAGTTAAATACCTGCAGAGTAGATGGCCCGCATTAGGGGGAGAGCTACAGATATCCGGAAATGGGCGCGGGCGGATACAAGTGGCGAAGCCGCGGCTTTTGATTCGGGATTTGAATGCCGACATCAAAGCCAGTTCCATCACGGCCAGGGGCATCAAGTTCGGTGACGCGAGCCTGGCGGCCCATACTTCAGCCGGTAGGCTCGACTTTGTACTGAACTCCAACTTGGCGAACGCGTCGGTTCACGGCCAGGGCAATGCGACGTTATCGGGCGATTATCCCATAGACGCACAAGTATCTTTCGCTAACGCGAGTTGGACACGGGTTCGCGATCTGCTCGGCGCTGGGCCGTCTGGTTTTGAAGCCGTGGCAGACGGACAAATCAGCGCTCACGGGCCCGCACTGAAGGACGCTCTAATGGCCGGATCCGTGCAGATTTCGCGATTGCAGCTAAAGACCGTAAGTGGCGGTTCTCGAACCAGCGCTGGAGTCTCCGTGCAAAACCAGGGTCCCATTGTCGCTACTCTGGATCGCGGAGTGATTCACATTCAAAACGCTCATGTGGTGGGCCCACAGACCGACTTGCAGGTCACTGGAACCGCGCCATTGCACGGCGATGGCATGAATATAAATGCGCATGGCAACGCAAATCTGGCTTTGCTGCGGACTTTTAGTCCCGATATCGATTCCTCTGGAAGCATCACGCTGGCGGCCACTGTGAACGGAGCGATGGCTAATCCGCGAATCGCGGGACGGATCGAATTGCACAACGGAGCGCTGACCTATGCGGATTTTGGCAACGGGCTGGCGAACGCAAACGGAACGATTCAATTTAACGGCAACGCTGCGTCGGTTCGTAATCTGACCGCTGAGTCGGGCGGCGGCAAGCTTACTCTCAGCGGGTTCCTTGCCCTTCGAGACGGTGTCCGATTAGGGCTCCGCGCGACTGCCTCGAAAGTGCGTGTGCGCCTCCAGCAGGGCGTTAGCGCGGTGGCGAACGGCAATATTAATTTGACTGGCGCCTTGGAAAACAATCTGCTGTCGGGAACCGTCAATCTGGATAGCGTAAGCTATGCTCCGCAGACCGATCTCGCCTCGATCCTGGGTCAAGCGCCCACCGTCGCGGAGACTGGAGCGCCCTCTTTTCTCGACAACATGAAGCTCGACGTTCGGATCAAGTCACTGGCTTCGACAACGATTCAATCCTCACTCGCCGAGAATCTGAACTTCGATGCGGATTTGCAGTTGCGCGGGACGGCAAGTCATCCGGGGATGCTAGGGCGGATCACGTGCAACGAAGGTCATCTGGTTTTATTTGGTTCGACGTACACAGTAGACTCCGGCACTATTGGCTTTTTTAACCCTGCTCGGATCGAACCACGATTGGATTTGAACCTGGAGACTCAGGCCAAAGGCGTGACCGTTTCCCTTCGGGTGACGGGACCGCTGGATAATTTGCAGTTAAGCTACACGTCTGACCCGCCCCTCCAATTTCAGGAGATTGTTAGCTTGCTGGCGACTGGCGCGACTCCGACTTCGGATCCCACACTACTCGCAAAACAACCCGCGCAACCGCCGCAGACCTTTCAGCAAATGGGAGAGTCCGCTTTGCTTGGAAGAGCAGTGGCGGACCCGGTGGCTAGCCGGCTGCAAAGAGTGTTTGGGGTGAGTCAACTGAAGATCGATCCCTCCTTTACCAGCGGTTCGGATACGCCGAACGCAACCCTCACGCTGCAACAAAGGGTTGCCAGCAACATCATGTTTACCTATGTGACGGGAGTCAGTAATGCGAATGCCCAAACCATCCGTGTAGAATGGACCTTTAATCCGCAATGGGCTGCGACGGCGATGCGCGATCAGAATGGCATCGTAAGCGTAAATCTAGTGTATAAGCGGCAAGTCCGCTAACGACAAAGCCGAAGGCGATGAGGCTGCCTCCGGGCTGTTTTTTTTAGCGGGGACCGGCGCCGCCGCGTAGTGACTGACCAGTTCCAAGGCTGTTTTCTCCTCCGGACGCAAATCGATGCCGCTGTGGACCGCTTCCAGGGCATGATCGTAGGTCTCAAATAATCTTCCGTCCGCGAATGCTTCGGGAATCGCCGGATGAATATAATAGGCGCGGCAGGCTGCCGGACGATTCCCGAGCTTCTGGGAAGTCATCTTCACGGCTTCCGTAAGTTTCTTTTTGGCCTCAATTTGATTGGTGGCTGGGCCTAGCTCGAGAAGCGCCAGGATCATTTCCGTAGTGCCTTTCCAGGTGCGGAAATCCTTGGCAGTGAACTTCTCTTTAGTTAAGCTATCGAGGTATTCGTTCACGTCATCCGAATGGACTTTGATGGTTTCTCCGTCGTCATCTTCATAAAGAAAAAGTTCTTGGCCAGGTAAGCATTGGCATTTACGGACCACGGCCGCCAAACGCCGGTCCGTGAGCTTCAGCTTGTGAAATTGGCCGCTCTTCCCGCGGAAATGAAAATGAATCGTCTGGCCGGTTATATCGACATGATCGTTACGCAGCGTGGTCAGTCCGAAGGAGTCATTTTGCCGCACGTAACCTTCGTTGCCGATTCGTATCGCCACCGAATCGAGAAGGTGCACGATAGCAGCAAGGACTTTCTGCTTGCACAATCCCCGCTTGCTCAGATCCCTTTGAATATGCGTCCGAATGCCCGGAAGGGCTGCTCCGAAGGCCGCCATCCTTGTGAACTTAGTCTCGTCCCGGATCTGACGATACGAGTCGTGATAGCGATATTGCTTGCGCCGCTTCGCGTCACGCCCGACTGCCTGGAGATGGCCGTCATTTCGGGGGCAAATCCAGACGTCTGTCCATGCCGGCGGAATCGCCAGGTTGCGGATTCGTTCAAGCGTGGCCGCGTCGGTGACTCTTGCGCCCGTTGGATCGAAGTACTGGAAACCCCGCCCGATTGCTTTGCGGACGATACCGGGCTCACGGTCGGAAACATAGCGAAGACCAATGCTACGCGCCGCTTCGCGCGAAAGGGCCGGCGCCGATGGGAGACGAACTGCCGAGGCTGAAGATCGGCGAGGCGCAAGGTGCATGGTCGGGAACTTACCTTTGGGGATCGCTTTCCGCTGCTTTCTTTATGTTCCCTCCCGCAGCCGCGGCGATTCCGGCCATAAGTCGCCTGGACACCACGGAACGAGGTTTGTCCGTCACCACATCGGACGTGCTGGCATAACGGTCGCGGTGCTTGATCAGGAGCCAGGAAGCGCGTTCCAGCTTGCCGGGACCCCGCCTTGTTCGGACCAGCATCCAGGAACCGCGCAATTTCTTCCCGTGCAGTGAAAATTTCAACTCACCGTTCCGCAGGCCGGATTCAATGTCGGTCTCTGGTTCCCACGTCCCCTGGTCCCATACCATTACGGTGCCGCCTCCGTATTGGTCTTCCGGGATGATGCCTTCGAACTTGGCATACTCGACCGGGTGGTCTTCAACAGCCATGGCGAGCCGCTTAATCGACGGATCCAGTGAAGGCCCTTTCGGTACCGCCCACGAAAGAAGCACGCCACGCCATTCAAGCCTGAAGTCATAATGCAGGTGGCTCGCTTGATGCTTCTGAACCACGAAAATGAGCGACTCCTTCGGAGCATCCTTCGGGGCCAGCCCTTTTGGTTCGGAAGTGATCTTAAAGTCGCGCTTAGTGCGGTATTTTGCCAACGGCATCTATCTAAGTCATGCAATTTCGACGCCACTCTTCCTTCCGCCGGAAACATACTCCGCAGCCGGGCCATCTAATGATCAGCCTCTATGCCCGTACAATTGCCGAAGAAAGGCTCGCATTTCAGTGCATTCCGTGCCGGTGCCAAGAAAGCAATTCCGAAGACCGGGAGCTTCCGCCTAACCATTCCGAACGATGTCAAAGAGGTAACCCTGCAGGTGGGCGGTAAAGAGCTTACTCTGACTAATCTCTCGAAGGTTTTTTGGGCCGACGATGGCATCACAAAGGCCGATCTCCTGCAATACTACGCCGATGTCTCTTCCGATTTACTGCCACATCTTGAATCCCGGGCGATGGTCTTGAAGCGTTATCCAGACGGAGCGTCCGGTAAGTTCTTTTTCCAGAAGCATGCGCCCGCCTCGCGGCCCGACTGGATTCCGACTTGTGAAATTCAGCACCCTTCCGCAAACCTGGTCGATTTTCCAGTGATCAATGATCTTGCCGGGCTGCTGTGGGCAGTGAACCTGGGATGCATCGATCTCAATCCCTGGTATGCCCGCTGCGATGATGTCGACCGGCCGGATTACCTGCACTTTGATCTCGATCCGACACCGGGAGGAACCTTCGCTATGGTGAGGGAAGCGGCCTTGATGCTGCGCGACGAGCTGGATGCGCTGAAGATCAAAAGCTATCCTAAGACTACTGGTTCGCGCGGTATCCATATCTACATACCGATCGCGCGCGGTCCGCTGCAGAAGGAGGTGTGGACCTTCGCAAAGGCGTTCTCCTTCAGCGCCGCCCAAAAGTATCCCAAGATTCTGACGTCGGAATACCGCGTTGCGAAGCGCTCGCCGAATCGGATTCTAGTGGATTACAACCAGAACGCATGGGGGAGGACCTTGGCATCGGTCTACTCAGTCCGACCCAAGCCTCATGCACCGGTGTCAGCTCCAGTCACCTGGGAAGAAGTCGAGCGCGGCATCGAGATCGCAAATTTTCGTATGGATAATATGGTGAAGCGGCTCGCGGCGGTGGGCGACCTTTACGGGCCTCTGCTGTTACAAAAGAGACGCTTTAAGCTTACGGCTTTGCTATGAAACTGCCGATCAAGCCACCTTTCTTGCCGATGGAAGCCAAGAGCGTCAGAACAATACCCACCGGGCCCGAGTGGCAATATGAACCCAAGTGGGATGGCTTCCGATGCCTTGCTTTTCGCGAAGGCCAAGCCGTAGAGCTACAATCGAAGGCGGGTCAAACGCTCACCAGATATTTTCCAGAGCTAGTGGCGGCTCTACTCCAACTGAAGGCTCAAAAATTCGTACTGGATGGCGAAATCATCGTACTGATAGAGGGCAAGCTTTCCTTTGACGATTTGCTGCAGCGGATACACCCGGCTGCCAGCAGAGTCGCCAAGCTTTCCCAGCAACATCCAGCGCAGTTCGTATTGTTTGATCTCCTGGTGGATGACCGGGGCCGTTCGCTGGTCGAACGGCCATTCGCAATACGCAGGGCCGCGCTCGAATCCTTCACGACTAGATATGCGAAGGCTAGCGCCACGTTTGTCCTGTCGCCAGCCACGAGCGAGATCCCGATTGCGCGAGGGTGGCTGAAGACTATGCGAGGACAACTGGATGGCGTTGTCGCCAAACGGCTCGACTTGACTTATCTGTCGGGCGAGCGTGCCATGCAGAAGATCAAAACATTGCGCACTGCCGATTGTGTGGTGGGCGGATTTCGATACTTGGCAGGCCAGAAAGTGGTCGGTTCCTTGTTACTCGGCTTATATGACAGCGATGGGCTCTTGCAGCACGTGGGTTTTACTTCATCGATCGAGGCGGCGAGCCGTGCCGCGCTCACGAGCAAATTGGAAGCTCTGATTGAGCCTCCAGGATTCACCGGCCGCGCACCCGGCGGACCCAGCCGGTGGAATTCCGAGAAATCCACGGCTTGGCAGCCGCTGCGTCCGGAGCTGGTGGTTGAAGTCCAATACGATCACTTTACGGGCCACCGTTTCCGGCATGGAACCAAATTCATGCGCTGGCGCCCTGACAAAGCCCCGCGTCAGTGCCTAAGCGAACAGGTGGAGCGCGAAACCGATTCGCCGCTCAGGCTACTGCGCGAGTCCGCATGAGTCAGTCTTTATGCCCCGCCACTCTCAGCTGGTAGTCTTGATGTCGCCGGCCCGTATCGGCGGCCGAAGGTCGAGTGTGCTGCTGCGCCCGGAGGCCGATTTCGCTCTCGCAGAACGGCTGCGCTGCCGAAAGGCTACTCTTGGTGAAGCCTATGCATTCATCAGCGGTCTCTACTTCCGTGGCAAGTTAGCGTACGCTGAAGCTTTCGCTGCTCCGCCGGAAGGCCTGCATCCTGCTTTCGTCATTGTGCCTGGCCTTGGCTTGATTCCTCCGGACACAATGGTCGACGCGGAACAACTACGTCGTATGGGGGACGTATCGATACGCGAAACTAACCAGGCATACCGAGATCCGCTGCTGCGCGATGCCAGGCAGCTTGATCAGGACGCCGGTGCGGCCTGTCAGTTCCTGCTGCTGGGAAGTATCGCCACAGAAAAGTACACTGAGCCTCTGTTGAATGTATTCGGAGATCGTCTTCTATTCCCTGCTGAGTTCGTCGGCCGCGGCGATATGAGCCGTGGCGGATTGATGCTGCGCCGCGCCAGCAGCGGTGAAGAACTATCCTACGTGAGCCTGCGTGGAGCTATTCGACGGCGACGACGTCCGCCCAAGTTGGACCCATGGGTCAAGCCTGTTTTACCTTCGCGCTAGCGATTCATCTCGATACAAAGAAGCACTCGTTTGACTGTTCCTATCAAGGTCCTCAACAAGCCGCTGGACCCGCCGAAGCAAGGCCTTGCGAAACTCTGAGAGGCAAATGTAAATCTCGCTGTTAGAGTTCTCACGCTACGCCGTCGCGGTGATCATCTCACAAATGGCTTGAATCACCGCGTCCGGGCGGTCTACTTGGATCCAATGACCGCTGCCGGTTACAACCTCAATCCGGCCCTGTGAAGAACGCCGTGCCAAAGTCTCGTGCTCAGCGCGCTGGACGGGACTCGCATTGCCGGCCGAAAGAACGATCAATGGTACATCGCGGAGCACCTCCGTCAGTGCCAGTTCCCGAGCGACTGCGGCCGCGCTTTGGGGCAGACTCTCCAAGTAGCGGGCCATTCCTTCAAAGCACTTCGGATCGCACCAGTGCGATTGAATAATGGGCCACAACTCGCTCGGCAGCTTACGGACCTGTCCCACAAACTGATCTGTGATGGCTGCGCTACGGCCGCTGCTGGCGCGGGCGATCATTTTAGGCAGCCGCTGCGACCCGGCGGCCAACAGACTGAGCGCGAGCCGCACCACGCCAAGCCGGGCCAGGAAAGCACCCCGCCTCGAGAGCAGAATGCCACGCCGCAAGGTCTTCAGATGAGACTCCGACGGTTCGCTCCATTCGCAAGTTGCCACGGGGTCCACTAGAACCATGCCTGCGATTTCGGAAGGGTGGCGCACTGCGTAGGCGATCGCAACCAGGGCGCCGTAGGAATGAGCGACCAAAATACGAGGTTTCGGTATATCGGCGTGATCCATCACGCTACGCAACTCGTCGGCCACTTCCCAGACGCTTCCCCGCGGAAGGCTGGCTCCGCTCCAGCCCAGACCAGCGCGATCATAACTTGCGGTCTGCGTGATTTTGGCGATCTCCGGCTGCACTAATTGCCAGCTCAGCGATGTGGCTGCTATGCCGGCCTCGAAGACAACAGGTGGAGTTCCTTCGCCGATGTTGTACAGGTGCAGGGTGGCGCTGCCAATATCGATCAGGCGCCCTAGCGGAGAAAATCGGCGAGCATCCCTTGCGCGGCCCGCCCGTTGGTAGCTCCAGCCTGCCAGTGCAAGGAGCGCAGCAGTACCTAGCCCAGCGAGAATTAGGTTCAAGGTCAGTCCGAGATGGCCCACTCGCCGGGCACAATCGGGCGCGTTCGCGGTAGAAGGCCGCGCTTCGCCCAATAGCCCATGTACGTCAGGATGCCTGCGAACACCGCCAGCTTTAGCACATCTCCGACACGTGAACGAGGCAGCACTCTCCACAGCAAACCCAGCGTGGGTTCGGCAGCACATACCGCCCAAACCACGCCATAAAAATAGCGCCGCTCGGTGCCTTCTCCTTTGGTCGATGAGCCGACCCGCGGCAGCCGGCCCAGCGCACCGCAAATCCACACCACAATGACCAGCGGCAAGTACGCGTACTCATAGATTTGACGCAACCGCCAGTGGCCCGTGGCGATTGCGAAGGCGAGGCCAACCAGATTCAGCACGGCGAAGCCGATCAGGTCGCCCCACGCTACCGTGTAGCATACCCGCCGGTAGAGCGGATTCGCCTTATCCTCGGTGAAACGCAAAATGTAGGGTCTGGCCTCGACGCCGGGCAGCGATCCGCGCAGACCGGCGATCCCGGTTGCCAGTAATACGGTTCCAAGCCATAGCGCCGAGCGTTGATCGAAACCGCGTTCGAATAAATCGAATGTCAGGGGTCCTGGAGCGATGAAGAACACGAAGATCCAAATCGGCCAGTGGGCGAGGCGATACAGTACCTTATTGCGTGCGCGGAACCGTCGCGAGTGCTTGGACCGGAGGCCGGTTTCAGAGGTGGCCACGTATCTTTATATATATCAACTGCACTGGAGCAGGTGAAACTGGCATCGGATCGGTCTGAGTCTTTCAAGCTGAGTAACACCGGAGTAGCTAAGTTTCCTTCCGGTGATGTGACCATTACAGACCATGAATGAGATCACGTTCGGGCGTTTGTATTTGCAACGCCAGGATCTTGCTCTAGAGGAGGACCTGTTGGCTCGACGCGGAGTATCATGCCGTCCACGCCAACGACGCGCACCGCGCCGCCTTGCTCCACTGGCACGCTCGATACCGCGTTCCAGTGTTCGCCGCGGACGAAAACGGTTCCAGCCGGGTCGAGGGCTGTGCGCGCCTGGGCGATCTGGTTAACCAGCGCTTGTTGGCCCATACTGATCGGATATGCCCGGGCACGAATCACTAGGGTCACCAAAAACATCGTAATGAGCGCGAAGGGCAGGCTCGCCGCCAGGGCTGTGGACAGGCGGATGCGCAACTCGGGTGGACCATTGATTAAGTACACCGCGCCCAGCACCATCGCCACCGCTCCACCCGTTCCCAATATCCCGTGCGAGGCAAATTTCGCTTCCAGGACGAATAGGGCCACGGCAAGAACCAGCAGCGCGGCCCCCACCCAGTTAATCGGCAGCACGGCCAATGAAGACAACCCCAGCAGCACCAGAATGCCACCCGCTACGCCAGGAACGATCAGGCCCGGCGCCTGAAACTCGACATAGATCCCCAGCGCTCCTAGAACCAACAGAATGTAACCGGTATTCGGATCGGCGATCGCCCCAATGAGGCGTTCGCGCAATGAGGCGCGGTAATCGACAATCTCTGCGCCTCGCGTATGGAGCTTTTCAGTGTTGCCATCAAAGCGTTTAATCTCGCGTCCATCGAGCTCGTCCAGAAGCCGTTGTTCATCCGGCGCGATCACGTCCAGCAAGCGATCGTCCAAGGCTTCCCTCTCGGTGAACGCCTTGGCCTGCCGAACGGTCTGCTCCGCCAACTCCGCGTTCCGGCCGCGCTTGGTGACCAGGCTGCGCAGCCAGGCGGAAGTGTCGTTTTCGACTTTCCTGCGCATCACGGGATCCATTTGCTCTCCCAGCAGCACCGGCGAGGACGCGCCAGTGTTGGTGCCCGGTGCCATCGCGGCCACATCCGCTGCTTGTAGAATGAAAAACCCGGCGGAAGCAGCGCGCCCCCCGCTCGGTGTCACGTAAGCAATCACGGGAACACGCGAGGCGACTATCCTCGAATTGATTTCGCGCGTCGCATCGAGCAAACCTCCCGGCGTATTGAGCCGCAGCAAAATGGCGGCAGCGTTCTCGCGGCTTGCCTGATCGATCGCATTCGTGATGATCTCCACTGTGATCGGATGGACGACGCTGTCGACGTTAACGGCGATCACCTTCGGCGCTGCGGGCGCCACGAAGGCCGCCAGCATCAGGATGAGTATCGATTTCATGGTGCACTCACCTCCAGCGTATGTCCCTGCGCGAGTCCTAAGCCGACCCGCCGGGCTCTGGGCCGGCGAGTTTCTTCAGCACTTGTCCGAGAGATGATAGCAGGTCCATCGGGAGCGGAAACACTACGGTTGTATTCTTTTCCGAACCGATTTCGACTAGCGTTTGCAGGTAGCGAAGCTGGATGGCTCCCGGTTGTCGTGCCATGGTCTCGGCGGCCTTTTCCAGGTTCGCGGCTGCCGCAGCCTCCCCTTCGGCGTGAATGATCTTGGCCCGCCGCTCGCGCTCGGCCTCGGCTTGGCGGGCGATGGCGCGGATCATCTGCTCCGGCAAGTCCACCTGCTTGACTTCCACCATCGTCACCTTTATGCCCCACGGACCGGTATTTTGATCCAGCACAGACTGCAGCCGGACGTTAAGTTTCTCCCGCTGGCTAAGCAGTGCGTCCAGTTCCACCTCTCCCAGCACGCTGCGCAGGCTCGTCTGCGAGAGTTGGGAGGTGGCATACAGGTAGTTGGTAACTTCAATCACTGCTTTAGTGGGATCAATCACGCGGAAATACACCACTGCATTGACCTTGACCGTCACGTTGTCGCGAGTGATCACATCTTGTGCTGGGACTTCCATGGCTTCGATGCGAAGCGACGTTCGCACCAGGCGATCAATGGGCGCGAACACCAGGAAGATGCCCGGTCCCTTCGGCTCGGGTAAGACGCGGCCAAGCCGAAAAATTACACCCCGCTCATACTCACGCAAGATCTTGATGGAAGAAAACAGATAGATGATGATCATCACTACCGGGATTATCCATAGCGGCAATGTCAATTTGCACCTCCCGTGGACTCTGTATATAATTCTTCACGCTGGCCAGCTCTCATGGGACGACGAACTGCTGACTGATTCTATCCCACTTGTACGCAGCCCATAGCGAGTCGCGCCTGTCTTCAGCTTGGGATTGGGAGAGGCCAATCGAAAAAATACACACAACGGTCGTGGAACGTGCTGACCGTCCATTCGAGGTTATGTCCGGACGTATTTTAAGGCCGAGATCGCAGTGGAGCCGCCAAACGTCGCGGATGCCACAAGGGGTTATGAAATGTTTGTTAGGCTCGCTTCCTGAAAGTTTCGTAAACGGACGCGAAAAGTCCTTTATAAACTATTGACACTAAAAGTGTAACTGCCCGAAAACCTTGCTACGTCTTCCCCTCTTTCTCATGCGCCTTGATCCCCGCCTTCAGCAACTTCATCGCCTTGCCGGCGCCGCCGGTGCCCGTCACCCTGAATTTCTTGCCTCGCTGTTTGTTGTAGGAAATGAAAAATGCCTCCAGTTGATCGAGAAGGGACTTGTTCACGTCATCTATGGATTCCAGATCCTCATGATCGTAGGAATGAATTGCGACGCCCAGAAGCCGGTCATTACTTTCGGTCTTGCCGTCCGCGGTCTGCTCCGCCTGGATGATTCCGATGATACGGACGTCGATAAGGCAACCGACATGCGCGGGTGCATCCATAAGGACGAGGATGTCGACGGGATCGCCATCTGCGCCGAGCGTGGAGGGAATAAAGCCGAAATCAAATGGAAACACCATCCCTTCAGGCAATAGCCCGCCCAGCATGAACAGGCCTGATTTCGGATCATAATCAAATTTGTTGCGGCAGCCTTTGGGCGTTTCTATGATGGCCCGGCAAGTGCGCTTCTTTGGATCGAGCTGAGCTGGAAGTTTCGACAGATCGGCCATGGATCAGGTCCTCCATTCTTGGTTTGGGAGTCTATCGCTATGCATGAAATCAGGGCAACCCTTCCCGCGCAACATGTGGGTACGGCGGTGCGGCTGGCGCATGAGGCCGGCATCCCCAGCGTAGCGGTCTCGGACGTCTATCTCCACGGCCCCGAAGAAGGGCGCAAGATCGTCAGCGTCGAGACCTCGACTCCAAAAGCGCGCGATTTTGTCGACGCTCTTCTGGGCGCCGCCAGTCTCAGAGGCGTCGATTATTCGCTGACCTCGCGGGAATTGAGGGCCATCGTAAGCGGCGAGGATCTCCTGGACATCACCCGGCCCATGAGCGAGCCCTTTCCGGACGTTATCCAGGACCTTTGGCAACTGAGCCATCTCACGGTGAGTTATTTCGCACGGGCGGCGGCAGGCGCGGTGCTTCTGGCGACGGGCGTCCTCGACGACAATCCCATCGCGATCGTCGTGGCGGCTCTGTTTTTGCCGTTTCTTGCAGAAGTTCTCGCCATCAGCTTCGGGCTTTGGAGCCGCGACCGGCGCCTGATCTTTCGCGGGATAAGGGCGGTCGTGGTCAGCGCGGCACTCGCGTTTGCGGCGGGCGCCGTGGTTGCTGCGATCCAGGGAGGACCGATCCAATTCACAGCTTTCAAGAGTCCGCTGGCGAGCTTCGCCATCTCCGGCATGATCGGCATTACGGCGGGCCTCTCGAATGCGGATGACACGGGTCGCCGTTATCTTATCGGTGTGGCTGCTGCCGTCCAACTGGCTATATTCCCCGTCTGGCTGGGAGCGGCAACTATTCTGGGGTTGGCAGACGGTGTTCTTTGGACGCGCCTGGAAAGTTTCCTGATCAATCTGGTAACAATCTCGCTCGCTGCCGTAGCAGCCTATGCCGCCCTGCACCTGCAGCCTGGCCGCGGGTGGGCATCGCCGAAAAGCGGCCGTGCCGAGGGACACAAATAAGCGTAAATGTTCACTCGGAAGCACGTCCATCAAGCTTTTCTTTTATGGGACCTGGTGACTGGCGTGGGGTCTTTCAGTCTTCGGGTCCTGGAATGTTTTGCACCGTTCTGGCGGGCCATCTTAACCGACGGGGCTTTTTTTCTGGAAGCGGCGGCTGGGGAATCACCCGTGCCCCTGGCCTGGGTGACCATGGAGTGCTCCGCGTCGTTCGGGATACCGTCTTCCTTCAATTCCTTCTTGCGATCCAGCATCTTCTGACCGAGTGCTTCGAAGTTTATGTCGAGTTCCCTGGCCTTCGGTAACATCTCGTTTTCTTCTTCCTTGATGTGGTGCCGCACACTCTCCGCGAGGACGGTGAATTTGGCTTCGCGACGGTCTCCGCCTCCCCGGTTAAGGTCGAGCTCGGCGATGAGGACCCTGGCGACGTGATGCTCCTCATCTGCCTCATCCATAATGTCCGATCCAACATGCTCTCGCACGGTCGGATAAAAGATTTCCTCTTCGACCACCGCATGTATTTTGAGCTCGGTCACCGCCTTGCTGATGATCCTTTCTTTCTCTGAGGAGGAGCCGGCTTTCTCGAACTTATCGAAAAGATCCTTGACCGTATCATGATCCTTCTTGAGGATTAAAATTGCGTGTTTTTCGGGCATCAAAAAGTCAAGCATCTGGGAGTCTCCTTAAGTTTCTCGGCATGTAATCCAACAATCCAGAAGCACGTTTGGCTCCAAAAGTTCGTAATGGCAGCCGACCTGGAGGATGAAAGTCGGCGGGATGTCCTGCTGAGGGAGATCACATGAGGAAACGAGAAGTCATCGCGCCGCACAAGGGCGACAAGCGCTATGCCCGTCGTGATGGGCAGGGGGAAGGTCACCGAGAGCCAGGTGAATATCGGACGCTGCCTGGCCGCAGACCGGCGCATTACAGCAAAGACTGTCGCGCCAAAAGGGGCAAGGTTACTGGGAGGACCAGAAAAAAGCTAACGACCGAGCCGGAGGCGATTTTGCCGCGTCCGACTGTCATCTCTTGAAGAGACGCTGCAGCTTCTCCCAGGGAAGGCAGTTCAAGACGGCAGTTTTTTCAAGACCCGCACGACGCGCCTGATCGATTCCACACCGAATCAGCGGCAGCTCACCGGTGCCATGAGCATCGGTGTTAATGGCGATCAACACTCCTGCGGCGTTTGCTTTTCGCGCGTTCTCGGCGGAGAGGTCGAGCCGGTCGGGGCTGGAGTTGATCTCGAAAAAACAGCCATTCTTCCGCGCATGGTCGATGACATTTTCGACATCGATTTCGTAGCCCGGGCGTTTGAGCAGCAAACGTCCCGTCGCATGCCCCAGGATATTGAAGTACCGGTTATCCATGGCGCGCAGCAGGCGCTCAGTTTGCTGCTGTCGGTCAAGTCCAAAGCGCGAATGAATCGAGCAGACCGTATAGTCGAGTTCACGCAGGAGGTCATCAGGATAGTCGAGCGACCCATCGGCAAGGATATCGACCTCGGATGATTTCAGGATGCGGAACCCGCGCAGACGGCGGTTGAGCTTGTCGATATACTTAATCTGCGCCCACAAATCCTCGACTGATACCCCGCGGGCGATCTTGAGGCTCTGAGAGTGATCGCTGATGCCGATATATTCATAACCTCTTTCGCGCGCGGCCTCGGCCATGTCCTCGATGGAGTCACTGCCGTCGCTGGATGTCGAATGCGCGTGAAGCTCGCCCCTGATGTCCTTCGTCGTCACCAAGTTGGGCAGGGCGCTTTTTGCGGCGCGCTCGACTTCGTCGTAGCCTTCGCGCAATTCAGGCTCTATGTACTGTAAGCCAAACTTTCGGTAAAAAGATTGTTCGCTGGTGAAGGAAACATCCCGTCGCCGCAATGAACCCGTCACGGCCGTCAGTTTCTTGAGGTGCGCCTTGGAACCTGTGCAAGCTATCATCTGCAATCCCCAGTCCTTCGTGCCGGCAAGCTGAATGCGCAAGAGGACGCCCGAAGAAAGAGCAAAGACGGCGTTGTCTTTTCCGGAGGAGATGAGCGGCGTTCGCCCGCCGTAGCGTTGCAGACGCGCGACCGACGCTGGAAAATCATGGGTCTCAATGACAAAGGCCAGTTCCGCAATCACCTCGGCGCGGCGACGCACCTCACCCGCAACTTCGGCACGCCGAACGCGACAGGGACCGAGAAGGAATTCCTCGACGGCGACACGCAGGTCGTCCGCCCGGTAGAGGAGCATGGCATGAGGGTCCGTGAGGCCCTCCCTGACGTGCTGAGCCATGCGCAGGCCAAGCGCCGTTTCGATTTCGCCACTTTCGAGCTTTTCGCGCAATCCCTGCACAGAGGAGATGCCGAGTTTCTTGTAAATGCGCTGAACGCGCCTGGGGTCGAGCCGCGGGTGTTCGTTGATGCTGGCCACGGCGGGTGCGGCTTGCGCGCGCAGCGTTTCCAGTTTCCGCAGGCTGCCGGTTTGGACGATCTCCCGGATGGCGGCGGCGATGGCGTGTCCGATCCCGGCATATTGCGTCAGGTCGGCTTCGTCCTGAACCAGCTCATGCAGACTTTCCGACATGTTCCGGAGCTTTGCGGCGGCACGCTGATACGCTTTGACCTTGTAAGGATTTTCTTTCTGGGCCGATAACAGCTGCGCGAGGCTGGCCAGATGCTCCGCTATCTCGGCATTGCTTAGAAACGCAGGCGGTTCGGTCTCCGAGCCGTCCCGGCCAGCTACTATTGCGCCGGACAGCCGGGGTCGTCCGTGGTATGTCGATTTCTCAGCCATGCAATGTCTTGAGCTGCAGCGCCGAGGACGATGCGACGACCTTAGCGTCGGCCATCGCCCGAATGTGCTCGAGCGCCTGCCTGTGTTCCCGCACCGTGCGCGCGGCGCAGCAATCACGCGGCACGATCACCTGGAGATGACGCATGTTGGCATCGTGCGCTGTGCACAGAATGCAGCTGTTAGTAGCCAGACCGGAAAGGATGATGGAAGACGCTCCGACTTCCCGCAGCAGGAGATCGAGCGGCGTCTGATAGAAGGCCGAATGCATCGGCTTGAGGACGAAATAGTCATCGTCATCGGGCTGGAGCTGTTCGACGAAGTGAAGGCCCGGCGCTTCAGGCCTCAGGCAATATTGCAGCACCTTCCTGGCATCCGACCGCCACTGGCTGAAATTATCGTTAACGTAGATTGTGGGAACGCCAGCCGCGCGGGCTCTCTTTTTAAGGCGGGCAAGAGGAGGCGCAATCGCGAGGGCACGGTGGAGAACATTTTTTCCATCCGGGAACTCGAAATGATTGATCACATCGACGAGAAGAAGCGCGACGCGCGATTTATGGCGGACATTGCGCGTGACGTGTTTCATGATCGGGGCAGCCGCTGTGGGGCGGGCACGGTAACCGGCTTCTTGCGCTTGAGCCGCGCCAGCACGTCCTTCATCGTGAACTGGCTACCCGATTCGAGATCGTCCAGTTCCTTCCAGGACAGCGGCAGGGCGACCGGCGCGCCTGGTCTTGCCCGGACCGCATAATCGGCGATCGCGGTTGCCGTGTATTCGTTGCGGAAGAAATCGATGAAGATTTTACCGTTGCGCTTGGCCTTGGTCATGGTTGCGACATAAGCCGCCGGTACGGCTTCGACCATTTCATGGGCGAGCCCGGCCGCGAAAGTTTTCACGCGATCCCACTCATCCTTTTCCGCGAGCGGAACGGTGACATGCAGGCCCTTGCCCCCGGTGCATTTGAGCATGCACTCCAGGCCCCGGTGTTTAAGCCTTGTCTTGAGATCCTGCGCGGCCAGCTTGACGGCCGCGAAGGGCACGTCCGGCGCGGGATCAAGATCGAATATCATCCGGTCAGGATGGTCGATGTTATCGACACTCGCGCCCCAAGGATGGATCTCGATGGCGCCCATTTGGATGATTTCAAGCAGGCCCTTTAAGTCCTCAATGTAGAGGTATTCGTAATTTTTGCCCTTGTGCTTGAATTTGAAGGGCTTTACATCCGCGCCTAGGCCCCGGCCGGGGTTGCGCTGGTAGAAGCACTGATTGCCGATGCCGGACGGACAACGCAGCAGGCTCAGCGGATGGCGCAGGAGACGGGGGAGCATGTAGGGGGCAACCGCCGCGTGGTATTCCGCCAGCTCGCCTTTCGTTATCTGTCCTGTTTCTGAAATAACCCGGTCCGGATGGGTGATCGTGATCCCCTCGAGCACCAGAACCTTGGATGCGGGGAGCTTTAAGGGAGAAGATTTTGGGACACTTCTAACAGCTTGAGGTTTTTCCATCTTTACCTCGGCGGCTTTCTTGTCCTCCCGCAAACCCTGAAAGGAAGGATGCCGGATGCGGCCGTCTCCGGTCCATTCGGTGAAGGTTACTTCGCACAGCAATACTGGCTTGACCCAGTGAATGGATTGAAATTCACTTGCGCCCGGGCCGCTCATTGCTTTGCGATCCAGAACCGGCTTTTCGACGGCGAGCCTCTCCAGCTTTTGAGCGAGCGCAAGGGCGCTTTTCATCGTGAAACCCGTGCCAACCTTGCCGGCATAGGTGAGAGCGCCGCCGCGGTGATAGCCGAGATAGAGGGCGCCCAGCGCGCGACCACCGCTCTTTGCGCTGCTATAGCCAATGATGATGAATTCCTGCCGCTTCTGGCACTTCGCTTTCAGCCAGTTCTTGTCGCGTCCCGCCGTGTAGGGCGCGTCAGCGCGTTTCGAGATGATGCCCTCCAGTCCCAGCTTGCAGGCCTTCGCGAGCATGTCGCCGCCGTTGCCCATGACATGGTCGCTGAAGCGCAAGGGTGATCCGGCTTTAGAACTCTTCAGCAGCTTCGCCAGCTTGTCCTTGCGCTCCGTCAGCATGAGCCGCGTCAGATTCTCGCCATCGAGATGTAGCAGGTCGAAAGTGTAGGCCACGATGCGATCGCGCCTTCCGCCCTCTCCGAGGGCCGCCTGAAGCGCCTGAAACCCGCTCTTGCCCTGTTCGTCGAGAACCACGGCTTCCATGTCGAGCACGGCGTCCTTGGCCCTGAGATCAGCAATGGTCGAGGCCACCTGAGGAAACTTCGACGTCCAGTCGAGGCCGTTGCGCGTGCGCAGGCGAACTTCGCCGCCGGATAGAAAGCCAAGCAGACGGTAGCCGTCGAACTTGATCTCATGCAGCCACTGCTCGCCTTCCGGAGGCGCATCAACCAGCGTGGCAAGCTGGACGGCCGGATATTGCTTCTTCAGGGATGAAAGCGTCTTTTGCGCCACTGCACCGTTTTTCACGGGTTTGGCGGGCTTGTCTGTGGCTGCGGCCCTGCGGCGCGGCGCGGGTCTCTCGCCGGCGGCGATGGCATCCATGGAACGTCCGGTCGCGACGCTGTAGGCAGGATCGTCGAGCAAGCCGGTCGACTGTCCGTTCGCGCGGGCCTCAGCGTCCTTCGCTTTGATCAGCAGCCAGTTCTCCTTCCTGGCGTCGCCATGCATGCGGACGAGGTCCCAGTCACCCTTAAGCCGCTCGCCGTGCAAAGTGAAGGATAGGTGGCCTTTCTGAAGTCCAGCGCCCGGCTCGCCCTTGGGCTCCCAGGTGCCTTTATCCCACAGCATGACCGTGCCGCCGCCATACTGGCCCCTCGGTATCGTGCCCTCGAAAGTGCCATATGAAAGCGGATGGTCTTCGGTGCGGACCGCCAGCCGCTTGTCGGCGGGGTCGAGGCTCGGCCCTTTGGTGACGGCCCAGCTTAAAAGAACGCCGTTCAATTCGAGCCGGAAGTCATAATGCAGCCGCTTGGCGTCATGTTTCTGGATGAGATAGGAGAGTTCATCCTTGCGCGGCTTGATGACGCCCGGGGGCGGCTCTAACGTCTTCCCGAAATCCCGCTTTCGTCGGTATTCTTCGAGAGCCATATTATCCGCCGCTGTAACCGCCGATGATGGGGAGAACTTCGCCAGTAATGTAGCTGGAGCATTGGGGCGAGGCGAGAAAAACGTAAGCTGGCGCAATCTCCTCGGGCTGCGCGGGGCGCTTCATAGGAGTATCCGCCCCGAATTTGCTGACATCCTTTGCTTCCTTGTCGGAGGGATTGAGGGGCGTCCAGACCGGACCGGGCGCCACCGCGTTGACCCTGATGCCGCGCGGCACGAGATGTGTCGCCAGGGACCGCGTGAAGGCATGGATGCCGCCCTTGGTCATCGAATAATCGAGCAGTGCTTCGTTGCCAAGAATCCCCGTGACTGAGCCGGTGTTGACGATGGCGGAGCCCTGTTTCATATGCTTCACCGCAGCCTGGGCCATGTAGAAATATCCGTAGAGGTTGGTTTTTAGCGTCTCGTCGAAATGCTTCGCCGTGAGGTCTTCGAATCTGGAGGTATGCACCTGGAAGGCGGCGTTGTTGACCAGCACATCAAGCCGCCCGAATTCTTTAACCGTTTGCGCGACTGCTTTGTCGCAGAACTTCTGACTGGAGACATCTCCCGGAATGAGGAGACACCGTCGTCCTTCAGCTTCGACCTTCTCTTTGGTGATGCGTGCGTCCTTATGCTCGCTCAGGTATGCCACCGCGACGTCCGCGCCTTCGCGCGCAAAGAGGATGGCAACGGCCCGCCCGATACCGGAATCGCCGCCGGTGATGAGGGCGACTTTTTTATCAAGCTTGCGCGATCCCAGGTAAAAAGGAGCATCGTACAGGGGCGCCGGATCCAGAACGGATTCTGAGCCGGGCTTGTTTTGATGCTGCTTTGGGAAGGGCGGAGCGGGATATTTCCTGGCGCCGGCCTGCATGGCCTGCCTGGGTTCCTGCTTCGGCCGCGCCTCATCGGCTTTGGCAACCTTTTGCTGTATACGGCGCTGGCGGTGAGGTGCATTTGCGGAAGCCATTTGTAACTCCTTGAATTCCGAGCTGCTCCAAGCCAACGGGTCTCAAATTGGGAAAGTTCCGGCCAATCGGAAGAAAAAACAGGCGAAGTCGAGGAGAACAGCGCGGCTGGGACACAAAATGCGCGTTGCAATTTTCTGACCGAATGAGAGTGGAATGCGGCCGAAGTGTCCGTTGTGGTCAATGGGATCTATAGCACCCGCCCTCGGTTCAGCACAGGCACCAAAACTATTTTTCTTCGAGTATGAGGCCTTTTGCTTGGCAACCAAGGCTATCCAACGGTGAATTCTTACCGGTTGGTCACCAAATCCTTCGCGTCGTTCGATTGGGTCCCCTCCGGGAGTCTGTGCGTTGAGGCAAGAAGCATGAGAGTGCTCCATTTATCGGCGTCCTCCCAGTCGGTCCTTCAACCGCCAGGGTGCGGGCGGGCCGCCTACGGTCTTTGCCAACGGATTCACGGCCTTTGATCCAGCTGCCAACACCTCCGTAAGCGCGAGATATCGCCCCCTCGGCCTAGCAGTTGGACCAGATGGAGCGCTCTATATCTCGGACTCGCAAAAGGGCCGCATCTGGCGCGTTGCCTACAGGGCGGGCCGATCGTCCGTCGAGTGAAGTTACCCAACTGTACTAGATGGCGGGTTCCGGTATCGAGCGCACTCGCCAATTCAGTCGGCTTCCGATAATGATGATTAACGAGCAGCCGAGGGCGGCGAGCACCAGGGCACTCAAAGATCGTGGATTCGATGCACTTCCGCCGCCGCATCACTTCGCTCGCGAGTCCCCGTGATCTGCATGTGGCCCCACGGGCACACATGAGCGATTGACGCTCACTGAAAATCCTGTAATGCTGTGGAGGGTAGACTGACCAACCCCACAACATTGAGAATTATTGTGATCCGAACTGAGCTTGTCCTGCTGGGATTAACCCTTTCACTAACGGCATGCGCAACTCGACTTACGGTTGGACACTCCGCTCCCACGATTCCGGACAAAGGTATTTATGATGCGCGACCACTCTTACACATTGGGCCACCAGCCGGGTCGCAGGCATAAAGGCTCTTGCAAAAGGCTGGGGAATGCCGTGGCTCAAGAGAAGGTCCGATTAACGTCCCTACGGCTGGATCTGAAGAAAATTTAGCCCGTCCGGCAAGATCGCCGGACTCTCGAACAACGTCTGGCCTGCGAACGAACCGATAAAATATTGGTTCGGGTTATTAATCGTGCCCGACGCGAAGAAATCTGCGATCTGCCTTTGAGCCGCTACCCCAATCGCTGTCTCCAAAGGCGGGCTGAGCGGGTCGAAAAGCATCGGATTACTCAGGAACCGATGCGGGTAAATGGGAAATGGCGATCCCGGCTGAGTGAGGCCGAGTAGCCGGGGATCGATAGCCGCTGCGAGATCCGTTCGCAGCATCCACGCTGCCGCCTGAAGTCTACCGGCCCGCACGAAGGCCGACTCGGTCGGGTTCGGTACTTCCAAATCTCCGAGCCCAAACTGCACCAGAATCCCTTTCGCGGGTACTCCTGGCAGCGGCTCGCTTTTTAAGTGCACCGCATAGCTCAATGGATCACCGAGCATTCCCAGCCAGTCCGCCTGCTCGAAGGCCGACTGAATCGCAAGCGCGCCGGGTACGCTGTCCACGATCGCCTGCCCGCGGGAGACGTACTCGTCATTAAAAGAATCGTGAAAGTAAGCCTGCGATGACGCGGGCGGCACGTTCAACAGAGCTGGAGTGAAACCTGCCAGATAGGCGGCTCCCAGGAGGCGTGCGCTGGGACTAAGGCGAGCCACATCCACCTGCGTACCGCCGAGGCCGTTCAAGGTTCCGGCCGGAACATTCGGTTCGATCGCCTCAAAAAGGGTTCCGTAGAACGACCCGAAGGATTGACCGGTATAGTAAATCCTCGATGGATCCAGATTGAGACCTAGCCCCTGGGTGGTTCTTATCGCGGCCACGAGGGCAAATAGATCCACCGCAGTCTGACGCGAACAATCGCGCGTGCCGATCGCGTTAGGTAGAATGCAACCGTCCGAGGGCCCTATAGGCGCGTTTGACGAAAACTGAATCCCACGGCCAGGCGTGGGAAGGACGATATTGCCGCTATTTGTAGTAATTTGCGTCATGCTCAAGGGACCAAAGCCATGGCCCGTAATCTCGATCGCGAGTGTTGCGAAGCCTTTCTGGGCCCACGTCGAAGCGGCAAAAGTGGCAGCACCGAATTGGCTGTCGCCGAGACCATGCCCATAGATAATTAGGGGAATTTTGCCAGTTCCGGCCGAACTCGCTGCTGGCAGAAATAGGTGAAACGAAACTGGGATCACAGTGCTGGGAGGTTCAATGGGAAGACTCGTCGGGGTGGTACTGATGGCGCCGGCCTCTGGTCCAGATGTGTTTAGGTAAAGGGGAGAAAGATACAATCCGAATGCGATCCGATCAACTCCCGCCAGCACGTCCAGCGGAAGCGTCTGGTCGTAGTTAATGCCGGAGACACCGGTTTGTGGCATCCACGTTATGCTCTTGACGTCTTTCAGAGCGAAAGTGGAAAGCGGCGCATATAGTATCCCAGCCCCGGGAATCGCGCCGGAGTTGACCTGCGAGTACGCCTGCTCGAGCCAACTGGTGGCACTCAGGGTAGTGAACAGAGACGCCGAGATAACATGGCCTAATCCGCTGCGGCCGTTTTCGCCGGCCACCTCGCTCGGCCCTTCGTCGGAATCGCTCTTGCGATCCCCTGAGTTTTTGCCGCGGAGCGTATCGAGCGCCCGCGATAGAGCTTGGCAGTAATCTGAATTCGCGCGCTTCACGCAGTCGCTGTAATTTTGGTCGGCTTTTAACTTTTCGCCATCAGCATCCGCCACGTCCGAGGTGACGACGAGCAAGTACCTCGTCTGCTGATCGAGAACCTGATCCGGTTTAGCATAGGCACACATAGCGGCTGGGTCGAAGATCACCTGATTGATTCCGATCCGCGGCGCCTCATCGTCCGCCGCAAGAATCTGGATGCCTTGGCGCAACGTGGCTACATCGACCGGCCCCGAAAAACAGACGGTGATTCTCGGGTTCACGCTAAATCCATCCAATTGGTTCAACAGTCGTGTATTCGTACACTGAGCGGACGTGGATAAAAGGGTGCAACCCGCTGGGAGCGGAAGGTTCACCTGCAAGCCAGTCTTCTGGTTAGCGGCTGGAATCGTTAATGCATTGTTGGGATAAGGCCCTATCGAAGGGGAGGATGGTTGGAACAAAGCTGTTGTGCTGCCACACCACAGGGGAAGGGGAAACAGAAGCACAAAGCAACATCGCAATTTCACAAGCCCGCGCAGACGTAAGTATGATACGGAATAATCAGTCACTTAAGGATAAACTCATTCTCTCGAAAAGAATAGGCCAACTCCGACCAGCAATCTGACGCGCTTGGCCTATCTGTTAGATTACGTACGAGGCTTGATGTTTCTACCTTCGGCTCCAAACACTTGAGAGAATCGCTGTTCCCGTAAATGTTCGACATCAGGCGAAGAGACGGCCGTCACTTATACAAATTGACGACTTTTCGTCTCTGATACGCCCGCTCTACAGCTTGCTCATGATGCGGTCGTGGATCCAGTGTTCGTCCCACCATTCGCGCGGGTTGACCTGCACGCCGTCGATCTGCATGCTGAAGTGCACGTGCACGCCACCGGCGAGCCCGGTCTCGCCGGAGATCCCCATCTTCTGTCCCTTTTTGACCATCTCGCCTTCCTTGACGTCGATCTCGCGCAAATGGCCGTAGATCGATTGCAGGCCATAGCCATGGTCCAGTACGATGCAGTTTCCGTAGATGCCGAGATTCTTGGCCCACACCACGCGGCCGTCGTTGGCCGCCTCGACAGGTGAGTTCTGGACGTCGGAAAGATCGAAGCCGAGGTGCACCTGCTGATCTACTTTCTTGCCATGGTAGATGTAATTACGCACGTCGGCAAAAACCGATTCCTCTTTGCCCCAATGAATAAACGGGCCGTTCCAAAGCACCTTCTGCTCGGTTTTAAATCGGAGATCAGCGAGCTGCTGGTTGTTCTGGCGTCGCATCGTCCCGTTGATATAAAGGAAACGCGAGAGAAGGTCCTTGCCGGGCAGAACCTGGCTGGTGGGATCGACCGAGTTCACCAGCTTCGCCATGAGCGCGTCCGTCATCTCAAAATCCCGCGCGCGGAATTTTTTCGGAAACAATTTGAACCAGAAGTGCGCAGTGGCTTCCGTGCCGGCCAGGTTGCGCGCATAGAGCAGCGGCTTGACGTCCGGCGATAAGTCCCAGGGATAGGCGAACATGGCGAAGCGCTGGTTCGCGTCCTTTCCGGGAAGCGGGAAGCTGCGGAAGGTGTAGGTCCCGACTTTGACGCCGGCATCGTTCCACGATCCGCTGGGGGTCATGGTCACCAGCTCCATGCCGCCCTGGTTGATGTAGTGCTGGAACTCGTCGGCGATGACGCGCGGCGCTTCAAGAACCACATCCAGGTCCGTCGCGTGAATCGTGGTGCTCGCCCGCAGATCGTTGGAAACGGCTTCGATCACTAGCCGCGCCTTGCCGTCTTTGAGATTCGGTGCCCGGCTTTTGCCCACTTCGAAGGTGGCGCTACGTGGCGTCTCATGCCTGCTCCAGAGGATCCAAGTCGAAGGACGGCTTTCCGCGTACACCGGATAGCGTGCGCCGTTCTGTTCGAGATATGCGTCCACTCGCCGCACGCCGTGCGCATTGGTCAATTGCACGGTTACCGACGTGCTGAGGCCGATGGTCTTGACCGCAGGGGCTACGCTCAGCCCAGTGTTGGAAGACGCTACCAGAAGGGAAATGATCCCTGCGACCGCCACAAACACCAAAATCAGTATTGCTTTCACTTCTTCACCTGGGAATCCATCCAACCGATGCTCTTGTCCCAGCCTAGCGGAAAAAGTCTGCCGTCGTCATGCAACTCCAAATTTTTCCCTTGATCAAAGTACTCGTTTCAGAATTCCGGCTGTCGATATAGGATCGTTAATGTTGCATCGTGCGCGAGCCCTACGGCCGGCAACAGCAGCAGCAAGAGCTGCTCACGAAATACTTCCTACTTCTTGGCCGTAGTCGCTCCGCCGCTATCGGGGACCAGGGCGCGGATCATGCCATCCTGGCGAGAGTGGATGAAGATTTCACCGTCGCGGCCGCGGCTAATGTGCAGGTCAGCGCGCTGGACCTTTGTTCCCATGGTCTTCTCAATCAATTCCCAGAACGTAACATCCACACGCTTGCCGCTCGCGTCGCGGACATAAAGTTGAACTTCTTCGATTGGCGCGACGGTGCCCGGAATGCCGTCATCAGCCTTCTTCAGCGCGGCGAGATCCGCTGCAAAAATGCGCCCGCGCTGGATGTCACCGAAGATGAACTTGCCCTTGAGCGCGGCAATCTTCCCGTGGTAGGCGAAGCCGTCCGTCACCGAGCGGCCCTCGTCATGATCATACATGGCGACTGGGTAGATGAATTCGTCTTTATTCTTACCGTCCAGGATTTCCGCCGATTGCGGATAAAGTTCCTTTAGCGCCCCTCCAACCGAGCGCCCGTTTACGAAGTAGCCCTCGCGCTTCATCCACCCGTAGTTGCTCCCGTTGTGGACGATGTTGATTTCTTCGATGTTGTCCATACCGATATCGGACGCGAACATGGTGCCATCGGTATCCCAGGATAGCCGATGCGCATTGCGGAATCCGTAGGCGTAGATTTCACCGAGCGTCGCCGGGTTGCCATCCGCCGCGAACTTGTTCGCCATCGGAATGGTGTAATCGCCCAGGCCCTTCTGGCCATGCGAAACGGAGGGGCTGCGCGGATCGATGCGCAGAATCGCGCCAATGATCGAATCTGTGCGCTGCGTCTGCGGAGGGTTGCTCGACTGCGGCCCGCCGCCGTTAGAGAATCCGAAGTCGCTACCGCTCGTATAGAGCAGTCCGTAGTCGGCATCGCCGGGCTTGGCGTATGGGTTGAACTCAACCGCGCCCATGGGGTGGGTGAGGTTTTCAACGATGTGGGCCGCGCGCAGCAGTTCGCGCCGCGTCCCTTCGAAGGTGTTGGCCGCCGGATTGGTCGCGTGCCATTCGGTAATGACGTTGTGATACGTCACGTCTTTCAGGCCATAGCCGATGGGGATGAAATCTGGCTTCTTCGGATTATCCTTGGCGTACTCGCTGTGCACCGTGTAGAACAGGCCGTTCTTTGCAAACTCGGGATGAAAAGCGAAGCCGATGAAGCCGCTCTCCAGACGCTTGTAGATCGTGTTCGGGAACGCCGCTCCTATGTTGGCATAGAGGTGGGTCTGGTTATTCGAGTCGATGATGTACAGGAAGCCCCGCGAATCGTTCGCGAAGCGACGGCCGTCGGGAGCATCTTTGACGTAGCTCACGCGCGCGTAGTTGCCGGCGGAGACGTCTTGATCGGCGGACCGCGTCTCGCGCGTATCGGGCAGGCGGACTATGTCCTTCACCTCGACGGCCAAGCCTTTCTTCACGATAGGCTCGGGCAGCGGGTTGCTTGTAATGGGCGCTTGGGCGAGGCTGACCGCGGCAAGTGCCAGCAGGGGAAAAACGATGGGCTTACGCATAAAAGCTCCTCTTTTTCGCGTTTGTAAGTGATGATATCAGAAGCCGGTCGAAGTGGCTCTGGGCGGGGAGCGAATTGCCTTTGATTGGCGGCATATGCAAGTACGTTTTCGGCTTGATGTCCTTCCTCCTTCAGAGGTATTGTCCACATGCCGGAGTTTCCGATAATGCCCCTTGTCAGGACCCTAAATGAACGATTTGATCTCCAAGAAGCCCGCTCACAACCGCAACGCGGCATCTAACGCCGTGGAGAACTTTGCCACCTTTGGCTGAACCAGCCTCGCGAAATCCTCGTACGAAAGCCGAAGTAACTCGTGATGGGTGCCGGCGTTGAATGCGATCTCCTTGTCTCTGGTGAGGCTTTCATCGACGAAGACTGGCATCCCATAAAGCTGCCCGAACGGCGGCATCGCTCCGGTTTCACATTCGGGAAACCTATCCCGGAAATCTGTCTCGGATGCGAGTGCGATCTTCGTTCCCTTGGCGATCGCTTTAAGAAGCGGGAGTTCCACTTGATATAGAGCAGGAAGAACTGCCATAACCATCGCACCATCGATTCTGACGATGACGGTCTTGGCGAAATCCTTCCCCCGGATGTGTGCCAGAGACGCAATTTCCTGGGCGGTATATGCTGTTGAATGCGTCATTGTCACGTATTTGACCTTGTGACTATCGAGAAACTCTTTCAATCTTTTCGCGGGCATATCGACCTCCTAGATTCCATCACTACATTAGCTCTATTGCTTCTGAAGCTCCGGTTGCGCTGTCGCTGTAACCGGTAACCGATACTGTTCGAGAAAGTGCTGAACTTCAGCGTCAGTCACTTGCCGGAAATCGAGGTACCACTCGCCGACTGCTGCAAAAGGCTCCGGAGTCGCGAGACAAACGCAGTCGTCGGCCTCTTTCCTCAGCCGTTGGCATGCCTGAACGGATCCGACCGGTACTGCAATTACCGTTTGGCGGGGCTTCAAACTGCGAACATAGCGCGCCGCGACCAGCATCGTCGATCCGGTAGCTAATCCATCGTCCACCAGCACGACGGTACGGCCATCCAAGTCTAAAGCTGGCCGGCCCCTGCGGTAAAGTTTTTCGCGGCGTGCGACCTCGGCGCTCTCCCTGGCTACGACAGCGTCGATTTCCTCGCTGGGAATCCCGAGTCCTCGAATCAATCCTTCGTCAAGCGCTTGAAATGAACCGCTCGCGATCGCGCCCATCGCGAGTTCAGGCTGCCAGGGCACTCCCAGTTTACGGACGATCACCACGTCAAGTGGCGCACTGAAGGTCTTGGCGACTTCCAGCCCCACGGGAAGGCCGCCGCGAGGCAGAGCTACCACGATTACATCCCTTTGGAGTTTACGGGTAACGAGTTCGGCGGCGAGGAAGCGTCCCGCCTCGACGCGATTGGTAAACGGAAGGTGGATCATATGGAACACCTGTTCTGCTCTCCACGTCTTAACCCAGCATGTCGGCGGCCAGTTCTCCGGTGTCGCTCGCCCGCTGGTCGTTCAATTAGGGCGCACTCGGGGCACTTCTAAGCGGAGATCGGCACTGCATAGGCAGAAGAACTGGCTTCCACTCGCGCGACGGAGAGAGCAGTCTTGATGGCGGTGTCGGGGTTGAGTGAAATCGAGTCAATCCGCAGCCCAACCAGCCACTCGGCGAATTCCGGAAAATCAGAAGGCGCCTGTCCGCAAATGCCAATGGGCTTGCCGGCACGCTGAGCGGCACGGATCGCGTTTTCAATCAGCCTCTTGACCGCCGGATTGTTCTCGTCAAACAGGCGGGCCACAGTGCCGGAATCGCGATCGAGTCCCAGTGTGAGTTGCGTGAGGTCGTTGGACCCGATCGAATAGCCGTCAAACACTTTCAGGAATTCGTCGGCGAGGACCACGTTGGAAGGCAGCTCGCACATCGCGTACACCTCAAGGCCATTCTCCCCTTGTACCAGACCGTTGGCGCGCATGGCGTTGATGACCTTTTTCCCTTCGTCAACCGTGCGGCAAAACGGGATCATGACTTTGACGTTGACGAGTCCCATTGCTTTCCGCACCCGCAATAATGCAGCGCATTCGAGTGCGAAGCCGTCCGCATAGCCGGGGTCGTAGTAGCGCGAAGCGCCGCGAAAGCCGAGCATTGGATTCTCCTCTGCCGGCTCAAACTCCTTGCCTCCCAGAAGACGCGCGTACTCATTTGTCTTGAAGTCGCTGGTTCTCACGATAACTGGCTTGGGATAGAACGCCGCGGCAATGCGCGCGACCCCTTCGCTGAATCGCCGGATGAAGAATTCGCGGGCGTCCTCATTGCCGATTCGCTTACGGATCTCTACAACCGCGGCTTGGTCCTTCAAATTGGGAAAATGTGCGAGTGCCATCGGATGAACCCCGATGTGATTGGTCACGATGAACTCGGAGCGCGCCAATCCAACCCCGGAGTTCGGAATAAAGGAAAATCGGAACGCCTGGCTGGGGTCTCCGACCGTCAGCATGATTTGGGTTCGCGTCGCCGGCACAGCGGCGGCATCGATTTTTTCGATCCCAAAGCGCAGGCGACCGGAGTAAACGTGGCCTTCCGAGCCTTCCGCACAACAAACCGTTACTTCCTGTCCCGTCGCCAGCCGCTCTGTAGCGTTGCCGGCCCCGACGATGCAGGGGATGCCAAACTCGCGCGAAACAATCGCCGCGTGTGCGGTGCGGCCGCCCTGATCGGTTACGATGGCGGCAACGCGGCGCATGACTGGCTCCCAGTCTGGATCAGTGTTCTGTGCCACCAGAATGTCGCCGTCGCAAACCGTATCCAGCTGACTAATATCCCGCACAACACGCACCGGGCCAGCACCAATCTTTTCCCCTACGGCCTGGCCGGATACCAGCGGTTGCCCGGGTTTATCTTTCAACCGGTACACGGACGCTACGGCAGTTTGAGGCTTGGCGGAGTGGACCGTCTCTGGCCGTGCCTGCAAGATGAATAGCTCCCCGCTGACCCCGTCTTTGGCCCATTCGATGTCCATAGGCTGGTCGCGGCTGGCGAGAGTCGAATAATGCTTTTCGATCAGACAAGCCCACCGCCCCAGCTTCAGTATCTCGTCGTCGGCCAAACAAAATCTCGCCCGATCCTCCGCCGAGGTCGCTTCGCTTCTGGTAGTGCGCGTGCCCTGCCCATAGACTAGACGCACTTCTTTAGTCCCCAGGCGTCGGCCAATGATGGCGGAATGTCCCGTCGCCAGCGTTGGCTTGAAGATCGTCCATTCATCGGGTGTCACCACACCCTGCACCACGAATTCGCCCAGACCATACGAGCCGGTGACCGTAACGGCATTACGGAATCCGGACTCGGTGTCGAGAGTAAAGATGACTCCCGAACTTGCCAGGTCGGAGCGCACCATCGGCATAACTCCAACCGATAGTGCTACTTTGAGCTGCGAATAACCGAGCCGGGCGCGGTAACTGATCGCACGGTCCGTAAATAGCGATGCAAGACACTGGTGCACCGCTCGCAGAAGCGCTTCGGTCCCTCGAATATTGAGGAAAGTTTCGGCCGCGCCGGCGAACGAAGCCTCTGGAAGGTCCTCCGCGGTGGCCGAAGAACGGACCGCGACTTCCGGCTCCCGGCCAAGCCGGCCCACCAAACGCCGGTAAGCGTCCAAAATCGACTGGGTTATTTCTTCCGGTAAAGGTGTTTCGAGAACCGCACTGCGTGCGGCATGACCCCGCTGTGCCAACTCCTCCAGGCTCTCAGGATTGAAACCACTGAAGATCTTCTCGATGCGGGCCTTCAGATCGGCCTCCGCCAACAAGCGCCAGTATGCGTCCACGGTCGTCGCAAAACCGTCCAGGACTGCCACGCCTAATGGCTTGATCTCACGAAACAACTGCCCGAGCGAAGCGTTTTTCCCGCCTACACTGGATATGTCCTGCATTCCAATCTGGTTGACATCGAGCGTATACGATTGAGCCATACTCGCGGTATTGCAAGATGCAGACCAAATCTCTTGACGCGATACGCCGAGCTAACCGTCAGCGTCTCTCGTCAGCTGCGTGTCTTCACACAAAGACTTGAGCACAATGCCCCATGCACACTGACGTCTTCAGTGACGACCGATTAGGCGCCCTGATGATCTATCGAGCTTCTGCCGCTACCGTTGCCGGTTCCACCTCGATCTTATTCGTAATTCCACGCACACCGTTCACTCTTTTGGCACAGTTCTCCGCAGCGTCTCTCTGAGAATCCCGCGCCACTGTCCCCTCGATCGTGACAACCCCGTCTCTGACCCTCACCCTGATCCGATCATCGGGCACTTCGAGGTCAGCCTTCATAACGTGTATGACATCCCGGGCAATCTCTGGATCCCCGCGTGCGCCGCTTTTCTTTTCTGCTTTCTTCTGCATACGGATGCTCCTCTCGTTTTCGGGATGCTGCACGTGTGGTTCCGTTGCCGTGGGTAATTTGATGTTTGCTACGACATCCTCAGATGCGAGTTGCAATTACCGCTGATTCTCCCCCCATCTGGGACACACCGCCAAGAGCGAATAGTGTGATTTCACGCACCGGCAGTCCGCCCGTCTTTGCCACCAGCGAATGTGAGAGCTCGTGCAGAGAAGCGAAACAAAAAAGGAGGACTGCGGTCAAAATAGCCAAGCCTAGAACGAGGTTTGAACTCCACTGAGGGCGACTTGCATGAAAATCCTTGGACAGTGAGAAAACGATCAATAGCGCGATCAGAAACCAGCTGTAGTGCAGGCCGATCTTGATGCCGAATACTTGCCCGAGTTTGATCTGCGATTTCAAGTCGTTCAACTGAGCAAGTCCGAAAACCTGCGCTCCATGCTTTCGAGCTAGACCGGCCTAGCAATTGGGATTCACCTTGTGCGTGCTATAACTCAGGCGCGGTACTAGAAAGCCCAAAACAGCACCTGCGGCAAAGGCAATCGCAAAGGCGCTTAGCGGATGACGCTTGATCCGATGGGCGGTTTCCTCGATGCCGTCCTCGACTGCGTATCGACCGTGTTTCAGGAGTCTTTCAGCCACGACTCTGCCCTCTTCTAGCTTTGCAGAAAAAGCTGTTTTCGAGTCGTTCAGACCTTTCTCGACGCGCCTTGCTGCTTCCTTCAGGTCTGTCCCGAAGCACCTTCCAGCGTGCCCCCCGTCCGTGGTTTTTTCAGTCTTGGGTTTAGCGAAAACAGTGTTCATGACGTTTTACTCCTTGTCCTAAGTACTGCAATGCAAGTACCATTCGGGCAGACCCTGACGCTTATTTTGCCAGCGACAAAGCCAAATGGAACCGGTCAAGCCGCGCTTTCGGTCGCAGAGGAGGTTAACGTGCAGCACGGTTAACGTACGTGCGTAACCGTCTCCCCAGCGCTTCCAAATGAAACGATACATTCTTCTGATCGCGTTCCTTAGGCTCTGCTATGGCGGCGACGGTATGGACGCGCAAGATCTCGTTCGCCGTGCGGCAAGCACGATGCAGTCGGATTGGGCCGCAGCGCCAGCCTTTGCCTTCATTCAGCGCGATCTCACGACGTCAAAAGGAACGATAACCGGCAAGACACATCAGGTGTTTAGCATCTCTGGGTCCGACTACTACATGCTGATCGCGATCGATGATGAACCCTTCCCTGCCGACCAGCAGGAGAGGGAACTGCAAAGGCTCAAAGAGGAAGTTGACCGAAGAAGCCACGAGACCACAAGGCAAGCACAACGCAGGTCGGAGCAATATTCCAAAGCTCGTGAGCAGAACGGAGTTCTTTTGCTGGAGTTCACGAAGGCATTCGATTTCACTCTTATGGGGGAAGAGGCGATCAATGGTCGCGCGACCTATGTTCTCTATGCAATGCCACGGCCCAGCTATGAGCCACCGAACCGCACAGCGAAAATCCTTACCGGCATGCACGGCCGTTTGTGGATCGACAAAGAGAGCTTTCATTGGGTCAGAGGGGAGGCGGAAGTGCTGAGGTCCGTTTCGATTTTTGGATTTCTTGCAAGAGTCCTACCCGGAACCCGGATGGAACTGGAAATGATTCCTGTGACCGAGTCCGTCTGGCTGGTAAGCCGATTCGCTGTAGATATGAAATTGTCGATGTTTTGGCGAAAGTCCACCAAGACAATGGAATCTAAGTTCAGTGATTACCGGCCAGCAGCCGCTGCGTTAGCTCAGGCCGTCAACACGGGGACGACGACAAGGCCGTGAAGGCTGAAGGACACGTTAGACCGGGAAGGCAAAGGATTGGGCACTCGAAGTGATATTGAATGCTGACAACCGCCTCATGCTCCAATGGAGGGGAATGCAATGAGTCATGGTGACATTGCGGTGTTTGCCCCGAAATCCGGGCAGGAGTTCGGGGAACATGTGTGCGGCCACCTGGGAGTTTCACTCAGCGCGCACGAGGAAAGAGCGTTCGAGGACGGAGAACACAAGACGCGGCCGCTCGAATCCGTACGGGGAAAAGACGTTTTCGTGATCCAAGGCCTCTACGGCGAGGCCGGGCAAAGTGTAAACGATAAGCTCTGCCAGTTGTTATTCTTTCTGGGCGCCCTTCGGGATGCATCCGCCCAGCGTGTCACCGCCGTGGTTCCCTATCTTTGCTACGCACGCAAGGATCGGAGGAGCAAGTCTCGTGACCCGGTTACCACACGATATGTCGCTGAAATGTTCGAAGTGATGGGTATCGAGCGGCTTGTCACTCTGGACGTTCACAACCTCGCCGCGTTTCAGAACGCTTTTCGGATCCCAACGGAGCATCTGGAAGCCAAGACTTTATTTGTCAAGTATTTCGTGCCGCTTCTCCATGACGAAGAGGTCGTCGTGGTTTCGCCAGATGTGGGAGGCGTGAAGCGCGCTGAGGCTTTTCGCGAGGCGCTCAGCGCGGCGCTGGCCCGACCGGTGACGAACGCATTTGTGGAGAAATACCGGAGCGCCGGCATGGTCAGTGGCGAAGCACTGATAGGAGACGTGGCCAACAGGACCGCGATTATCATTGACGATCTAGTCAGCAGTGGGACCACGCTGGCCCGTGCCGCACAGGCGTGCAAAGCCCGGCGGGCAAAGACCGTGTACGCCGTGGCAACGCATGGCGTGTTCGCAACCAACGCCAGTCAGGTGCTCGCCGAGGCCCCTTTGGAAAAACTTGTCGTCACCAATGCCATCCCGCCATTCCGTCTCAATCCCGAAGTCGTCCGGAACAAACTTGTCGTACTGGATACGACTCCGCTAATTGCGGAAGCGATTCGCCGCATTCACTCCGATGGTTCGATCGTGGAACTCCTCGAGTGAGGCTGCGCGGCAAAGATATTCCTTCGCCTTGCCAATCCATTTGGCTGGGTCCCGCACGTCAGGATCTTTGAGGTGCCAGACTGCAATTTTCGCCCGCACAAGGGCGTGATGTTTCTTGTAATAGACTAGCAACGGGCCAGGTGGCCGATCTCCGGTTTCACATTGATACGCATCCAGGATCGATTCACCGACCCACGGCGCGTCCAGCCGCTCGCATTCTAAGCTGAGGAACGCTAATTCGGATAGCGGATCAAGCGTCCGAAAATCCGCATTGAACTCCAGGCAGTCGATAATCACCGGGTCGGGTCCAATACAGATATGTTCGGGACGCAGGTCTCCGTGAGCGTCCACGATCTTGCCCTGTCGAACCCGATCGTCAAACATCGTGGCTTCCCGCTTCAAGACAATCATCTGACTCGTGCAAATCCCCTCGATCAGCGTCGTAGGTAACCCATACTCGGGCTGGCAAAGTTCCCTTGCGCATTCTGCGGTTACAGTTCCCAGCCGGGTCGCGTATTCCACAGGACTCCAAGAAATCTTTTTCGCTTGTTTGTAGAACCTCGCCAGCAAGACGCCAACCCGGCGGACATCATCACGGCTAACCGTGCGTGTGCGGAGCGCTACGTCGAGCATTCGATCTTCGGGAAGCCGGCGCATCCTGACGAGCCAATCTATGATCCGTCCCTCGCCACCTAGCTGCAGCCGGCCGTGCAGATCGCTCACCAAGGGCACAACGCCCAAATAGACGTCCGGCGCCAGCCGCCGGTTTAATTCGACCTCAAGTTCACAATCTGCCTTTCGAACTTCAACCGTGCTGAAATCGAGGTAGTCGTAACGCGCGGGTTTCTTCAATTTCCACACATGCCGATCCGTCAGAAATAGCCAGGACATGTGCGTTTCCTTCCGCTCGACGCGGGTCGGCTGACTCGCATACGCTTCGGGCTTACTCAGGAAAGAAACTTTTTCGTCGATGCCCAGTTCAGACACCGCTGGCAGCCTTCACAACGCTATCGTGGATGGTTCCGTTACTCGCGATAATCCCGTTAAGGTGGCGGAGTTCGGGAGTGTTGTAGACCAGCGGCATTCCCTTCAGGTCCGTCATTCGCCCGCCGGCCTCGCGGAGTAGCGCGGCTGGAGCACACGTGTCCCATAGCGATGTACGCCCACTCATATCCAGATAGAGATGAGCGCGCCCCTCACAGATGAGTCCTACCTTGAGCCCGATACTACCCGATCGAATCGATTGCGTGATTCCGAGGCGACTGCACACCGCATCAATCGACGGCGAATGGTGCGATCTACTCAGAGCGATTGTCATGCACCGGAGATCGACCTCGCGGGATACACGCAAAGAAAGCACTTTACCGTGCTTCTTGAGGACTGCACCGAAGCCATCGGCCGCGCAATACAGCTTCTGTGTTGCCGGATGGTAAATGACTCCCAGAACCGCTGCTCCTTCCAGTGCAAGCCCGATCATCACTGAGAATTCACTGCGATGCTCTACAAACTCTCTAGTCCCATCCATGGGATCGATGATCCATACGCGCGACTTTCGACAACGGCCAGGATCGTCGGACTCCTCCTCTGAGATAATCGCGTCATTGGGAAAACGGGTTCTCAGGCCGCGGATCAGAAATCCACTCGCGAGACGATCAGCGTGCGTTACCGGATCGCCACTTTCCTTCCACTCGACTTCCGGGCTGGGTTCGTAGTGCTCAAGAAGGAGTTGTCCCGCGCTCACTGCCAATTCGCTAGCTGCGTCGAGTTCCTTTTGCGTCGTTCTAGTCCATGCGGGACTTGGCACAATCATTCCCTTCACCCAGCCTGTTTGTTGGCGATCATTATTTGCTCTTAATGTGCTCGTAGTTCATCGGCATTCTGATATGCGGGCTCACATCGCTACCCTCTTTCGTGGCCGCCTCCGGCTGGTGAATGCGCTCTTCCCGCATTGCCCTCATGGTGTCGATGATTTCACGGTCAGTGAGCCCCGAACGTCCGCCGCCTGCGCGAAAGATGACGTCGTCAATGGAAACAATGCCAACTAGTTGGCCGGCTTCATCGACGACCGGCAACCGGCTGACTTCCTGTGAGGCCATTATTCGGAGAGCATCCGTCACATCATTGTCGGGACTGCAACTGATGCACCCCGGAGGTGAAACATCTCGTGCACGCACGTCCGGCGCCCTGATGTTCTTGGTCCCAAGGGCAAGGCAAATATCTCGATCCGTAATGATGCCCGTGACTCTACCGGAGCCATCCACAATTGGCAGAGCTCCGCATCGCTGCTTCCGCATGACTTTCGCTAACTCTGCCAGATTGTCGTCCTGACGGCAGGAGTTTACGTTTCTGGTCATCAGGTCTTTCACTAGCATGGCAACCTCCCTTTCTACGGAGTGTGCAACTCTGCTTCCATCTTAAAAATGCTGGAGCGATTTAAGTTACTGAAAAAATGGTTTGCCACTGCACCGGCGTGTTAGACAGCCGGTCTTCGGATTGATTCCCGACCCGGACCCGTGAGGATATCGCATACCCGCAATAGCTTCGGTAGAGTAGGGCGATCAGGCGAATATATCATTTGGAAGGACTGGGAAGACGGCCAAAGGCGCGTCTACCAAGGTGCATGCGAAGTTCCAGCCTGACTGGGAAGGGCTCTGACCTAAGATCTTCCCCGCCATATTTCGTGCGTCGAGCCCATTGCTGTTTGCCTGCACGCACTTACTGACGAGATTCCTTTTCGCTAAGGCGGACGTCGCTGGTGGAGGAGCTGTTTTTACCCAGCATGGGTGTAGTGGCGCAATGATCAGGCTCAGTCTAAGCTCAATCGCGAAAGATCTGGCAGCCGTTAATCAAGGGCAGCGTCCGCATTGGCGCGAAAACTGCTCGCTGCTTGGTGAGCAGTAATCCTATGACAGGGGCCGCAGAGTTCCGCCTGGTCAATTCGGCAGACCATTCGAGCGAATCCCCGCCCCTAGTGGTGGACCTGGATGGCACCTTAGTGAAGACCAATCTGCTGCTGGAGTGTCTGCTGGCGCTGCTAAAGGAGAAGCCGCAATATATCTTTGTCTTACCGGCATGGCTGCGGAAGGGGAAAACCCGTCTTAAGCAGGAAGTGACCCGCAGAGTCTCATTGGATGTCAGCGTTCTCCCGTATAGAGAGGAATTCCTGAACTATCTCAAGGCGCAGCGCGCTGAGGGACGCTCCCTGGTTCTAGCCACCGCTGGCGACCTGCAGATGGCCCGCCAGGTGGCGGATCACTTGAAAATCTTCGATTTGGTTTTCGCCAGCGATGGGACGATCAATCTTTCCGGTGAAGCCAAACGGGATCGTCTCGTCCATGAGTTCGGGGAGAAGGGCTTCGATTATGCCGGCAATGACCGCCACGATCTAGTAGTTTGGTCTTCCGCGCGAAAAGCCATTGTGGTGAATCCCACCCGGCTGGCGAGGTCTGGTGTTGCCAAGGTGGCGCAAGTCGACCGGGTCTTCGAGGATCGGAGAAAAGGTCGAGTCGACCGTCTGAAGCCACTCCGCCTCCAGCACTGGCTGAAGAACCTCCTGGTTTTTGTGCCTCTCCTTGCGGCCCATCGCTTTGAGGAGGTTGCCTCGTCTGGAAAGGTGCTCCTGGCCTTTCTGGCGTTCGGATGTGTCGCGTCGGCAGGGTACCTGATCAATGACTTGTTCGACCTGCAGGCCGATCGGCATCATCCCGGGAAGCGATTCCGGTCCTTCGCGTCCGGCGACCTCCCGCTCTCCTATGGCCTTGCGATGATTCCGGCTCTCGTTGGCCTTGGGTGCCTGATCGGCATGTTGGTCTCTCCCCTGTTCCTGTACGTATTGTGGATCTACCTCGCCTTGAGTCTGACCTTCTCTGTGCATGTGAAAAAGGTTGCTGTTCTGGACGTAATCCTTCTGGCCGGTCTTTATACCATGCGGATCATGGCGGGTTGCGCGGCCATTGCTATCTGGCCGTCGCACTGGTTATTGGCGTTTTCGATTTTCCTGTTCTTTAGCCTGGCACTGGTGAAGCGCTACGGGGAACTGGTGATCATGCGAACGATTGATGGCGATGGCGCCAAGGCGCGCGGTTATGAACTCAGCGATGGAGAACTGCTGGCGGCGATGGGAACCGCCAGTGGGTATTTGGCGGTATTGGTGCTCGCCCTCTATATCAGCAGCAATACCGCCCAAGTCTTGTACGGGCGCTACGAAGTGATATGGTTCCTCTGCCCACTGTTGCTGTATTGGATCAGCCACCTCTGGTTGACGGCTCACCGTGGGCGGATGCCTGATGATCCGGTCGTCTTTGCCATCAGTGACCGGGTCAGCCGCATCCTGATGCTACTCATGTTGGCCACGGCTATCCTGGCGCTATGACGGAACGCTTGCAGACCCGCGTAGGCCGAGTCATACGGGCGTGCCTTTGCTGGTGCGCTATCGCGACTCTATTTATCCTGGTACCGCTCGGTGCCATTCAGGAAAAAGGGGGCCCACCAGACAATCAAGTGAGAGAATACGCCGCTGAGGCGCCCAAGACCATTCTCGAACTGCAGCAATTTCGGCAATCGCATTCCATCCAGATCAGGTCTAAGCAAGGGAGACAGGGGGCCGCCACTCTGGTCGACCTGAATCCTGCGATCAACGCCTGGTACCTTCTCAAAGTTGTGTGGAAAGACGGCGGTCCGGGACTGGCCTATCATTTGGAGAACCCGAAACCGCACGCCAGAAGGCTCTTCCTGGATGAGAAATTTCCTGCGGGCCTGGTGGTTGCAGAGGGGAAGAATCGATATTTCTGCGATCTGTTCGGAGCCAATGCCTTGGAGCAAGCTAAAGCCACGCGCCTCATCTTCTCCCCCATGTGCGAAGGCCGTGTGTATCTTCGCAATCCCGCGACAGGGCATCGCACAACTCTGGAGGCCGCCACGGAATTACTCCGTAAACACGTATGGGGCGGCGAGAAGATCATTGCTTTTGGTCACATCCTCATGGGAGATATACACCGTGAGACTGGGAAGATTCAGGGTGAGGGTGTTAAAGCTGGAGTAGGACCCGGCGATGGTCCGCTTCCCGCGTTAATCGACTCGAAATACGCCGATCGATTGCTGACTTCCGGCAACCTGGGAATCGGCTTGGAGGGATCCGAAAGAACTGGCATGACACCTGGTGCATGGTATCCGGCGAGCGGGAACCCGGGGGTCTATGTCAGCATCCTGCAGCCGAATCTTATCGACCCGGCGATTCTCCAAAGTCACAAGACATTGGTCAATAACCTGGACAGCGTGGAAGCATCCGCACTGTGTTATTTGATCGCCTTCGATCTGGATCGGTTTGAACTCGGTTTTGCACTCGGCACCGAACATCCCGGAGTGGAGTGGTCTGATCAGATTCTGGCGCAAGTGAAGAACCCCAAATTGCAGGGGCCGGACGGCATCGGAAGCATCGCCCCGCTCATTTCGACGGGTCAGGTCAGTCCGCAAGATACTCCGCGTACCGTGGCCACCTTCACCGGCGGTTTTAAACGGCACCACGGAGCCTTCAAGTACGGAGAGCTCGCTCTCAAGAACCATGGCACTCACTATGGTTTCATCGAAAACGGCGTCGTGTTCAGCAAACTGCAGCCAGGTTTGTCGACAATCTTTGTGCTTGACAGCGGCTCGATCGAGATGAAGACCTGGGAGGAGGCGGACAACGCGCTGCTGCCCAGGATCAAGCATGCCCGCCAAAATGGTGTCCCGCTGGTTGAATTGGACGGCGCGTCCCCATCGCCAGTCCCCGGACACTTGGTGGCGCGTTGGGGGCCGGGAAACTGGTCTGGTTCGCAGAGCGGGAAACTGCGCTCCATGCGTTCCGGCGCCGCTCTGCAGAAGAATCATGGAAAACGTTTCTTGATCTACGCCGTGTTCTCCGATGCTACTCCTTCTGCCATGGCTCGCATGTTTCAGGCTTATCGATGCGATTATGCGATGCTTCTGGACATGAACGCTCTTGAGCACACTTACCTGGCGGTCTATCGAAAGTCGGGGTCACAGATGTTTGTAGATCACCTTTTGAAAGGAATGAGCGTGCTGGATAAGCCGGCTTCCGGTGAACTCGTGCCGCGTTTTCTGGGATACGCGGACAACCGGGATTTCTTCTATGTGATGCGACGCGAGGGGAAGGAGATCAAACCATGAAAATGCCGCGGGTACTGGTATGGGGAGCGTTGGCGGTTTGCGGAGTGGTCCTTCTCGGGCAACCTCCATCATTACAAGAGCAAAATGAGGCTCTGTTCCGGCAATTGCAGCGCGTCCATGGATTGTCGGATGCCCAGATGAGCGATATCCGTAAGATCTTTGCCAAGTCTGGGTACATGGGCCAAGGGAATCCAGCGATCAGCCGGCACCCGGTTACCCCGGAAGAATCACAGGCCAAGCTAAAGCGCCTGTCGATCGATTACTCGAATCCCAGATTTGAGAAAATATGCGGAGCCAAGTACATGGCGCCCCTTTACGACCCTGCCACGCAACGGCCGGAGGATGCCAAGGTCTGCATCGATCAATTCGAATTTCCGGATATCCCTTCTGCCTATCCCGTAGTCTGGGTGCGAGCCCGCGAAGCTGCCGAAGTGTGCCGGGTGATGCATAAACGTTTGTGCGATGCGCATGAATGGGAAGGAGCCTGTGCCGGAAGCCTGCAGCCTCCGGACTACCGCTTTGACCTCGCGCGTGGGTTGAGCCCTGCGGCTGCGGTTGAACGGATGCGTGCGGCGCACAATCAGACATACGGCCCCAGAAGGAGTTGGAGCTACGGGCCGGCGTATCAAAAGGGAGTTTGCGCCACGGCAAGCCAGAAGAGTCCCGGGTGCGACGGAGGAGGTTGGACAAAGTGTGGCTCCAACACTTTTCCCACGGGGACCTTTCCGGCTTGCCACAGCCCGCTGGAGGTCTACGATTTGAACGGCAATGCGGCGGAACACATGAACCTGCCTCTCAATGAGAGCCAGATGGCCAGCCGCGGCAGCACCGAATTAGGTTATACGGAGATGAAAGGCAGTTGGTTCATCTTCGACACCTACCGGGCCCACGAGGATTGGTGCCGCTGGCGCGCACCGTATTGGCACGGGAGCCGCGTGATGGATGAGCACAGTCACGCGAATTACCATCTGGGGTTTCGCTGCTGTGAGAGCCTTGAGTAGACCTTATATCAGGGAATGAGTTGGCCGCGATCGAGAAGCTGCCCAAGCCCGGGAGATCCGCCTGCACCGCTACTCGCAAGATGCGTTGGCGCTGAACCCCAAGGGATATGGATGGATCCCTCATCGCTGAGCACATTGGCTAGCAGGGAATCCTGCAGGATGTCATAAACGGATCGAATCTTGCCGTTGACGAGCGCGACCTCGCTGACCAGTCGGATACCGTGGCTGTAGTCGGCGTAACGGGCGCCATGTACCGTACTCAAAGGTTGAATCGGCGCGCCGCTGCCGCGATGCCAGCCATAAATCGCGATGCGGCCCGGGCTCCGAGCCAGGCGATTGGTGATGACGACATCTTTCTTGTCGCCGGAAACCAGCGCGCCTAGCGGAATGCCGCGCGCCTGGGATTGTTTGTCGATCATCTCGTTATGAACCCGATAGTACTCGGTGGACCTCATTTGAGGACCAGGCGTCATGGGTTCCGGCACGAAGTGGTACGGAGATTGATCGTAAATGGCGTCAACGATCTTTTTGGTTGGCAGGACAAACCCAAAGCGTGCCGCGATGGCGGTCGCCGTGTATAGATTCATGGGGATGCGCAAAAAGTCTTTGTCCGAACCGATCGCCAGGTAGTCAGGCATGACAAAGATAGTTGCGGTAAGAGTCTTGCCGTTGGCCAGAACCTGCTTGAGTTCGAGAGGGACCAATTTTCTTAGGAAGCTAGGAAGGTCGCCGTCGAGGAGTTCACTCAGAATCGCCTGCTCGCGCTGCCTCGAATCCATCTTCGAGATGAATTTGACAAACTGGGATCCGGTGAGGGCTTGGCGCGATCTCGCAGGAATGCCCCGAATCATATCGGCAACCTGAATGGCTGCTAAGGGCGCCTCGCCATAGGCGGCACACTGTGCCAAGATGAATGCAATCAGGACCTTGCTGCTATTGAGTTGCCTGCGGCTCCTCAAGTGATTCGACCCCGATAGCAAGTGTCGGAAAACATCGAATACAAGCTTTTATTATACCTCACATTGGGCAGAGCCCTTCTAATAACTTGCAAAGAGCTTGCCCCAATCCGTCTGAAGCGCTTGCTTGACCCTGGCGCGACCTACGCAGTGGTACCAGTAGAGGTCGTGATAGAGGAAGGAGGCAGCGTAGGACCACGGAGCAAGCACGGTGTGCAGCAGCAGGTGCTCCAGCGGTTTCAGCGGTCCCCAGTAGATCATTTTCTGGCCGCGGCTGGCGAACGTGTCGCGAACGTGAAAGTGAAAATTCACGTCTGCAATGTCTTCGCCGACTATTTCGATCTCTCGCACATCTCCGCAGCCTAATCCCCGTTCGTGGGCCAGGCGAATGAATTTGATGGAAAGAGGGTCAAAGCCCATCATCTTTGCGGCTACGGCGTCGATCGCCACCATGTCCCCGCTGGCAAGAATATAGTTCTTGACTTGTGGCACCATGCACCGTGGCCCAGGCCCGTCGCCCGCGAACGTGCCATCCATCACCGCAAAGAGACCGGGGTGGATTTCCTTCTGAATGGCGAGCAGATCCACCAGAGTTTCGTGGATTACGCTGTGGGTCCAATGGCGTTTCTCGAAGAGCAGGCCGCCGAAGGCGTTCTTCATTGCTCCGGTCATCTGCGTGAATACATGAGTCTTCATCGTGGGCAGATGGATGATATTGGATCCGACTAGCCGCTTGGGAATGCGGATGCCTTCGGGATAGATCTGATCCAGCACCAGCATTTTCGCTTTGGGCTCGTAGCGAATCCATTCCTCGCCCGCCTCATACAAATGGATATTGCGTAACCCGTACTTTCCCACGACAACCTGCTTCTGTTTGTTGGCCACCTCTCCGCGCTTTGCGCTGACCACCACAGTGCGGTTATGACATCCGTAAAGGCTTTCTCTGCTATAGCCGTCTTCGAGGAGGGTCGAGATCACGCCGTCAAGCTGCCACGGCGTGGTGGAACAGGCGGGATAGAAGTAGTGCCAACTGATATTGATCTTAAGGGCGGTCTCCTTGTCCTGGGGCAAAAAGTCCCGGTAATTCGCCAAACGCATCAGTCGCTTGTAGTCATCGATCACATTCGCCGGGGTTGTCTTCAACACGGCGACGCGAGATCGCATCATAGGGGACCTGCCTTCTTAGAAAGGAGGAGCAATCCGTAGGCCGTTTGGTTCAGCAAGCGCCCTAGAAAAGGGCGCCTCAAGCACCAGCCCAGCGCGAGGATTCCGTGTTGCGACGTCTATGGCCACGGCGCTACCGATTGACTCGCCGACTATGACCTAACCCTTAACGCAAATGAGTGGCTCAAGCCGTGCAACGCGGCGTGAGAGGCCAGCTTTCTCCGATGCCTCCACCACGGCGCTGACATCCTTGTAGGCTCCTGGGGCCTCCTCTGCTACTCCCCGCGATGATGGTGAGCGAATGATAATGCCGCGAGCGGCAAGCTCGTCGATCAACTGGCGGCCGCGCCACTGCTTGGTCGCCTGGTGACGGCTCATCTGGCGCCCGGCGCCATGGCACGAGGAGCTGAACGATCGACCCTCGCTCTCAGGTGTTCCGACCAGGATGTAGGAGGCCGTCCCCATCGTGCCGCCGATTAGCACCGGCTGGCCATACGGGCGCAGTGCCTCAGGAATCGCTGGATGATTCGGTCCATAAGCGCGAGTAGCACCCTTCCGGTGGATGAAAAGGCGCTTCCGGTGGCCATCCACCATGTGCTCTTCAACCTTGCAGGTGTTGTGAGAAACATCGTAGAGGACACTGAGGTCGGCTTCGGGCATAACCTCCGCGAAGGCTTGCCGAACCAGGTGTGTGATGATTTGGCGGTTTGCCAGAGCGCAGTTGATGGCGGCGCGCATCGCGCCCAGGTATCTTTCCCCCAAGGGCGACTCAATCGGGGCGCATGCCAGTTCGCGATCCGGCAGCTCGATTCCGTAATGCGGAGCTTGCAGCACCATCTCGCGAAGAAAGTCAGTCCCGATCTGATGCCCCAACCCTCGCGATCCACAGTGAATGCTTACGACAAGGTCATCCGCGGCCAGCCCGAAAGCGCGAGCGGGAGCCTCGTCGTAGACCTCCACAACGTGCTGGACTTCGAGGTAATGATTTCCGGAGCCGAGCGTCCCCATTTCGCGGCGCTGCCGCTTCTTGGCGAATTCGGACACAGCCTCCGGCTGAGCATCCGCCATGCGCCCTCGTTCCTCGGTTCGATCCAGATCTGCTTCCCTGCCACAATCGCGCCCTAGCGCCCAGCGGGCGCCGCTCAACAGCATCTGATCGAGTTGCTGGTCATCCAGGTTCAGGCGCCCGGTGCTGCCACCCCGGCCGGGATGCGACGATACAGGGCGTCCGCCAGCGGCTGTTTTACCGGCGTCAGCGCTTCTGCCTTCACTCCCGTCAGCAGCGTACGCACGCCACAGGAGATGTCGAACCCGACTCCGCCAGCCGAAACAACGCCGCCCTCCTGAGGGTCAAAAGCCGCAACTCCGCCGATCGGAAAGCCGTAGCCCCAATGGGCGTCGGGCATGGCGTAGGCAGCCTTCTGGATACCGGGCAGCGTGGCAACATTCACGATCTGCTCGTAGACCTTCGTGTCCATCTCGCGAATCAGTTTTTCACTGGCGTAAAGGACCGCCGGCACACGCATCTTCCCGTGGGCCTCGATTTGCCACTCGAAATCCGAAACCCGGCTCAACAGAGTTGTTTCCATGGGACCCTCACACATCAACCACGCACTGCGCTATCCAAGCGCCATCCGAATTCTGACCGACGAACAGATCCGTATAAGTGGCTCCCTTGACCTCGACGGCCGGCTCGTGGCGCGCCACGTCGGCTTGTTCGCCCCACGCCCGGCCGTCCAACTGATTGCCTTCGATGCTCACGTGAAAGCGGGCGAGAATTAGCCGGCGAACGGCCATTTCGTAAACCAGCGCGTTTAACCAGTCAACCAGCAGGATCTCCTTATCTGGAGCCTGGCACTGGATGATCACTTCTTCTCTAGGCTCAACACCCGAAGGGTCGGTGATCACGCCAGCTAGCGCTACAGCTGCCTGTTCAAACGCTTCTGCAACAGTTGGGCCAATGCCCCGAATGCCAATATCGGCGCCATGAGCATAGTGTTCCCAACGTGCCGTCGGGCCCACCTGCGCCAGTTGTTCGCCTGGGATCAGATTCTTCTTCCTCTGCCCGAGTGCGCCGCAATCGAACAGCCACCAAGCGAGCGGCGCACTCTCCTTTCGCTAGCTGAGTGGAACGGTGCGTGCACCGCATCGGCACGAGGTGGAAGATGCTTACTGAACTTACCATTACTTTGCTGGGCCGCGGAACTCATATGAGCAGCGATCTTGCGTCCATCCTAAAGATTGTCGACGAGAGCAAGTTACCGTACTGCTTGACGCCGTTCGGAACATGCATCGAGGGCGATTGGGACCAGGTTATTGCGCTGATCAAACAATGCCACATCCAAGCCCGGTCCCTCTCGCACCACGTGCTGACAACAGTCCGCATTGAGGATGAGGAGGGCGCCAAAGAGAAGCTGACCGAGAACATCGCCTCTGTCGAGCGTGCACTCGGGCATCCGCTCAATCGCCATGTCATTGCCGGCTAATCTCCAAAGGATTCCAAATGGCTTTCAAGGTTAAAGTCGAGGGCTTCGCTGAGGGTGCTTCCATACCCAAGCGCTTTACCTGTGACGGAGAGGACCTCTCTCCGACCGTGGACTGGGCGGGGGAGCCTGACGGCACGAAGAGTTTTGCGCTGATCGTGGACGATCCGGACGCGCCGGGTGGTATCTGGAACCATTGGCTAGTGTGGGATATTCCTGTGTCTATTCATTCGCTGGCGGAGGGCTTAGGCGAGGGCTCGATTGGGAAATCCGGCACCAACGACTTCGGTAGATTGGGATACGTAGGGCCTTGCCCCCCGCGGGCCAAAGGTCCACACCGTTACTTTTTTCGGATCTTTGCGCTAGACACACACTCGCTCGGACTGCCTTCGGGAGCCAAACGCTCTGCGCTCGAGAAAGCTTTGCGGAAACACGCCATCGCGGAAGATGCGTATATGGGCCGCTATGGACGTAGCTAAGACCGATACCCTTGGCCAGCGAAATGCTCACGACTAGCCGGGTAACCGATCCCTGAAGGGGTGGTAGATGGAGTTGATCGACGTCATTAAGACTCGCCGGGCGGTCCGGGAGTATACGGACGTTCGCGTTGACCCGACAACGGTGGAGCGTTTGCTCGGTGCTGCGATACTCGCGCCGAGTGCCATGAATCTGCAACCTTGGGCGTTTGCAGTGTTGCTTGACGGTGCGCGCATCAACAACTACGCTCGCCGAGCCAAGGATTGGCTGCGAAGCAATGTCTCGGAGGTAGCAGAATCTGCCCGCCGGATTCTTGATGATCCCAACTTTGTGCTGTTCTACTACGCCCCGGCGTTAGCAGTTATTCTGGCCAAGACTTCCGAAGCCCAAGCCGCGGAAGATTGTTGTCTAGCCGCAGAAAACTTTATGCTGGCAGCACGTGATGAAGGAATGGGCACGTGCTGGATCGGTTTCGCACGTCCATGGCTGGATCTTCCGTCCACGAAGCACGAACTGGGGTTGCCTGCCGACTACCACGTCGTAGCGCCGATTGTTCTTGGCTACCCGAAGGCCTGGCCCGACTCGCATGGGCGCAATCCTGCCGAAATCCACTGGCTTGATTGAAACTCAGGAGGACTTGTGACACTGCCACCACAGATCACGCTTCGTAACATCGAGCCCGTTCCCAACCTTGAAGCAAGCATCCTAAGGGAGATTTCTGTTCTTGAGCGTTTCTTCAAGCGCATCATGAGCTGCCGGGTCATGATCGAAGGCCCAAGAGGGCGAAGATATGGGGGCCTTTACAAGGTGCGGATCGATCTAGGCGTTCCCAACGAGGAGTTGCTTGTTGAACACAGCCCCAGTCTGCACGGGTCCCTTAAGGATCTCGAGGCTCCCAGCAAGACCAAGCAATCCGAGCCAAATCGAATTCACCGGGATGTGCGCCGCGCGATCCATGACGCGTTTCAAGAGATGCGCCGACGCCTGCAGGATTACGTGAGGAGTATGCGGGGCCAAACGAAACAGCACGAACCCGAGATGCAGGCCAAAGTCGTCAAGCTGCTTCCCCAGAAGGACCATGGGTTTCTGGAAACACCCGACGGCCGCGAAGTCTATTTTCACCGCGGCAGTGTCCTGGATACGCACTTCGATCGCCTGCGTGTCGGAAGCGTAGTCCAATTTGCGGAAGAGACCGGTGAGAAGGGTCTACAGGCCACCACAGTCAAGCTGCTGCATCCTGCCAAGCATGCCCGGAGTGCTGCTAAGACCCGGGTGGTGGTCCCGACTTCCAAGCCGGTTCGCCGCAAGCGTGCCCAGCAAAGCACGGCAACAGGACGAAAATAAGAAGGAAGAGGGATAGGCGCGAGGCCAACATTTCCGAGCGACAGCGGGACGCCCGCGCTATGCGGGCGTGCGAATAATAGGCTAAATCGCCTACGTGTCATTATATTCCTCATCCACTTGTGGCCGGCTAGAATTGCGGTCACGATCACCCTGTAAACTCACCCACTCCCAACGGCGCCTTTCTGCACACCAATTGAGTGCGATCTATCGCAGGGCCTGCGCCTTGAGCGCAGTTCCCCCGCCTTCTTGCATGATCACAACTTGTCGAATCCATCAGGCCCATCCGGTGCCAAATGTCTCACAACTTGTCCCGAGTGATCGAATGCAGCATGGCTTGCCGCGTGCTCTTTTGGTTCGCGTGAATATACTTATAGCCACCGACGGTTCGGGGGAGGCGAGCACCGCTCTGCATACTGCCGCCCGAGTCTTAGGCCCGGATCACAGCAACTTCACGCTGCTGTGTGTCGCGCCATCTTACCCCAAGCCGCGGCGGGGTGGCCGGCAAAGACAAGAATACGAACGCCGCATCCTGAGTGAAATCACCCAAATTCTGGCGGATGCCAAGGCCGAGCTGGGCGACCACGCCAGAACCGCCAGCTTAATGACTGAAATCGGCTCACCTGCGGGTGTGATCGTGGCGAAAGCAGAAGACTACGATCTTACCGTCATTGGCCCGAAGGGACGCGGAGCGACTCAGGGGGAGCAGGGGTTGGGTCCAGTCGCCAGCCGAGTAGCCCTTTCCAGCACAGTGGGATCCGAAGCTTGGAATTCACGTGACTTGAAGTCGCGGC
>JADMIO011089310.1_pt1 | contig 73802 bp, 61 predicted proteins | sample 8958161 | NCBI WGS metagenome assembly JADMIO01 (sample SAMN16585339, study PRJNA669376) | soil metagenome | isolation source: Crop rotation soil | place: USA: Cullars Rotation, Alabama | collected 2011
ACTGGGTAAGCCACGAACTGGGTAAGCCACGAACTGGGTAAGCCACGAACTGGGTAAGCCACGAACTGGGTAAGCCACGAACTGGGTGCGTGAGGAAGCGAGTGTAGGAATAAAAGAGTCAGAGATAAAAGAGAGAATGACGAAATCCCCCACCCCCTCCTTTCACCCAACCCTCACCACCCCACCGAAAGCAGTTCGGCTCGTGGCTATTTGAATTGGTTTCCCCGCCGGCATCCACAGTTTGTGAAGGCGATTAAGCTTGGAATTAATTTAGTTGACTTCCAACGCGCAAAGTGAGCTAATAGATGCAAGAGTCGTGAACCGATTCGTTTTCGCCATAAACCCAACTCCGCCGATAGCTGTCGGAGCTACCGAGCGCGAGGCGAAACGTGTGGTTTTTGCGACGCAGTGGACGCAATCAAAGAGCAACAGAATTCGGGTGTGCGCGGAATCATGTGTTTCAACAAGGGATCGAAAACAAGTGCTGTTACCACAATGAACTAACGGACCTTGAGGTAAAATTAATCGCAATAAAAGGTTGACATTTAACCCCCAAATTCGTTTCCTGTCAGTAATCACAAAGAATTAGCCACGCACGAAACTTTCTTTGAAAACCCAACAAAGAATGGAGCTTGGAAGCCGTCACTGAGTGGTGAGAGCAGCTTGAGTTCCGGGAGCTAAGTAATACAAAAGCAGCAATTAATGAAAACAAACCGACAAGTCCCCAGACTACGGCTCTTTAAAAGGCCGAACCTAATCGTATCTATTACCAATAAAATTCTACCCGGATCCGCATTGGCGTTACTGCTGATGGTTATCCCAGCAAAGGCTACCGTGACGCCATACGCTTGGCTCCGAGGCGGTGAAGCTGGTACAGTTCAGTTGGATTCGACCCCGAACGGTCGCAATTTTCAATCTGGTTTCTCCTGCCTTGGCACCGGCAATCCTGCAGCTGTGCGTTCGACGACCACAGTCGGGGGTCCGCTGGGCGGGCCAGGTGGGCCAATCAGTACTTGGTCCATACGATGGGGTTTTTACAACTGTGGAAGCGCAGCCATGTGGCGTGCTAGTTCAACCGGCGGAGTCCCAACGCCAGCCGAGTGGAGTTTGCCGGCCACGAATTGGGTTATGGAATGCTGGGTGCTCCCAGTTGACGATGCCCACTCGGGAGGAACTCCTACCAGCGGAGGCGATTCTCAATTCATGAGCACCGGCTCGGGTCAATTTGGCGGCACTCCTGGTGGCGTGGCTTTCCGTACTAGCTATGATTCCGGCAACGACACAATTATTATTAGGGCTAATGCAATCGGACCTGACCCCACAAATAATTTCATAATTGGCACCCCCGTGATAGTCGATAAAAGCCGTTGGGTTCATGTGGCTGTAGTAAATAATAATGGCCTTACTACCTTCTATGTCGATGGCGTTCCCAGCGGCGACCCCGCTGAGTTTGTTACTGCCCCGAGTGGCGTTCCCTATATCGGAGGCGGTCAGGATACCGGTGCGCCTTTCGATGGTTATCTCGACGAATGTCGTTATTCTACCTTCGCCCCAGGGGCATTTGCTACGTCTGACTTTCTTTTGCGCCCGCCGGGTCCCTTCATTGCTGCTCAACCAGAGTCCACAACTTCGTGGGTGGCAGGAACTGCGCCATTCCGAGTCCAGATAGCCGCAGATTCCAGCACAACCTTTCAGTGGCGACGCGCAGGCGCTAATATCCTGGGGGCTACCACGAACCCATATGTTCTGGATCCTGTCAACTTAGGTGACAATGGTGCAACGTTTGACGTTGTGCTGTCGAACTCAGGTGGTTCGGTGACCAGTTCCGTGGCAACGCTTACTGTCTTGCAGAACAATCCATCCAATATTGCTGCTTATCGTAACACTGTGCTGGCTGAACCGTCGCTTAAGGGCTACTTCCCCGTCGATAATAATACCGGCTTGACTTTGTCCAACGTGGTGGATGTGACACGGAATGGCACCTTGGAGCTGGGCACAATCCTGGATGGGCGAACCAACCGAGCTTTCGGTCAGCGCTCCGTTACGTTTTATGGCGATGGGCAAGTCAACATACCCAATAATCCGGATTTTGAGTTTTCCAGTGGCAATGGGAGCATTGAAGGGATTGTCTATTTGGATCCTGCTGCTGCTAACGATCCGGGGGAAGAAACTATTTGGTCGCAGGCTGTCTGGAATCCGCTATTAAATGTTGTGGAAAGCTACCAGTATCTTCGTGCTGGTTTGGGCGGGGCAAGCCTCATTTCTGGTAATAGTCTGAGCACGCCGGTGAGCTGGATTGTTCCAGCCAGTCTGGTTGGCAAACAAACGCATGTCGTCTTGGTATTCCAGAACTTTACCAACGTTACAGCTTATGCTGACGGACAAAATCTGGGCACCAAAATCCAAACCAACGGTTTCGGCCTCGGGTCGGGAAATCCTTTCTGGATTGGCGGCATCGGGGATGCACCCGACAAGCGAATGTTTGGATCTGTGGACGAATTGGCGATCTATGATTCCGCACTGCCGCAATCCACGATTCAACTTCATTTCTCAAACTACACCTTTGGCACCAACACGTCCCCGCCGACGATTGTGAACGTATCATCTTCCAAGAGTTTGTATGCGGGCGGTTCGCCAGTCCTCAAGGCCAACGTTTCTGGAACGTTGCCCATAACTTATGGCTGGCGCTCCAACGGTGTCCCGGTTCCTGGCGCGAACTCACCGGTCTTGGTGCTTTCCAATGCCACAGCAACTGCGACTTACACGCTCGGGGCAACGAACGCTTATGGTTTTAGTATTGGCGCTCCAATCGTGTTGACATTCACGGCACCTCCTACTCCTTACGCGAATCGGGTAATGACAGACGCACCATCTGCCTATTGGCGGCTCTCGGAAATCACTGGCCCAGCGGTGGATGTTGCTGGGTTCAATGATGGTGCCTACGCCGCCAATGTCGATCGTGGCGTGAATGGGCCATTTCCTTCAGATAGCGATAAAGCGGCTCATTTCGCTGGCAGCGGATCTCCGACACCGAACGTTATCGTGCCCTACGGAACCACCCTTAATCCGGTCGGGGCTTTCTCCGTCGAGTTCTGGGCTAAACCTGATCTTTCAGGCAATACCGGAAGAGCAGTTATTGGTAATCAAAACCGCAATACCGGCCGTGCTGGTTATGCAATATACCAGGGCTTCAACGTAAATGCGTGGGAGGCGCACATTGGGTTTGGCGAGAGCGTTCTCTTTATTCAAGGTCAGAATGCCCCGGTGGCAGGCCAATGGTACCATGTTGTGCTGACCTACGATGGAAATGTACCTCATCTTTACGTCAACAGTGTTGATGAGGCTCCCAATGCCCCAAGCGGCAATCCCAACCGCCAAAACCTCAGTGTCCCATTTGAAATTGGCAGCCGGTTCGGCGGTGGTGTGCCCTATCCGGGAACAATTGATGAAGTAGCCTTCTACAATTATAGCCTTTCGTCCGCCCAAGTTGTGGAACATTTCAAAATTCAGTGGTTCGGTGCGACTATCACGCAACAGCCAGCGGGCACCAACACCACCGAGTTGAGCACAGTGACTCTCAGCGCCCGTGCCACAGGCCTGCCGAATACCTATCAATGGGTCAAGGATAACGTGGCCCTTGACGGCACGAAGACCAACTTCGATGGCACCATTCACTATCCAGGAGGCGTAACTTCTACGAACTTAACCATCGCCAAAGCGACCATAGCGGATGCGGGCCAATATCATCTGTCCGTGGTGAATCCGATTACACCGGCCCAGACCATTGATGTCACAGTTAATGTGACAGCCGACACGACACCTCCTTCGGTGGTGTCCGCTGGCAGCATGGACGGAGCCACGGTGGATATCGCGTTCAATGAGTTCCTCGATGCCGGTGGCTTTGATCCCTTCGCGGATCCGGGCACCGCTCGCAGCGCGGCCAACTATACCTTCGTTAGCCCTGTTGGCGCGGTTGTGAATGCTGCGGAATTGCGCCGCAACGGTAAATCGGTGCGGCTGTTCGTCAGCAACTTGCCCTCCACTGCTGGCACCGCGTTCACCATCAAGGTGGCCGGTGTGAGAGATTGGAGCCGTCGCCCCGCCAATGCCATCCCGGCAGGTGGGCAGAACGTTTCTGGCTACGTCCAGGGCTTCTTTAGCACGGTGGTGGATGTATTGGCTAATCCGGCATACTTGGCCGGAGTAACCTATAACAGCGCCGCCAATCAGTTCGAGGCCGAATCGGGTGGTGCGGATATCTGGGATGCGGCTGATAACTTCCACTACACCTATAAGGAAGTAAGCGGCGACTTCGACGTCCGCGTGCAGATCTCGGAGGAGAACCTCGCCCTGCCTGGCAATCGCAGCGGCATTATGCTTCGCCAATCGCTGGATCCAAGTGACCTAATGAACTATGTGACTTGGAACCCAGGTAACCTGGGTGGTTTCCATACTCGGAAAACGTATGCGACTGTCCCCACTTGGTCCAACCCGCCCTTCAACAACTGGCTGGGTGGCTTCGGACCTCCTCCCAATGTGTGGCTGCGCTTGCAGCGCAAGGCTACCGTGACCAGTGCCTTCATCAGCACCGATGGTTTCAACTGGACGGCCTTTGGCACCACCACGAACGTCATCAATGATCCGGCACTGCTGGGTCTGGCGACGTGCAATGGTGGGAACACCGCGGTCCTGGGCTACACCAAGTACTCCAACTACGGCAACGTGAGTCTGCTGAAGCTCAGCAGTGCCGGTGGAGTGCTGACGTTATCCTGGACGGGAGCTGGCGTGCTGGAATCCGCAACCTCGGTTGAAGGTCCTTACTCCTCAGTGGGTCAGAGCCAGAGCAACCCGCAGGTGGTGACCCCCAGTGGCACGCAGAAGTACTATCGGCTGAAGCAGTAAAGCTGCTGAGTTCTTAAGTTTCACGAGAGACCGGATGCAAATCCGGTCTCTCTTTTTTATGGCAAGGGCTCTTGGCGAGCCTCCGCTGACTTGCTTGACGAAAGGAGGGAATCTACTTTAGTTGGCTGTCACAAGCGCGACTTTCTTGGCGCAATGAAGTTCAGACTATGCTCCTTCTACCGCACGGGACATCCAATCGAATGGTAGGAGCATTCTCCCTTCATCGCCCCAATTTAGATTCATGGCATGCAAATAACGCGCCTGTTGAGTGTGAGCCCCTCAAGCATCTTTTGGGATCCCACCGGACGCCGGTGAGAGAGACGGGGGATTCTCTACCTGTGAGTGACTATTGACGATCACTGCAAAACTAAAAATGCAGCAAACTTTAACTTGCGATAGATGGACCAACGAGCACGACCCGCTGGGAAGCAAGTCCGAGCAGTGCTGATCCAATCTGGAGGCGCCTGAGCAGAACGCAACGCTATTGGGCCTTGAACATGCAAACTGAGTCCCAGGTCAGTAATGTTTGCTTCGACAAGAACGAGTAACATTGCTGGTGCGCACCACGGTTTACTCATGGTGCAGTCATACGGGGCAGCTTAGCGGTCTATCTCGTACTCGAGGAATATGCGACAGAGAAAGTGGCAGACTTTAGCGGATTTCCGGGTTTTGGGCTCGCCCTGGCCGATGCCTTGAATGTCAGTGGCGAGCTAGTAACTCAAGGGCCGGTTTGAGCAACTTGGTTCCCGGGGCCACCTCCTTGAGCATGCGCTCCGCTGCGACCACCTGGCCTGGTTGAACTAGTGTGGCGCGTTCTTCGTGCACGCGCACGGTGAGGTAGTGCGAGCTTGCTTGGAGTGCTGGTTTGGGATGGCAGCCCCTTGGCATCGCGGGAGCTCAATCCACGAACTGCTTTCCGCTCAAATATGCCTGCGGAATCTGGAGCTGCTATCGCAATATTCCGGACTTGAATCTTGTTGAGTCGGCTTGGATTGGTCTAAAACATGGGCACCCATGCAACTTCGAGACTCGGAACGTCAATCTGCATTAGGAAGTGGTCAAGAAGCCCAGAACCTATAAAAACGAACCACACTTTTATTCGACCCAGTGGCATGTGTGGCGTGGCTTGATTAGATGTAGCCATACTTGTGCACCGCAGAACCTGCACTTGTGGACCTCGCACGAGGATGGGTGCCAACCAAAAGCTTTGAGCGCGCTCCATCTTTTTAGGGAACGCCAGATCAATTCATATGCTCAACGTAAAAGATTTATTCTTCCCTCCGGGCCGGCAAACAGCTCCTTATCGGATTCCTTGATCTCGATTTGAACCGTCTTCCCTCCCGGCCAACGAATCCAAACCCCAGTGGGTTTTTGGGAACTCGAAAGAATTTGTTCGAAGCCATTTTGAGAGAAATGGCCTGAGCCAGCCTGCACCTCTCGCACCGGGCCCAGTGATTGTCCAGTGACCACACGCATGGCCGCCCCCAGCGCATCAGGGTTTCCGGCAGGCCCAGATAACCGTACTCTTAGTCCCGGATGCCCTCGCAAGTTCTTATACAGTTTCGTTTCCGCTCCGTTTTGTCCGACTGCCAAATCCAATCGGCCATCGTGGTCAAAATCGCATAAAGCGGCGCCGCGTTGTTCTCCATAAACTTTGATTCCGCTCTCCTCTGCGCTTTGAGGGTTGAAACTCCCCTGTCCGTCTCCCCGAAGCCACACACCACGCCCTGCATCATACCGCGCCTGCTCCGGCGGCATGCCAAAAAAGTTTTGGCTCAAAAAAAGATCCTCCTGGCCGTCTCCATCTACGTCGCCGACGCACACTCCAAAGGCAGGAGCCATTTGTGCTTCCAGCGGCAAAGGCTTACTTTCGAAGTGGTCTCCCATGTTCAGGAATACCGTGGTTTCCAGCCAGTTTGCTTCCAGCATTTCCGTTTTCTTCAAAACGTCGCCGTAAATCTCATCGAAGCTTGCGCGTGCGTAAGCTTCCTGCGTTTGCCATTTTTCATTTAGGAAAGGCAATGCGGCGGCGGCGGTTCGCAATGGCTGCCAGGGCACCCAACTTCGCATTAATTCATCGTAGTGCGATTCCAATATGTCTGTTGCGCCACGCCCCAGTAAATTTCCGAAGTAAAGCCGCAATGGATGGCCACGGACATTTTCGTACTTTGTATTTCGCCCCCAATTGCACGCTACAATATCCGGCCGGCCATCTCCATTGAAGTCGCCCGTGCATACCCCATTCCACCACCCGCGATACTTGCCCAACCCGACAGCTTCCGTGATTTCATGGAGCTTTCCCTGTTCATTCCGGAACAGCCGTACTGGACCCCACTCGCAGGTTAGAATGAGGTCGGCATCGCCATCGCCGTCAATATCGCTGAACACGGCTCCGTTTACCAAACCGACTTTCTCCAATGCTTTGGTATTCTCCGTATCGAGGCCCCAGGTATCATTAGTACGAACAAACAGCACGGAAGACGCCGCTTCCGGGTAACGCCCGGCAATCACCCGGCCTCCTACGAACAAATTTAGTCGTCCGTTCCCGTTTAAGTCTGTCATGGCGAGGGGCCCGGTGCTGGATTCAGCTCCAGGAAAGCTGTCTTCCACTTGTTGGCTTGCCAGGTTGTATTGCCGCACCATACTTCCGTTGGTCAACCCGTCTTCATAATTTGATGAGCCGGCCAGCAGTGTGCGCCGCCCTTCCACGCCTCTGAATCCCAAAATCGTGGTTTGATCCCGGGTCACCGATTGATTAAAGGGCGGGCCAGCCATTGGGGTGAATCCGCCCTGGTGGTCATTCTTGTAAACACCCAGGACGCCTCCTTTGCCGCTGCCAATGATCAAATCGTCCCAGCCATCGCCATCGATATCCCACCAGGTGATTCCCGGTCCTGCCTGGCTCAATCGGTGTGGCAACAAGGGTTGCAGAGCAAAATCATCAAAGGCCTCTTCATGGTGTACGTGATTAATTAATTTGCTCACGTCGACAAACAAGGGCTGTGGCGTTGGTTGCTTAGGGGCACTGTTGGGAACAGCGTCCTTGTCCGGTTCCTCAATTTCGTAAATATGGTTGGGCTTGGCTGCTGTGATCACGCTCTGTTTTCCGCTGCGCCAAACGGTTTCAATCCTCAGTTCGTTTGTTAAGCTACCCGCCGCAAAGACCCGCATGGGATCGTCTGAGGACAAATACCTGCCGCCACAGATCATTTCCTGGCTTTGCATCGGCACCGGCCCGCCGAAAACTTTGATTCTTGCGCCAATTCCTTTCGTATTTGGTGCCACCCCCTTAAGCCGGACGATGAGTCGCGGTGCGCTGGCATTATTTCGATACACCAGGAGCGGGCCATTCAAATTGTTTACGATTACGTCCGGGTCACCATCATTATCGAGATCCGCCAGTGCGAGGCCTTGCGAAACGCCACGAAAATTAAAGCCCCACTGCTGACTCACCTCCTCAAAAGTTAAATTGGCTCTATTCCTGAATGCGACGTTGGCGGTATCCAATCGTGGGAATATTTTGCGGGCCTGGAGGATTTCGGCGCTGGACAGCTTGCTTTCGGCGCGCATTTTTCTCAACCGTTCCACGTAGTCAAGATTGCGGGAATCTCGCTCCTGACCGTTGGTGACCAGCAAATCTTCCCATCCATCCAGGTCTACATCCACAAAAGCAGCCCCCCACGACCAGTCCGAAGCTGCCAATTGGCTCAAGTTGCTTGCTTCCGCATACGTTCCATCTCCCCGGTTGATGAACACAGTATTCATCATGTACTGCGGTCGGTTTGCAATTTCACCAATCCTTGACTGTGAACTCATGCTATCGCCCATCTGAGTCATGCGTTGTACGTGGTCTCGGCTCAACATGTCCAGAACCAGAAAATCGTCGAATCCGTCGCGGTTGATGTCCGCAAAATCCACGCCCATGGAAAACAGGCTGCACTTGCGCTGCGCCAGCCGCGGTAGCGCCCGAAATTTCAGCGCGCCTTGATTCAACCAAATTCGGTCTTCGGACTCGAAGTCGTTGCAGACGTAAATGTCTGGCAAACCATCCTGATTGATGTCCCGAATCATCACCGACAATCCCCAGTCATACGGAGGTGCCTGCAAAACCTTTCCCTCTTCATCAACAAAACAGCCACCGGTGAAGGAAATGGGCGCCCAGTTTGTTCCTCCAATGTTGCGGTAAAATCCATCCTCTTCGCCATGCTCATCCACTCCTCCACGTGCATTGACCGTGAAGCGTCCCACCAAATCAGGTTCCGTTACGGGGCGTCTATTGACCGCCGTAATAACGGGTTTGCCATCGACCATTTTGAGCGTGAATTTTGTATGCGGCATGTCCATTAGACCTAGCGTGCGGTAATTTGCGACGTAAAGGTCCAGAAAACCGTCTCCGTCCATATCTCCCAATGCGAGCGTCATCCCTGCTTTATGTGCATTTAGAGCCCGAGCATCTTCTTTGAAATGACCATGGCCATCATTGCGGAAAATGTGAGTCCCTCCGTCGACCGAGTTCACCACTAAATCCAGGTCCTTGTCCCCATCCAGATCTACCAGCGCCACTCCGGTCGAGTCCAGCCATTCGCAAGCCACCCCCGCCGCTTTCGTTATATCCTCAAACTTCCAATTTCCTAGGTTACGATAAAGCAGATTAGATCCTCCCATCCGGCAACAGTATAAGTCGCATAAGCCATCACCATCCACGTCTCCCGCCGCGATTCCAGAGCCATTCAACAGTATTTGATTCGTCAGGTGGCGTTGTGGAGCAAGCACGTTGGAGAAGCTCAGGCCAGTCAGGCTCGGAGCCATCAAGGTGAAGCCAGGCTGCCCCACCTTTGGAATATCCAACTCCGCGCTGCGAAAGCCGGAACCAGAAGTCCATTTGAGTTCGGCCGCAAGCCCTGATAAACTGCCGAATAGGAGAAGGAAACTACATCCCGCTAAGCGAAGCCGAATTCGGCTCAACAAAAAGGCAAAGCGCATCAAAGTATGTCTAAACACGGGGATTGGGAGAATAATGCCCAGTACTACACTTATTATTAAACCCGGGCTGCCCGGCGGCCTTGAACTGTCCCCGGACGATATCTTTTACGTTGCTGGACGCCACAGGCTCGTAAATCAAAAACCAATAAAGAATAACCAAGCTGCGACCTCCCGCGAAGCACAAAAACCAAAACAGTATAGAATCAGAAGCGAATATCCCAATTCAAGCAGTTAAGATTTTTAATTGAAGGGCAAAGCAGGTTTTCTCCGGAGGATCCCCCTAAGGGTCCCAAAAATATGGAATAAATGCCTGACCTTTAACCCTCATGTTCGTTTCCTGTCGGTAATTGCAAGGAAAAGGCAACGCACGAAACTTCCTTTGAAAAACCCAACAAAGAATGGAGATTCGAAGCCACAATAATACATAGAGCGAGAGGTGGCACCTGTCTCCTTCTCAGGAACCCAAGCCTTGCACTCCCCTGCTTGCAGGTAAATTTCAGAAAAAGGCTCTATTGATTACCAAGTGCTTACACGGAATGAGAATACAGAATACCGCTTTATCCCTCCCACCAATCCTTTTCCTGTAAAAAACGTCCAATCTCTATCTAAACCCGTGTCTTGGAGGAGCTTATCGGCAATCGTATTCTTAGCCGTCGCAAAAGGGGAGACCTAATGGCTTCGATCGAATCTGGGTTTCCGACTTGGGACGCGGATGGCAAGTTTCTCATCTTTCAAAAACCTCAATCTTTATCGTTACCGGCGCACTTTTTGAGCTCAAAAAGCAGCCCTGTTTTTGCTAAGCGTGCAAGCGTGACGAGCCGCATCAACATTGATCCAAATGGCCCTTTCTAAGCGTGCACGCCACTCTAAAAATCACGCTTTGAAAATGCAAAAAGGGCCCGTCAACATTGAGGAAGCACGCTTGCCTGCTTAGATCCCCCCGAAGCGGCGGGAAGTCCGCGACACCGCTCCGCTTTGTTTGAGCGGAAATTCTCTACCTTCTTCCACATTTTTTCACATCGAACCCCTCGGCAACCAACTTGGACCTGTAGCTCGGCCGTCCCGCCGGTCCTGCTGGGCTGCGCGATGCTCTTTATCGGCTCGCTTGGCAAGGCTTCATGGTCCCGGTCCAGCTCAAGTTGACCGTAAATTGACCGCAACTTGACCGGGTCAATTGGACGTAAGCCAAGGCCCACTAATTACTTCCACTCCTTACCCCTCGCCCAACTTGACCGTGCTCCGGTATCCATACGCCAAGCAGCACCAGGGCGAATCCAGTAAGCAACAATCAACCCCTAACCCACACCAATGAAGCACCCACCTCCAGGCTCTGCATTAGAAAAGACAGTCACAACCTCGCGCCATCTCAGGCGCTACTGCTTCCCTCACGACCAAGTTCGCGCGTGGGCTTTCAACCCCGGTTCTTGCGTGCGCTACAGAACAGCAGCAGCGCCTCTGAGTAAATCGGACTAAATCGGACCAACTTCTTTCAATCCATGAACATACGGTTCATCATTGCGCCGGTTCCACCGGCCTCTCGCCGGTGCGGCTTCTGCACCGCTCCTGCCCAAGTGCCCGCTGCCCCTGTCGGCTGCTCTTGCTTTTTTGAGCCCGAGCTCCACCCAGTTGGCCAGCTTGGCAGCTTAGAATCTCCTGTCCGGCGGGGGGAAAACCTCGGGTCCGCTCTCCGGGCTGGGCTATCTACTTGCCCCGACTCCTTAAGTGGAAATTTTCCACATATTTCCACATCCTTCCACTTAGCATCAGTTTCGTCTGTGACTTGGACCGTTGAAGTTGCCCTGAAAGGATTCCTACCGGGGGCCGGGTAGCCCGCATTCGCCGTTAATAGGCCTTTTGGCCCGAACGCAACTGAGTAAATCGGACTAAATCGGACTAACCATAAAACTTCGTTTTACGATTGCGAGAAGGTTTCATTTGCCAGCTTCCGGGCGCGCAGCACCGAAGCGAGGAGAGCGATGACTAGAACCCCCAACACAACACCAAGGGCTACGAGCGTGCCAATTTTAAACGGTGTGTGCGCCAAGAGCATCTTTACACCTACAAAACCAAGAATCACCCCTAAGCCCGTCCTCAAATAATAGAATTTGCTGATCATGCCCGAGAGCACGAAATAGAGCGACCGCAGGCCCATAATGGCAAACACATTGGAGGTATAAACAATAAATGGATCCAGGGTGACAGCGAAGATGGCTGGAATTGAGTCCACTGCGAAGACCAAATCACTTACCTCGACGCATAATAGTACCACGAGCAGCGGCGTTGCGGAGCGGCGGCCATTTACCCGTACCAGGAATTTATCCCCCTCGTAGCCGGACGTGACCGGAACCAGTTTAGTAAACCAGCGAACCACAGGATTCTGTTCCGGATGCAACTGGGTATTTTTGCCGAGGACCATTTTTAATCCCGTGATAACCAGAAAGGTGCCAAAAAGGTAGAGGATCCAGCTGAATCTCTGAATAAGGGATACTCCCAAACCAATCATCAGCACCCGCATCACGAGTGCGCCCAGCACACCCCAAAAAAGTACTTTGTGCTGGTACGACGAAGGGACGGCGAAGTAGGTGAAAATGAGCGAGAACACAAAAACATTGTCCGCGCTTAAAGAGAGCTCGATGAGATACCCGGTGTAAAACTCTAACGCCTTTTCGGCTCCCGCGAAGGACCAGATGCCGGCGCCAAAGATGATTGCAAGTGCCGTCCATACCCCCGTCCAGATGAATGCCTCCTTGAAGTTCACGGCATGAGCCTTCCGATGAAATATGCCTAGATCCAGAGCTAGCATTGCCAAAACGAAGATGCTAAAGCCCGTCCAAATCCAGAATTGAGCGCTCATTTACCGACCTCCCCATTTCGTGAGTGGACCATTGTATTTAAGCGGCGCTTTGGCAGTTTTTTCCAGGTGCCGGTGTGACAAGGACCTTGTCCACTCGGTGGCGATCCATATCCAGGACTTCGAAAAGGTAACCACGCCATTCGAAGGTCTCTCCCTCCTTAGGCACATGCCCCAGATGGCTAACCACGAAGCCTGCCAATGTTTGGTATTCCCTGGTCTGGTTACCATCGGTGACATTCGCCCCCAAACCCGCCTCCACACGCTCAATTTCGATTGTTGCGTCAATGAGCCAGGAGTTATCGTCCCGTCGTTTCATTTGCGGTTTGGCACGTTCTTGCTGGGATGGAAACTCTCCCACGATGGCCTCCATAACATCGTGCAGGGTAATTAATCCGACCATGGTGCCAAATTCATCCGCAATCAGGGCGGTGTGTTTACCGGTATGCTTGAAAATCTCGAGCAACTCGATTGCTTTTTGTGTATTGGGAACCACCAATGGAGGCGTCATTAAATCGGCCAAGCGTAATGGGATCCCCGCAGCCATGTTTGCGTAGATGGCTTTGAGCGACACCATTCCGACGACATTGTCGCGGTTGCCCTCGTAAACAGGGAAATTGGAATGACCGCTAACCACGATCTTGTGCCAAATCATTTCGTGGGGATCGTTTCGGTTTAGCCAAATGATTTTCGGCCGTGGAGTCATTAAATCACGGGCCACTAACTCATCCAACTCCAGAGCGCTGGTTACGATTTGGCTCTCGACCTTGTTGAACGCTCCGGCCCGGAGTCCCTCTTGCATCAAGATTTGGACTTCTTCCTCCGTGATGGGTGGGTCCGCTTTGGCTTTCAGGGGCAAAAATCGAAGCAGTGCTTCGGTAGTAGCGCTCAAGACTCGTACCACTGGTCCAGCGAGGACCGAGAGCGTCTGCATCGGCCGGGCCACTGCCATTGCGATTCCCTCTGGATTACTCAGCCCAATCCGTTTCGGAACCAATTCGCCGAATAGGAGCGAAGCAAATGTAATAATTACGACTACAGAAACCAGACCGATGCTTTGAGCGTACGGCGCCAGGCCCGGAATCGCTTGCATAGTGTGACCAATTTCCGCGGCAATGGTTGCTCCGCTAACCGCCCCCGCAAGAATTCCTACCAGGGTAATCCCAATCTGAACTGTGGACAAAAAGCGGTTGGGCGCACTTGCCAGCTCCAGCGCCAGCTGTGCTCGCGCGTCCCCGTTCTCGGCCAAACGCCTGAGCCGGCCCTTGCTGGCGGAAACCATGGCGATTTCCGCCATCGCAAAGATTCCGTTGATCACCAAAAGGAGAAAAATAAAGACGATCTCAAGAACAATAACCTTCATCCTCTAGCGTAACCCGTCTGCGTGGGCTTTTCTGGGCTTATACCTCGCCTGCGAACTCGCCGAACTGCACTTCACTGTTAATCCCGATCGCGTCCGCCACTCAACAATGGCAGGAGGTGGTATAAAAAATAGATCAGCGACGACACGAACGCCGCCACATAAGTCCAGCCGGCGGCATTTAGCACCTCTCTCACAGCTGCACTTTCTTCGCCGGAATGTATAAAACCCATTCGGCCCAGGACCAGCTTTGCGCGCCGAGAGGCATCAAATTCTACAGGCAGGGTAATTAGATTGAACGCCATGAGCACGCCCCAGGCTAATGCCATAATTAGGAAACCGGTTTGTGGGGCCAACCAGCCACTGAGCATGCCCAGTAGCGGAACCCATAGAACGAGTTGACTCGCAAAAGTAGTGAGTCCGACAGCCCCCATGCGCAGTTGCAACGGAAAATATGCCACCTGATGTTGAATAGCATGGCCGCACTCGTGGGCTGAAACTCCCAGTGCCGCCGCCGATTTACCACGGTAATTAGCCGTAGAGAGTACCAGGCGTTTGCGGATGGGATCATAATAGTCACCCAGTAATCCTTCCTGCTCGACAACGGTCACATCGCGAATCCCAGTCTCCTGCAGGATTTGTTTGGCCACTTCGGCCCCGGTGTAGCCGGCCAGGGTGGGGGTCCGGCTGTGGCGTGCATACGTTCTCTTAACATGCCATTGTGCTAATAGGCCAATAGCCAGTGTGACAATAAACAGCCCTAAGAACATACGGCTTTCTCCTTTGATCTAAATTTTTTAGGCAAAAGTTTTTGGATCTGGTTTAGCCAGCGTTTAGCCCAGGCAAATTCTATGGCCAAAATGGCCAGCCCGGCGGGAATTACGATGAAAGCAGGCCCCGGCAATACTAGAAGCGCAACCCCGAGGAGGAGCACCGTCGCACCCGTGGCAAATATCACGATCCGTTTGAAAGTTTTCATATGATGTTTTTGTGATCCAGTTCACCCGGCTTCGCACCGTTGATACTGCTACGGGAGCCGGCCGAATCCATGATTCCGCAATCGGCGGACAGCTGCTGACGAGACTAAACCAGTCGGCTCTTCCAATGCGGACCTGTTCTGGTCTGGACCGCACCTGCAACCAGGCAATCTCAATTCTTTTGCTGCTCACATGAATATCATGGCGGTCATTTGTTGCATTGAATAATACGAACTTTCTAATTGATTCTTAACTTATATGAAACAATGTTGGGCTCATGGAATGGCTCAATTATCATCATTTGCGGTACTTTTGGACCGTTGCCAAAGAAGGCAGCCTGCGACGAGCCGCGGAAAGTTTACGCGTCTCCCAGCCCTCGATCTCTGCACAGATTCATTCCTTGCAACGAGCAGTCGGGGAGAACCTCTTCCGTCGAAACGGCCGCCACTTGGCCCTCACCGAGACGGGCCGTATGGTATTTGGCTATGCCGAGGAGATCTTTTCCCTCGGCGATGAGCTCCTGAGCGCTCTCAAAGGCATGCCCGCCAGCCGCGGCTTGAAACTCAACGTAGGTATTACCGATTCTGTACCTAAGTTGGTCGCGCGGGCAATTCTCCGCCCAGTGTTTGACCCCGCCGCCCGGGTCCATGTAGTCTGCCGTGAAGGCATGGTGGAAGATTTGCTCGCCCAGCTTGCCACCCTGCGCCTGGACATTGTGCTCGCGGACGAACCTGCTTCAACGAGCTTGAAATTCAAAACTTTCAATCATTTACTGGGCACCTCCGGCGTTAGTTTTTGGGCGGCCCCTGCTTTGGCCCGGCGGCTGCGCCAAGGATTTCCCAAATCACTAAATGGCGCGCCGGCTCTGTTGCCTACCCAAAACAGCAACTTGCGCCGCTCCCTGGAAAAATGGTTTCGCGAGATTGGAATCCATCCCCGCATTGTGGGTGAATTCGAAGATACCGCCATGCGGACCGTGGTGGCCGCCGATGGGCTGGGTTTCGTCCCTGTGCCTGCGATCCTGGGCCGGCAAGCCTTGACCCGCTACCAGCTCCAATTGGTCGGCACTACTGAGAAATGCACGGACCAATTCTATGCTATTACCGGAGAACGCCGCTTGACCCATCCGGGAGTTGTTCTCATCACGGCTAAAGCTCCTATGTCAACCTTCGCTTAACTGGTAGCTTGTGATTGATTCTCCTCATAAGGACTCAAACTGCTTGCTGGAAATCACTGTCCTACCCAACTCTAGGCCACGCCACAGGCCTATATGTGGAAGTGCAACGCTTCTAGGCAATCGGCCGTCGAATGTGTGTTAGCAGGTCCGCATCGTTCTCACAGTTAACCTTGTAGGAAAGTTCTGGCTGCTTTTTGGCCATGTAATTTCCAATGAGCGGCGAGGGGGATCCTAATGCAAAGTTATCCGAACTACTGAACTACTCCCTGATGAGAGATAAGACTTGACTGAGAAGGCTGCTCGCTTACCCTATAAACAAATTCCCATCACCACGATGAGAACGCAGATCGATTCAATAACCCCCTCGTCAAATGAAAGCTCTGGCTGACAACGTGTGTAGAGAATGGTCATGCACCAACAAACGCTGGTATTGCAACCCCGTAAGTTTAGCCGCTTTGTCGTGGATACTTTTATTTGCCTTCGTTCTCACTGCCGAAGGTGCAACCTTTTTTGATGATTTCAATGATGGAAACGACACGTCTCCCGCTCCGGCATGGGAGAAATTCGATCCCATTGGTGTAGGTGACTTTAGCTTTCCCAACGGTAATAGCTATCGATTGCGGAGTGGTGCTTCTCCTGACCCCGGCAACTATGGCCCAGGTCGTGCGGGTAGTGTTCAGCCCGGCAGCTACACCAACTTTTATGTGTCCGCAGATGTCGTCGCCTGGGATGAGAGTATTCATCAGGTCTTCGGTGTGATGGCGCGGTTAGAGTCAATCGGCGCCGGCACGACAACGGGTTATCTGTTTACCCATGACCGCGGTAACCCGGCGAGCTCAACCAGCGGAGACATGGATATCGTCCGCATTGATGGTGAAAGCCCGACCAGTCTCCCCACTACCGGCTCTGACTCCATTCATTTTGAGCCGGGCAAAACCTACCGTCTGACCTTCAGCGGAATTGGTGACCAATTTATCGGTCAGGTGTATGAATTACCAGACACGTCGACCCCTATCGTCAGCATCACCGCTACTGATTCCAACTATACTGAGGGTCAGTCTGGTCTGCTTGTGGCGAATAATTCAACGGATTCGGGTTATGATGGACCAGCAGATGCAACGTTCGACAGCTTCCTGGCTACCACGGCAGAACCACGCTTGTCGGTCAGCGTTTCGGGTGGGACCATTCAATTATCGTGGCCTTTAATTCCATTCACACTCCAAAGCACTCCGAGCCTGAATTCGCCAGCGTGGAGCCGGATCACCACGGGAATAACCCAAGCCGGCGATCAAAATGTGTATGGCCTGCCAGCCACAGGAAATTCACAATTCTTTAGGTTGGTCTATCCGTAGATGGGCCTCGTGGTTACTAGGGACAGGCCGAAAGTCAACGTTTGGCCGTTTGTCATCTGTTGCTGGTTGTTGACCTATCCCGCAGCAGCTTGGCATCCAGTTAAGCTGAAACCTTACCCGCAAAAGCTCCGCAGTTTCTACAGCCTGGGGAGTACGAACCTGCCTCCTGGTCTGGAAACCAATGCTACCCCACTCCCTTTCAGTGGCTTTGTGACCATGGCGTCAGATGGTGCCATTTGGTTGGGCACGACCCAAGGGCTAGTAAGGATTGATCTTTCTACTGCGGAGCGGGACCGGCACCAATACATGGCTGGCCGCCGTTTTCTGCCGGACGACGAAGTGCGGCAGGTGCTCCCGGACAAAGAAGGAGGGGTTTGGGTGCGAACCAAAACGGGCGTTTCGCACATCGAGCTGCGCTCAATGACATTAGCGCAGAAGGCCGATATCTTCGAGGAGCGAATTCGCGCGCGACACGACCGCTATGGACTTGTGGCCGATTCCCGCCTTCTACGTCCTGGGGATATTACTTCCAACCAGCTGTCGGATAGCGACAACGATGGCCTCTGGACCTCGATTTATGCTGCGGCTGAATGCTTTCGCCATGCGGTAACCAAAGCGCCGGAAGCGCTAGCTAATGCCCGGAAATCAATAGACGCAATATTGTTTCTGGAGGAAGTCGCCGGCAGTCGTGGCTTTCCGGCACGTTCATTTATTCGAAAAGGAGATCCCCTGCCGCAAGGCGGGGAGTGGCATTGGACCGCCGATGGCCAATACTATTGGAAAGCGGACACCAGCTCCGACGAGATTGTCGGGCATTTTTTCATCTTCAGTGTTGCGTATGACCTGCTGCCGGATCCGGAGCTTAAGAGGCGCATCAAGGTAACCGCGAAACGCATCATGGACCATATTCTTGAGCACGATTACACGTTGGTAGATCTGGATGGTAAACCGACAACCTGGGGTTGGTGGTCACCCAAAACTTTAGCTCAACAACCAGACGAGCGGGCGTTGAACAGTTTGCAATTACTCAGCTTTTTGAAAACCACTGCCCATATTACGGGGGATTCCCGGTATGAAACGGCGTACCAAAATGTTGCCCAGCACCTAGGATACGCCAACTTGTTGACCCGTGTGAACGAGTTCCGGGAGGAGTTGAATTATTCCGATGAAGAATTGGCTATGTTGCCCTATTACTGTCTGTTTCAGTACGAAACGGAATTAACGCTGTTAGGAGCCTATCGAAAGGGCTTGGGTGAGTGGTGGAAAAATATCCAGCGCGAAAACAATCCTCTCTGGACCTTCATTTATCTCCGCGGGCAGCGGGACGCAGAAATCGATCTGGTGCCTGCCGTCTGGACCCTGTATCGAATGCCAATCGACACGATTACCTGGGAGGTAAGGAATTCGCATCGAGCGGATATCAATTGGGCATCTATTGCGGATCGCTTTGGCAAGCGCGAGGCTCTTACTTTGCTACCGCCCGACGAACGACCGGTAATGAGGTGGAACTCAAATCCCTTTGTGGTTGACGGAGGCGATGGAGGTAATGCAGAAGACGATGGAGCAGCGTTCCTATTGCCGTACTGGCTGGGAAGGTATCATAAGTTTTTACGTGGAGAATAATCCACCTCCACCATACAAAAAGGGTCGCAATCCATTAGTTATTTGGCTGGCCTGGGAGAGTCGTTCACAAAATTAAGAGCTTCGTCTACCAGGATCGTTCCCGTGCGCTCACCCAGGCTGGTGCGACTGACGTACGAATAGCGCTTGAAACTGTCATAGTCCTCACGCGTCAAAATATAGCCGTACGCATCATTCGTTAAACCAAACAACAGGTTGTGTTCACCATGCATCTTCCGTTTGAGGTAAAAACCTATGTTTGGGAGCGCTTCGCCCGGGATGGTAAGTATTTGGGCATTGCCGAGGTTCACCAAATTAAGTTGTGCCGTAACGCTGTCGGCTTGTCCGGCCCTGTAACCCGGCATTAGCCTGATCAACGCGCGCATTTGCGGAGAATCCACAGGGAGTTGCAGTGGTCGCGCAAAACATTGCAGCTTTGGTGTCGGCTGGACTGTCGCGTTCTGAACAATGCGTAATGCTTCATCCGCGAGCAGAGTCCCAATTCGTTTGCATTCTTCCCAGGTTCTCGCTTCATTGCCGCCCGATACGCGATTATCCGCAGTAACCATGCCGCCTTGTGCGCTATTCATAAAGATGCCTGTGCCACCACCGCTTGCCGCAATACGATCGTATAGCGGCCCGATTAGATCCGGGCTGCAGATGCCGAGATCAGCTCCCAGTACCTCTGGATGGACGGCGTAGTTTACAAGCGTCGCAATTGGCTTGCCGGACGCATCCAAAGCCTGAATCACATGACAGCGCGGATCATAGAGCTGGTCTGCATAATAATTGTAGGCGATCTTTCCTTTGGCTTCGTCAGTAGCAATTTTGAGATCCACGGGTTGCAGCTTTGAAATCGCTTCGTTAATCGCTTCTGCCATCCGGACGCACACGAATTCTACATACTTAGGATCACTTGAGGTGCCGCCTTTGCCGTCGGGAAATCCATAGCAATCCGGTGCGCTGTGCGTGTGGGTGGCGCCAATAAGAACGTTCTCTCCCGGAATACTCTTGATGGCGCCTCGCACTTTATTGCCCAGCACCGATGGAAAGCCAAGGAAGTCCGCACTAACGATAGCAACCCGCGTATCCCCGTCCTCAAATACCAGAGCGCGCACGGTCAGGTCACCCAGCTTCCTTGTCGTAGGATGAGAAGGGCCAATCCCACCGGAGACTGGCAGCAAAGGTTCGGGGGTAACGCTTCGAACGGCGATGCCACCACGCAAAGCGGCGAAGGCATCAATCGCTGCGAAGAGTAAGAAGAGTACGAGCAGGAGCAATTTCATAATCTGTACAGTGATTTGAAGGTTAATAAGGCACAGTTGTCGCCGGCACGCAAGAACCCCGAGAACCCAAGGAGCAGTGACCCAATTTTATGAACAGTCTGCGATCCGGATCAGTACAGTGTTGGCAGTGATCGATTTTTCTCAAGTGACCTTGTGATTAGAGGGTGCTTCAGAGGAATAATGTGCAGTGAGGAGGAATATTTGTCGCGAACGATAATCTATTCTTGTTTAGCAACTTTGCTTCTGGCTTTAGTCATTGTCGATGATGAATAGACTGCTCTGCCAGATTTTTATTGCACTTTACGCGCTGCATGCGATGGCGGGGGATCAACCCCAATGGGGGCAAGCCTGGTCGCGGAACATGGTCTCAGCCGAAAAAAGGCTCCCTGCCATTTTCGATCCAAACAAGGGACTGAACGTAAGGTGGTCAGCACAGCTCGGGAACGAAAGTTATTCTACGCCAATCGTGGCGAACGGCCGTGTCTACATCGGCACCAACAATCGGGAACCACGCGATCCAATGCATGCGTCTGACGCTGGGGTCCTGATGTGTTTCGATGAGAGGAGCGGTCAGTTCCTTTGGCAATTGGTAGTGCCGAAGCGCGAAGAGGATCCTTATCACGATTGGCCCAATACCGGCATGCCAGGCCCGGTAACCGTCGAAGGCAACCGCATTTATCTGGTCAGCAACCGCGGTGAAGTGATGTGCCTGGATGCTAAGGGTATGGCGGACGGGAATCAGGGCCCATATATCGATGAGGCGGTGCACATGTTGCCGCGCTCCACGAATTCTATTTCAGTGGGAGTGCCGCACTCGGGCCCGCGCGACGCAGATATTGTCTGGTTGTTTGATCTTACTTCAGGTGCTGGGATTTGGTCGCACGATGGAGCGCACAGCTCCATTTTGGTTCATGGAGAGTATCTCTATCTCAACTCTGGAACGGGCGTGGATAACACCCACAAACAGATCCAGACCCCGGATGCGCCTAGCTTGGTGGTGTTTGACAAAAGAGATGGGCGGCTTATTGCGCGTGATGATGAGCATATAGCACCCGATATTTTCCACTGTACTTGGTCCTCGCCTTCAATGGGCACAATAGGAAGAAAACCGTGGCTGTTTTTTGGAGGCGGCAACGGCGTGTTATACGCCTTTGACGTGATTGAAAGCCACGGGTATTCGGAAGCGAAAATACACGAAAGCCAATTGTTGAAGTTGAACAAGGTTTGGCAATTTGATTTCGATCCTGCAGCACCCAAGGAAAATATTCATCAATTCTTGAGTAACCGTCGGGAGGGCCCCAGCAATTTCTACGGCATGCCAGTCTTTGCCTACAACCGGGTGTATCTCGCCGGAGGTGGCGACCTTTGGTGGGGTAAGAACCAGGCCTGGTTGAAATGCATTGACCCAACAAAAAGCACTACCAGCAAGGATGGCGGCTTGGTGTGGTCCTATCCTCTTGAGCGGCATGTGCTCTCCACGCCGGCTGTTTACAAGGATATGGTATTCATTGCTGATTGCGGTCGAAAGCTTCATTGCGTTGATGCCCGGACCGGCAAGCCTTATTGGACGCATGAAGTTAAGGGCGAAGTTTGGGCATCGACGTTGGTTGCTGATGGAAAAGTTTACCTGGGTACGCGAAGTGGAGAATTCTGGGTGCTTGCTGCGAGCAAAGAAAAGAAGGTCCTCAACACGATCGAATTCGGCAGTCCGATCAGCGGGACAGCCACAGCGGCAAACCACACACTCTATGTCGCAACCATGACCCACCTGTATGCTCTAAAACAACCGTGATTCCGATCGGAAACTCACTTGATAGCAGGCCGGTATCGGTGGTGGTTAACAGCGTCGGTCTAGGCCACAATTACCGAGGGCTTGTGGTCCATCGGATCGCACTTATAATGAGCATTCAGCGAGCTAAGATACCTGAAGCACCGAAGCCTCGGAGTTCAGCATTCATGACAGTTCGGCAGGTAGCTGCCAGGCCCCGTCGGTTGACGAGAGATGGGATAGCCTAAACCTTTATCTCGCGTCCCATGGCATTGGACTTATCGGGCCCAATTAATTATTCCCCCCCCCACGTTCAGGTTTATTTTGCTCCCTGATCAATCCAGGCTCGGACGAGTCCCACCTCCTCTGGACTGAGCGCTTTTGGTGGAGGGCCGAAACCCCCACCGCCAAATCCGCCTGGTCTACCAGGGGGGCGCGAAGGTCCGCTCTCCGCACCAGTGCCAGGATGGTTTCCCGAACTGCCGTCCGGAGGGGTATTCTCGCGAGGACCACCAGGCCTGGTCACACCGCCGGGTCCGCCCCGTCCGGGGCGCCGTTTGGGCGGCATCGCCGTTTCCTCATCCAATTGGGCGACCGCGATCACGAGAGCGCTTTTCTTGCTGTCACCTGCGTCGATCACTTTGCCATCTTTGCCGCCCTTGAGTGCGGCCTCTAGGCTGTCCAACCGAAGGCCGCCCTTAGGACGCTCTTGGCCGTGGCAGCGTATGCAGGAACTATCAAACAAGGGTTTGATATCCTTCTCGTAAGTAACATTCTTTCGGTTTGCCGCGGGCGGCAATTTGCTGAGATCGAGCTTGCTGAAGTCAAATTTCTCGCCCGCCAACACTGCACAGGTGGCGGTCAATATCGAAAAGACAAGGAGAGACGGGTTTCGTTGCATGTTGATGAATGTGGTAATTGATAGTTCGTGACGGAATTCTGTTCGTGTAGAGTTCGCAAGGCAAGGGCAAAGGAAGAGACTCGTGTCCCGCCTGTTGCCTCAAAAGTTTTGACACCGGGGAACTTTGGTGGGATGGGCTTGGATTTGGTCGTTGACTCAAAAGTGATGACACCGGCAACCGAAAGGAATGCCGATGAGTCAAAAGGTCAGAGCGGAGATGCTGCCTCGATTGAGGCAGCGGTATATGGGGCGCGGCCGGGAAGGTCGAGCGCGGATGATTGATGAGCTGTGCGAGCAGTTTGGATATAGCCGAAAGCACGCGATTAAACTACTGAACGCCCGAGCCGGATGGGGTGGTGATCCCGCGGTGAGCAAGGGCCGGCCGAGCCTTTACGGGGCCGAGGTGGTGGCCGTGCTCTTGAACATTTGGAAGAGATCCGAGAAGGCTTGCGGCAAGCGCCTGGTACCGCTGCTGCCTTTGTGGCTGCCTTATTACGCATCTGAGTACGGGAAGCTCAGCACGGAGCTAACGCAAAAGGTCTTGCAGATCAGTCCAGCACAGGTGGACCGATTATTGGCGCCCCACAAAGCCAAGCTAAAGCATTGCGGACGTTGTGGTACCAAACCGGGAAGCCTGCTTAAACATCATATTCCTATCCGGACCGATAACTGGGATGTGACTCAGCCTGGGTATCTGGAAGCCGACACCGTGGCGCACTGTGGGCAGAGCCTGGAAGGAGACTTCATTTGGAGCGTGACCTATACCGATATTTACAGCGGCTGGACCAGTCTGCGAGCCGTTTGGAACAAAGGGGCCGAAGGGATTGTTGAGGCCACGCGGCAGGTGGAAAAGACACTGCCTTTTAAGTTGCTGGGTTTCGACTGCGACAATGGGAGTGAGTTCCTCAACTGGCATTTGGTGAAGCATTTCCAGGAGCGGTCGCCGAAAGTCGCTTTTACGCGCAGCCGCCCATACCACAAGGATGATAATGGTCATGTAGAGCAGAAGAACTGGACGCATGTGCGGCAGTTGTTGGGCTATCAGCGGTTAGAGGACCGTGAACTGACCACGGAAATCAACCGTCTCTACACGGAGTATTGGGAGCCACTGCACAATTACTTTTGCCCCTCAGCCAAGCTGTTGCAGAAGGAACGTCAGGGAGCAAAGGTTTCACGGCACCATGATACTCCGACCACACCTTGCGACCGGCTGCTGGCCAGCGCCGAGGTGGATGAAACAACCAAAACAAAGCTTCGCAATCAGAGGGCGAAGCTCAATCCCTTTGAACTGGCCCGCAACATTGAGCGGTCGCTAAGCCGGATCCTTCAGCCTCCCCTCCGTTCCAGTCGCCCTTCGGGCTCCTTGCACTCCGGGGAGGCTGAAGGTAAAAATGCAGTCGCAACCTCGGTGTCATGACATATGAGTCAACGACTCCCTGATTCCGAAGCACCTCCGGTGTCATTCATTAATGAGGCAACAAGCCCGGCAGACGATCAATAACGAGGATCCAGATCATCATGTATCGGAAGTGTCGGGACTAAGAGTTTTTAACCGGTCGATCGACGTTCATGTGGCCGCCCTGCGCCAGAAATTGGGTGACGATGCCAAGGAGCCACGGTTTACCCGAGCCATCCGTGCCATTGAGTACATGCTAATTAACCCTGATGCATGCAACAGAGGTGCCCCCTCTACCTAAAAATTCTGCTCTGGTTCTTTCTGAATTTAGCGTTGCTGCCAAAATGCGAACTCAAACTGCGGCCTCCTGGAATTCGTGGGCTCGTCGAGCAAGCTATCCAGCGAGAAGCTAAGAACGATTCACAAATCAATCACCGACATCCAGTTGACCTGGAAGTGGTTGGCGAACCTGAGCTTTTGAAGCGAGCAATGGCGAACTTAATCCGAAATGCAATCCGCTATGCTGGCCACTGCGACCCAATCACCGTCTCGGCTCGGCGCGAAGGCCATCGGGTGCAAGTGACTATGGCTGATAACGGCCCGGGTGTTTCCGAGCAGCTCCTGCAACGTCTTTTCGATCTGTTCTTCAGGGTTGACGATGCCTGTACACGAGAAGGCGGAAATGTCGGCTTGGGTTTAACAATAGTTAAAACTTGTGTGTAGGCTTGCAGTGGAACGGTGAGTTGCCGCAATGGAAAGCCAAATGGGTTGGAACGGATTATTAGCCTGCGCTGGACAGCCAAAATAATCTCTTCGGTTCAGCAATGAAATTCGCTGCCGCCCATTAGCTTAGGCTGCCTTCCATTATCGGCCGGTTGGTGTCAAGGGCGATACTGATCGCGGCCGAATACCAGTCGGAAAAACCAGCCCATTTGTGGGCTGGTTTAAGAACTGGTCTCCTAAAGCGCTGAACCCATTCGAAACCGCCCCCGATTGTGTCCCGATGCCAAAGCCACCGTTTAAAGCCGCCAGAAGTTGGAGCGTGCGTTCCATATCACTCTGCAGCACTATCAGCGCTCGGAGGCTGTTGGGTGTCGAGTTCCCAGTTAAGGAGTTGGTTCCGAATAGCCCGAGTGATTGGCTCAAGTTGCTGCTGGCGCTGACCGTCGTTGTGGTGTTATTAGTCACGCCCGCTACCGCAGGTGCCGTCGCGACACCAGCGAGCGTGGATAGGTTTTGGCCAGCGTTCACTGCCAGGCTGCTGGAAAGATTCGCTCCAGTTGTTCTGTTCAAGGGTACACTTGAGTTCGGCGGCATGGTCCCATTATTGGGGGAGGGGGGGGAGCCGGTTGCGGTGCTATTTGTACTCGCAGTACCTGTCTCAACGAATTCAAAGTTATTGTTGAAAGCAGCTACTGCCGGCAGCGCTAGTTCAATGGCACTTTGTAAATTCAGCAGCAGCGGCCTGAGCTCAGCGGCCGAAATATTAGTCCCAAATTGATTGGTAGAAGTTAGACCGCTTTGGCCGGGTGGAAACGTTGAACTGCTCAAAATCGGGTTCTGATTGTTGAACCCGGGTAGTCCTGGAGCAGTCGGAGACGCAGGAAGGCCAGGAGCTTGTGACGAGAGCGGTCCCGCCGGTTGTGTCTGAGCCGTGCTTGTCGTCGTCTGGGCCAGGGCCGGCAGAGCAACTAGAAATGCGAGTAGCAACACATTGATTTTCATTGGTTTTAAATTTTCTTGTGAGAGTGGCTTACCCACGCTCCGTCAAGTTACCAACGCCTATTGGCTGAATTTTCTCCATGGGGCGTTCTGCCCAAGGCCTTGTGAATAATACGTGATTCCGCTCCACTGGTGGAGGTGTGGGGGTTTACAAGCGCTCTGGCCGTGGCAGATTCACAGAGTGATCCAGGGACTACAGCATGACCACACACAAGTGGTGTTCTGCCGGTTGCGAAGTTTTATTTCGTCGAAAGCTTTTACACTCGTTGAACTGCTGGTTGTGATTGCAATTATCGTAATTCTGGCTTCGTTGCTCCTTCCTGCGCTTGTCGCGGCCAAAGAACGAGCAAGGCGTGTCACGTGCAAAAATCATATGCGCCAATTTGCGGTAGCCACCCATATTTATGCCGGGGACAACCAGGACAGAGTGCCGAGTGGTGCGTCGGAGAATCAGAACCCGGACGATGAGCATATCCCGCTTATTTCGACGGCTACTCGCGATGAGATGATTCGTTACAGTGGCAGCGCGCAAATCCTTGAGTGCCCCAATCTGGGAAAACCATTTAATCAGCAGGGAGGGTGGTTTTTTCCAGATTATGGCTACGTCATTGGTTACAATTACTTGGGAGGACATACTAACACACCTTGGCCGCTGCTGTCCGCGGGGTTTAGTTCGTGGAGTTCTCCTCACAGCATACGCGAAGGCAGCTCCACTGTGCTAGTCACCGACGCAAACGATTGGTCACCGGGCTATGGCAAGACGTTTGCCCCGCATGGCAAAAGCGGTGCGATACTGAGGGACAGGGACACCAGTGAAGAAAACGCGCAAAGTGACTTTTCAGGAGCAATTGGTGCAGCTGGAGGAAATGTCGGTCTGCTCGATGGCTCTGTGGCGTGGAAAAATATGTCACAGATGAAACGATACCGCGGCTCGAAATTATGGGAAGACAGCGGTTGCTTTGCCGCTTGGTAATCTCAAGGAGACCGGACGATAACTTTTATCGAACATCGGAATCAGGAAGAAAAATCTGATCTCCAGCAATGAAATCGATTCTTGAATCTAAGCAGGTTGTGTCCGTGGGCCAGTGGTCATATAGTTCAGGTACTCCATGAGTCGCTGCTTCATGTCCTTGCGTGAAACGATTGCGTCGATAAGGCCGTGGTCCAGCAGGAATTCGGCAGTCTGGAAACCGGGTGGAAGTTCTGCCTGAGTGGTGTCTTTGATGACCCGGGGACCAGCAAACCCAATCATTGCGCCTGGTTCAGCTATGATGAGGTCCCCTATGCTGGCGTAGCTGGCCATCACACCCGCAGTTGTAGGATCGGTGAGAACACTGATATAAGGCAGTCGCGCCTTCGCGTGATACGCAAGCGCGGCGCAGGTTTTAGCCATTTGCATCAGACTGAACATGCCTTCATACATGCGCGCGCCGCCACTCGTTGAAATAATAATCACCGGCAAGGATTTTTCGGTCGCCCTTTCGATCAGCCGGGTAAGCTTCTCCCCAACAACCGAGCCCATGGAACCACCAAGGAAAGTAAAGTCCATCACACCAAGAGCAGCCCGGTGTTCCCCAATTTTTCCGTTCCCCGTTACAATCGCATCTTTCAGCCCGGTCGATTTTTGATACTTCTCCAGTTTTGAAATATACGAGGCTGTGCCAGTGAAGCTAAGCACGTCTACACTCGTCATCTCTGCATCCATCTCTTCAAAAGTGCACGTTTCAACCAATGAATGGATCCGCTCGCGCGCTCCGATAGGAAAGTGGTACTGACAATGGGTGCAGACTTTCAAGTTTTCGTCCAATTCCTTGTCAAACACCATAGTGCCGCATTTTACACACTTCGTCCAAAGTCCCTCCGGAATCTCGCGTTTCCTGGATTTGGAAGTGAGCCTTGGCTTTTTGACAAAGCTAGTGCTGCCACTCGCCGGTGGTGGAGTAACCGCAGGTTCCGCTGTTTCCAATCCGAGCGTCTTCTTATTGAACGAAGTGGTACCCATGCTCAATTCGTCCGAGAGTTGCGTTTTGAATGGTGGGGCATATGAGAGTTTGGCGCGTGCACGACAGGTTTAATATTAAGCGACAGCGGCATAATATTCAAATTCCGCGGGCCACTGTCCAGACGCAAACGTCGCCCGCTCCGGCTACCCGTAGTACCCGTGCGCAGGCGCTGGAAGTGGCCCCCGTCGTGAAAACGTCATCAATCAGGACTATTTTCTCCCCTTTCAAACGGAGGTTCCGGTACATTGCAAAGGCACGGCTAACATTTGCTTCACGTTCCTGGCGGCTTAAAAGGGTCTGCGTGCGGGTGGAGACCACGCGCCGCAACAAGTCCTTGTTCATTGCGATTCCAGTGGCACGCGCTAGTCGAACAGACAGACGCTCCGCTTGATTGAATTCCCGTTCCCGTTCCTTAGTTGGGTGCAAAGGGATGGGCACTATCCAGTCCCAGTGCTCGAGTTCCAACTCCCGGCGGGCCTGTTGAATAAGTACGTCCGCTAAGAAAGGTTCGAACCAAAGGGCCCGATTATACTTATATCGATGAATGATCTCTCTTGTTGGGCCCCGGGCTATCACGGCCGAACGAGCAAATCGGAAATGTAACTCGGAGTCGGAACAGTTCGCGCACTTAAACGCGGTGGTAATTGCGCCCTCATACGGCAGCCCGCAACGTTGGCAAAAAGGTGGCTCAACAAAGCGAACCTTGCTGCGGCAATCTGCGCACACGAAACAATCGCCGGCACTGGCGCGCTCAACTTCGCACAGTTGGCAACTCTCCGGATAGATAAATGCCATCGCTGCCTTCAACCAGGACTTTATCGATTGGGGAAAACCGCTCATTCCAATGCCTTTGGAAGCCCCATGAATGTAAAATCATAAGCTTAGCTTTGGCAACGAAAACGACGTTTAGCCAATTTATCGCTTTTCCTAGTGGCGGGAGAGGGTTGCGCATGATACATAAGGTCGGTGCTTGACTCGGTGAATAAATTGAGCGAGGCGAAAGCGGCCTCACCGGGGCCGTTTGGCAGGTTTCAATTGCAGGAATTGATAAATAGCGGCGGGATGGCGGATATCTGGCTGGCTACCGATTCCAGCGGCAAAGCCTTTGCACTCAGGCGTCTGCACGACCGCCTTCGGTTTAACTTCGTGGCGCGCCGGCAATTTGTTCGAGGTGCGGAAATCCTTTCTCGTATTCACGACCATCCCGGAATCATTGGTTACTTCGAGCACGGTAAAATTAACGGATTGTTTTACTTGCTCATGGAGTATATCGAAGCCGACAACCTCAAAGAACTTTATGCTCGGCATGACGAGATCTTGTTGGAAAACGTGGCGCAGATTTTGATCGACATGGCTGTGGCACTCGAGCATGTGCATGAAAACGGTTTCATGCACTTGGATTTTAAGCCCGAGAATGTTCTGGTGACGCCTAATGGCAGTGTGCGTCTCGTTGATTTTGATCTTTCCCAACCAATCCCGGAGAAGCCGAAGAAAGTCTCAAAAAAGAATCCGGGCACTCCCGGCTACATGGCCCCGGAGCAATTGTTGGGAGAACCTATTTCTCATCGTGTAGACATCTTTTCGTATGGTGTTGCAGCCTATGAGTTGCTCACGAATCAAAAACCTTTTCCGGGCGAGACTCCGAGTGAAATTTTGAAGAGGCAAGTTGACCGTTCAAATTTCACGCCTCCACGAGAGCACAACCCAGACATGCCCGCGGCTTTGGAAAAAGTAATATTGCGTTGTCTGGAACGGGAGCCGGAACGTCGCTATCCCTTTATTGGTGTAATGGCACGCGAACTACAAGCTGCCCTCTACGTGTGATAGTAGGTTTCGTTTTCTATGCGGCTACGCATGCTGCCTATGCCTGGCGTTTCGCGCGAAATAGCAGGACGCTTAGAAACCCAGCCCCCATGGCAATTAAACTGAAGCGATAGGGATTAGCCTGAATCCTGTGTTTTACCTGCTGGTTTATGTGGCTTGGGCTCAGCCGATAACCCAGTTCATCCAAAGTTTCACCCATACGATCCTCGGTTGCTTCGACCCGTGCCTGCATTTCTTCACTGGAGGGATGATACTCCTCACTGTCTTGCGTGTCGGAAAACTCTGTATGTTGTCTGGCTTTGAGTTCTTGCAGAGTATGCATCGTGCGTTTCGGAGCTAATGTTTGCTTCTTGAGGCTGCCCATCGCCTTAAATATGAATGCGCCACCCAGGATCATGACCAACAAGCCAATGACCGCGAGCCCGATGAAACCCGCCACCAGCCTGCTCAAACCTGATGCTTCGAAGGCATAAGTTAACAACACCCCTAGCCCAATAAGGAATACGATCAGACCCGCGTACGCAACAAATCCGCCGATTGCTAAGCTGGTGGTATTGCGACCGAGGCTGGATATTTTCTCTGCGATTTCGGTTTTGGCCAACTGAAGTTCCTGGCGAATGAATGTTTTGGTATCTCCCGTTAGCGCCCGCACGAGTTTAAATACTGAGGTTCTTGGTTCGGTAACTGTTGCTGTTGCGGTTTCCATATGCTTTGAGTCGTTTCGACTATTGAGGTATCAGCAATTCACCTGCCTCGCAGCGCGTCTTGCCTTCTTTATGCTGATTCAATTTCGCACCGTATGATACTTTTTCAAACTTGATGCGGCTGATTTTTCTGGGGTTAATACCGCAGAGTTTGGAGGGCACGTGGTTATAGCAAGACAGGTTCAATGAGGTAGCTTTTTTAAGGTGGAGCAAGTAATCGGCTCCTTTCGGACATCGCCGAACGTGTATATGGTGCTAAAAACGGGATGGACATTATTAAAAAGCGTGGTCCACGAATTCATGGAGGATCGGGTGCTTCGCCTGAGTGCTGCCATGGCATACTACGCGATTTTTTCCATTGGACCTCTGCTCGTACTGATAGTAGGCGTGGCGGGACTTGTGTTAGGCCAGGAGCAGGTGCGACACGAACTTGGAAATCAGTTACAGAGCCTTTTGGGCTCAAAGTCAGCTCAGTTGGTGCAATCGATGATGACCCCCCGCCAGCACGGGGAAACTCTCCTTGCGACAATTGTTGGCGGCGCGGCCCTGGCGCTTGGCGCGGCAGGTGTGTTCGGGCAGCTCCAGGACGCTCTGAACACGATCTGGGAGGTGAAATCGAAGCCCGGCGTAGGCATTTGGGCATTTCTTCGTCAGCGCTTTTTATCGTTAGGAATGGTGCTCGTAATCGGATTCTTGCTATTGGTTTCCATGGTGCTTAGTGCCTTTGTAACCGTGTTCGCGGGCTATATTGGTCACCTTATTTCCTTGCCCGGTTGGGTGGTACAGGTCCTCAACTTCGCGGCAGCATTAATCGTGATTACCGTCCTATTTGCCCTCATTTTCAAAGTATTACCCGATGTTAAACTCAAATGGCGCGATGTAATCCCCGGTGCCCTGGTTACGACTCTACTGTTTTCCGTTGGAAAGTTTCTCTTGGGGTTTTATCTCGCTCGCCAGAGCAGCGCCTCAGCGTACGGAGCTGGGACCGCGTTCGTTCTCGTTTTACTCTATATTTATTATTCCTCAGTCATTCTGTTTTTTGGCGCTGAATTTACTCAGGTTTATACCCGTCGCAGCGGAGTGAGGGTAAAGCCGAGTAAGTACGCTGTTCCCGTTACCGAAGAAGAACGAGCCCAACAGGGAATGCCTCGGCAACCGAGCGGGAAGGGGCGGCATGAGCCCGCGCATCTATCCGCTGGCAAACGGACAATTGGCGCAAAGCAAGATGCACCCCAGCCGGTTCGTTCGATCGTACGGACAATCAAAGGAGCAACAATGCACACTGAAGGCCCAATGAGAAGCAAGGATTCCTCTAACACGATGGCACCCGCGGAGCATGTGCGGGCGCAGCCCTGGTCCTTTGTAGGACTAGCATTAGCCGCGGGGATGACCGCTGGCCTACTAATGCGCTTTAAGGGTTTGCGCAAAGCTCTTAGGCTATACTTGATCGCGCGTAGGTTCATCTAACGACGCGCCCAGGTAGCCCAAGGAGCCGGGTTAGTTGCCGTTTGTTTCGATTGTGGCGACTAGCGGGCGATGGTCTGATCCGATTCCCCAATTTGGCGTTGCTAAAACGTAGGTTTCGTTTGTGACCCAATGGCGCGCCATGCTCGGACTGAAAAGAATATAATCCAGCCTGCTGTAAAGATCCGCTTTGGCGAAATAGTGCGTCCAGGTCACATTTCGAGCCTCCAGGCGGTGCGTGTTGATCGCACTGTCACCATTACGCTCAGCTGGACGTAAATCCACCAATTTCTGTTGGCCGCGCCCAATAATCACTCTCAGTGGTTCAGCATCTCGCGTGTCGTTCATGTCGCCCAGGACGACGAGGTTCACATTCGGCTTGCTCGCGAGAAGGGCATCAACTTTTTCACGTAGCACCTTTGCTTCTTCCGTCCGCAATTCAGCTTCATCCGCTTGGCCGATCGCCCGCTTGGATTTCAGGTGCGCAGTAATTAGCGTGAAGCAGAATGTCGCATCTACCCTGATGTCCACTTCCGCGAAGCCGCGGCTAATGTGGAACCGCCGTCCTCCCAGCAGGAAGGTGTCGTTTGTGTGGGAACGTACCGCCGTGAATGGGAATTTGCTTAAAATGGCCAGATGTATGTTGGTATCGTGGCCATTGACGTGTTCCCAATGTGGTAGCTCAAGCCCTCCTGCTTTAAGTGAGGCCCGCAGTTCCTCCAGGGCGCTTCGGCTGCCCATTTCCTGCAAAGCTATAACCTGAGGTCTTAAAGCAAGTATACTTTCGCAGACCTTCGCTTTCGCAGCGGCGGATTTAGCATGCCGGTTATGTGTGGAATCGTCCACATAGTTTTCCACATTGTATGTAGCGATTCGGAAAGTTTCTGCCTTAGCGAAAGTGGCTAGGAGAAATCCAGTGCCAAGCACCAAGAGGAAGGTCAAATGGAAACCCCTGTGAATTCTAATCTTCACCAGACGTCAATGGGTTCTCTTCACTGAACGAACGGCTTTCTCACTTTCCGCCGGTGTGGGTGAAGGTCATGCTGACCAATCGTGCCTCACGCGCCTCGGAATGCGCGTCGCACGAGCAACCCAAGAAGTCCTAAACCAAGTAGAGCTGTGGATGTGGGTTCAGGGACGCTGCCAAATTGAGCGTTAGGGCCAAGCAGAACAAGGTCATTTGCGCCGTTTTGTTCTAAAGGAGAAGCAAACCCGGGACTGGTAGCTGAGCCTCGCACCTGAATATTCGGTGTGGCTGTGAATGTGGCGTCAGCATTCAAGGTAAAGTTCCCATTGGGTGAATAGGCGCCCAGATGATATGTTTGCCCGGCTGTAAGAAAAATTGGAGAAATAGAGATGTAACGAGTTTGGTTAACCAGTGTGCTGGATGAGTTAACTGCATTTGAAGCCAACAGGGTCCCGCTCGAATCCCACAAACCTACATCCATTGTGCCCTGGCTGGTTACCACGTAATCAAAACAACCAAGGGCCACCACGGATAGATTGACCAATGGTTGAAAGGTCCACCCTGCCGTTCCGTTCACAAATCCAGGTGCTCCTAAAGAATACCCTTGAATGGCTTCATAACTCCCTTGGCCGCTGGCTGAGCACGCCAGACCCATTACCGCAATTTGCAGCAAGCGTTTCATAGTTCCTTTCTGATTAAGCAGAACCTCAGCCACCCTATTTCCTTCAGATTTTGATGACAAGGAAAATTTTGCAATCGCCGGGTTCACTGTTAACTTTTAGCGATGTTAAAACCAACCGAGAATGGAACCACGCGGTCGCGTCGTCAGGAAACGGCGATTCACCCAGGGCTTCATGATAAACAAAGCGAGCGTGATCATCGAGAATTGCCCATTGATAAAGTCGGCGTGCGCGGGCTCCGGTTCCCGGTTCAAGTGCGGGACAAGGCGCGAGCGGTGCAGAACACCGTAGCTACCATCGGGATGTTTGTCGATTTACCCAAGGAATTTAAGGGTACCCACATGAGTCGCTTCATCGAAGTCTTGAATGCCCACGGCAATGTGGTTCATGTGGAAAACATCACGGATATTTTGTACGCCATGCAAGCCAAGTTCCAGGCCTCGACGTCTCACCTGGAAATGGAGTTCCCTTACTTCCTTGTCAAAAAGGCTCCTGTTTCCGGCATGGAGAGCGTTATGGATTATATCGCCCGTTTCGACGCTGCTGCATCCAATAAAGAGATCGACTTCGTTTTGACGGTAAAGTCCATGGTCACTACACTATGCCCTTGTTCCAAGGCGATTGCCGCTTACGGAGCCCATAATCAGCGAGGCGAGGTGAGCGTTCAGATTCGGTCTCGCAAACCCGTCTGGATCGAAGATTTGATTGGCATAATTGAAGCCTCAGCCAGTTCCGAACTCTACGCACTCCTGAAGCGGCAGGACGAAAAGGCGGTCACCGAGCGTGCCTACGAGAATCCTGTTTTTGTCGAAGACTTGGTTCGCAATGTTGCTTTGAAGCTGAACGCCCATGCCGATGTCACCTGGTATAAGGTGGAGGCTGAAAACCACGAAAGTATTCATAACCATAACGCCTATGCCTGCATCGAAAAAGGCTAAAGCACAGACACTGTTGCGTGTAAAACCAGACTTTCGGGTTAACCCGGCCTTAATTTCATTATCACTACCAGTCAATCCTATACTAATATCTGTGAGCCTGGCTATGACTGGAACGTAGGAGTTCCCCACAAAAGATTTTTGAAAATTGTTATGGCTTATTTATTTTCCTTTGATACATTCCCGCACCCTTGATTGGGCGCTGTGGGTTCCATTCGAGGTGGCAAAATTAGGACGACAGAGTGAATGAATTTGAGTTTGTGACTGCGAAGAAAAAAATTATCAAAAAAGCCTCAGCGGGCAGCAAGCCGCATGGCTCGGCCACCGCCGCGTCTATCCTCGGTCAACAGCCAAACCAGGCCAGAAAGAATGGTGAACCTAGGATCAAAGGCGAGTGGGCCAAATTTTACGAACGGCTTCTCGAACTTCGCGAGCAGTTGATGCGCCAAATGAACGGTTTGGCCAAGGAATCGGCTCAGGAAATGTCGGGCTATAGCTTGCATATGGCTGATTCGGGGACAGATAATTTTGACCGTGATTTCGCGCTGAGCCTTTTATCCTCTGATCAGGATGCCATTTACGAAATCGAAGAAGCGCTCAAGCGTATCGAGAAGAATACCTACGGCATTTGCGAATTGACCGGCAAACCAATTCCCAAAAGCCGCCTCGAAGCCATTCCCTGGACGCGTTTCACAGTCCAGGCTCAGGCACAACTGGAACGCGATGGTGCTTTGCGGCAGCGTCGCTTGGGTGCGCTCGGCACGGTTGATGCCGTCGGCATCAATGAGGTCGAAGAAGAAGAAGAGCCTGAGGAAAAGCCGAAGGAGAAAGAATAGTTTATGGCCCGGGAAATCATTACTATCGAATGCACTGAAGCGCGGAAGGAAGGTAAATCTCCTTCACGTTATACCAAGACCCGCAACAAGAAGTTGAAGACGGAAAAGCTTGAGATTAAGAAATATAATCCCGCCCTCCGGCGTCATACTGTTCACCGCGAAATTAAGTAACTCCATATGCCCCGCAAAACCAGACCAGACAAACCTGACAAACGCGGTGGACGTGGCCGCTCTTCCGTCTCGGAAATGCGCACACCTCGGCCTAAGCCGAAAATCGATTTCACGGTCGATGCCCTGGATTTCAAAAATATTAACTTGCTGAAGCAATTCGTGACCGATCAGGGGCGGATTCTTCCACGAAAATATACCGGTCTCCCCGCCCATTACCAGCGGCGGCTTAACCGAGCAATTAAGCGTGCTCGCCAAATGCTGCTGATGCGTTAGTCATTGTTCGATTTTTGCCCGCAGCTATTTAGCTGCGGGTTTTTTGTAGGCGCAAAATGCAAACGGTTTGCAACTGCAGTTTCAGACGATTGGAAGAAAAGGTTTTTGGCCGTTGTTATTCCCGTTGGCGATGAAGATGGTGCTCTGCGAATGGGGACTCACTTATGGATTACTTGCTTCTCCTTTCCAGCATTTTTCTCGGTGCGCTTAGCGTCTTTCTTTTCAAACTTTATGAGCCACGTCACGTCAAATTACTCAATGCCTTCACCGGTGCATATCTCCTCTCACTGACCCTGCTGCATCTGTTGCCGGAGCTATACCACTCCTTTGCGAGTACGAAGGGTAATGACATGCGCATTGGCACATTTATTCTGGCCGGCTTTTTCGCACAGATCGCCTTGGATGTCGTCTCAATGGGAGTCGAGCATGGTCATACGCACCACCTGCACGGAAAAATGCCAATCGGGGTAATCTCAGGATTATGCTTGCACGCATTGGTTGAGGCTATGGCTCTGGGTAACCCGCACACCTATTATGATCCAGCTTCGCGCCGTCTCCTGCTGTGGAGTATTGTGCTGCACAATTACCCGGTTTCCATTGCTCTGCTCGGCATGTTGCTCCAGACCGGGATGAGTCGAGGCAGCGCGTTGGGTTGGCTGGGGTTGTTTGCCATTATGGCGCCTTTGGGAATGTCCATCAGCGCCCACACAGCTCTCGCTGCGCACACGCGCGAACTGATGGCTTTCGTAATCGGCATTTTCATGCACATTTCCACCACCATCCTTTTTGAGAGCAGCGACATCCATCGATTTAATGTTACCAAGTTGGCTGCCATTTCGGTGGGAACAACTTTGGGAATTCTAAGCGTGATGTTACATTAGGCTTCATAGGCTGTAAGTCTTGAACCTCGCTCGAAAATTCATGAACTCGCCTTCTCACCCCGCTACCGCTCGATTGCTCCCCGAATTGACCGCTCGATTGCGCCGCAAATCACAAAGAATTACTGGGCCACGCCAGGCCATACTCGATATCCTGCGCCGACGCACACACCCCTGTTCCATTAAAGAAATCTTTGACTCACTCCCAAAAGGGGATTGTGATCTCGCTACGGTTTACCGCTCGATGCACCTCCTTGAAAACATGGAAATTGTGAAACGATATGATCTCGGTGATGGCGCGGCACGATTCGAACTCCTTGAGGAGGGCGATGATGGCCACCACCATCATTTGGTTTGCACGAAGTGCTCAGGGATCGTGGAAGTCGAAGAATGTTTTGGCCAGGATTTGGAAAGGAAAATCGCTAACCAAAGCGGCTTCAAAGCAGTGACGCATAAATTGGAGTTTTTTGGTATATGCCCCGAGTGCCAATAGTCTTCGGCTGACGTATCCATGCCGTCCTGCAGTTTGTGAGTTTCACAAATTCCAGTATTGCAGTCCTCAACCGATCTAAGTTTAATCCACCTCCGCATGACTGGCTGGCTACGCATTTTGATGCGCCTAATTGAAAACATGTTCCGCGCACCACATAAGACCGTGGACCGGTCTCGATTAATGGGCATGTACCTATCGAACGCTAACCAGCCGGCCGCCACCATGCATCGCGGTTCTGAAACCCGCGGGCGACAAAATGGCAAATCCGCTCAGAATCGTAGACGGAGCTGAAAAGTTCATTCTGGACCGATACCTCTCGTTGCAGCGTCCGACTGAGTACCTCTCAAAACCTTTAGTGCCGGAATCTGAAAAGAGGGCTTGGTATCGACGCGGGAAAGAGCCCATAAGGTGTAATCAGGCAACAAACGTCTCGCCAATCTAGGTTAAAGAACGCAGACGCGCCGCACCATTCGAAGCAAAACCCATTTGCAACGCGGATTGCGTTTGTATCGGATCCATGCAGTAATAGTATGAGATGCCGACCGAGCAAGAAAACGAACAACTGTTGAAGCGGATCATCGTTGGGGGATTATCTCTGAGCTTCAGCGTTTTAATTGCTTCATTGGAAGCTCTCCGATCAACCTCAAGCGGATTTGCTTTTGCTGTCACGTGGAGAACATTTATCGCTCTTCTACTCGGCGCTGCGGTGGTGATTCCCTGTTTTCAAGTAATTGTTTACTCGACACGGAAATACCTTCGGCGTCTGGCCCTTGTTGTGGTGGCGATGATTGGGGTGACTTCGTTTTTTTATCCACTCCGGTTCGTTCCACGTGAGAAAATGGGAGCCATTTTTGGTGGCTTGACGCTTGCCGCAATTGCGCTGTCGATCGTCGGAGGCTTTTTACTATTAGCCCGTCGATTTTTTGAAGGGAAATCTAAGCCGACTGGTCACAACGACTAACCCTGGGGCGCATCCTGTGGATAACGTACCAGAAGCCAGTTGCCGCTTCAGTACGGAGGTATTGATGGAAGCTGGGGATGATTTGGATCAGGCATCTCTGATTCAAAAAACAATGCACCAACCTTCATTAATTCTGCATCGGCTGGAATTTTAGGATGGTACCATTGACGTTGCCCTCTGAATCCGTCATGGAGCTGAGGTTGAATTGAACGGCTGTCTCTGGCCGTCCAGGTGCCAGAAGCAGGGTTTGTTCACTGCTTCGTCCGTTACTTGTCTGCAGAGTCGCGTCGGTTAGGGGAACGAGGATACGGCTGCGGGTGAGGGGATTGATGAAATGGATGACGTGATCCAGGGCTTTGCCGACTGCTCTCGTGGGCTTCCACCCGGTAAGCACAGCCGCACGTTCATTTAGCAACGTAATGAATCCCCATTTGTCAGTGACTACGACGGCTTCTTCCATGTTATCAAGGATCGACTTCAGCCATTGCTGGAGACGGCGCAGCTCTTCCTCCGTTCGATGCCGAAAGATGGCAATTTCGATGGCGGTGCGCAATTCGCGATCATTAAATGGCTTCAGCACATACCCAAAAGGAGCATTCAGTTTGGCGCGCTCAAGGGTATGCTCGTCGCCATGCGCCGTGACGAAAACGACCGGGATTCCAAGTCTTCGTTGGATATACTTGCCCGCCTTGATGCCATCAATCTTGCCCTCCAGTAGAATGTCCATCAAGACCAGATCCGGAGCCAATTTTGTAGCTTGCCGCTTGGCTTCCTCTCCGGAGGCCACCGAACCAGAGATTCGATAGCCAAAGGATCGGAGATGTTCTTCAACATCTGCTCGAACGATAGATTCATCCTCAACAACTAGGATCGAAGCGGCTCTACGGCGATTAGGCGAAGACGGGCTCATTTTTGTTTCTCCTTTTGTCGTTTTGTTTCTGGAAAACCAGTGCAAAGAGGGTGCAGGGAGTTCGCGTCCACGTCAACTCGGCCTTGAGTTGCTCCGCCAGCATCTTGACCAGACGCAGTCCGAGGGTGGCGGGTTGCGATATCGAAAACTTGGATGGCAACCCTCGGCCATCGTCGCGGACTCGGAAAACGCAGTGCGAGTCTGAATAGTTTTCTAGTTCCAGCGTGATACTCCCTTTCATGGCCGGGGAGAAGGCATGCTTCAGGCAGTTCGAGATAAGTTCATTCGCGATCAAACCGAGTGGAATGGCCGTGTCCAGCGTGAGATGGAGCTGGTGATGGAAACGAAAAATTATGTTTATGTTCCTGGATTGGGTGGCGTGCGAACGCAAAATCATGGCTGCCAGTGAACGAAGGTACTCATTAAAATCGAGCTGAGAGAGGTCGCCGCCTGCGTATAGCTTTTCGTGAATCAGGGCCATGAGTTGAACGCGATCGCAACTTTCACGGAAAATCTCCAGCGTCTGCCGATCTTTGATCAAGCGGGATTGGAGATTGAGTAAGCTGGAAATGATCTGAAGATTGTTTTTGACCCGATGATGAATTTCCTTCAGCAGAACCGTCTTTTCTGCGAGCGCCTTGGCTAGCTGGCTTTCCGCGTGCTTCTGCTCAGTGAGGTCGACGAAAATGGAAAGACACTGAGCACCCCCCTCCGTCTCGTCCTGCAGCAGCTGGCTTTCGAAGTGCAATTGCCGGTGGGTATTGTCATGACAGCGAATGTGGATCAACACGACCTGCTTGCGTTCGCCGGCGAAAGTCTGTTTGAGGTGCCCGGCAAAGGCTTCTCGGGAACTTCTGGGTAGACAAGTATAGAAGCAGGAATCCCAATCTCCGGTCTGCTTAATTGCGAAAACGTCTGCTCCCGCAGTGTTCACCGCTTTGATGGAATGCGAGGCATCGAAAACGAGGTAACCAATTGGCGCTCGGTCAAAGAGTGCGAAGTACCGGTTGCGCGCCTGTCGCAATGTTTCTTCACTACGGGCCAGTTTAGCTGCCCGTGAGTTTAATTCAATCCGGACCCGGTGCCGCTCGATCGCATAACGGATAGCTTTGGCGAGCATCGGGCCTGTGGCCTCGTGCTTCAGCAAATAATCCTGGGCCCCTTCGCGCAGAATTTGGCCGGCAAGTTTATCATCGTGATTTCCGGTAAGTACGATTAAGGGCAGGTCGGGTGCTTCATTTCGCAATCGATTAAAGGTTTCCATGCCGCATGCGTCCGGTAGATGCAGATCAAGCAGAGCTACGTCAAATGCCTGCGTACGTAATCGTTCCAGTCCATTTGCCAGACTGGCAACCGTGGTTACCCGGAAATTCATCAAAAAGATACCCTTCAGCGAGCGTTGGACCAGCAGTGCGTCGACGGGATTATCCTCGAAGTTCAAAACCTCAATAGTCTGGTCGGGCGGAAAAGTGTTAGCGTCAGAATGCATCGTCATTTGGCTGTCGTTGCGTTCAGCGTGACCTTGGTTTTGCTTTCCCCTCGGAACCCTCAGAGAATCCATGAATAACGAATAAAAATGAAGCAGACTCCGATGCCAGGCCTGAATGGCACGTTTGCTTTAGCAAGTTGCGGATACTGCCGCATTCGTCGCGCAACGCGTAGCAGGGATCGCGTTTAAAGAGAACACCCGGGACCAATGTAGTCACCCGTGTGCCTGGTGCTGTTGTGTCAGAACCACGATTGTTCCCCTTCATAGCTAATGGCCAACCTGTTTCCATTTCTTTTGGGTTAATGTCAAGGACCATAGTTTGCTGGGTGTTTTCGAGCTAACTGAGCTCCGGGCACTTCCTTCCTTCGCACCCGGCTGTACCTGAAAGCGAAGCTGATTCTTAAGCAGGGTTCAATGTAATGCGCGCGGCCACCGGCAGCATGCTTCTGGCTGAGCCGGATGACCTTAATTGTCGTAATTTAACGTAAACAGCGATGGGTTTTCCGAAGAGCCGCAATCGCGATTTCTTTTGCCTTTGCCTCCACCTCAATCCACGGAACCTTCAGAAATGCGGAAGGCAGTGTCTGAATCAGGTCGCTATGGCACGGGTCCGAAAATGAACTCGCGCCATTAGAGATATGGACCAATTGCCAGTCAGGATCAGGCCAGGTTGCTCTGGCCGCAGCCACAAAATAATGCAGGCTGGAATCATCGTAGCTATCCAGGCCCGCGTTGATCACGTGATGATGAGCATCAAAAACCATTGGGACACCCGCTGTTTGGCACACCTCCAGGATTCCCGATGCCGAGTAGGCATATTCATCGTTCTCCAGGGCAAAGCGGTCGCGAATTTCAGGCGGAAGTTCACGGATGACCCTGCTGAGTTGGCTGGCCCTTCCCGTTTTTCCGCCATGCACGATCATAGCCGACCACGAGGTCTGCGGCAATCCAAGGAGATCAAAGATATAGGCATGGCGCTGCATAATCTTCACGCTCTGCTTCACCACGATCGGGTTTTCTGAATTGAGCACCACAAATTGATCGGGGTGCAAAACCACTCTAATCCGGCACTTGCGGGCCCATTCTCCAAATGGCGCCATCATCGGACGTAATTCATCAAGCACTTGTATGCCTGCTGGATGGTCATTCATGGGGAACAAGCGGGATGTAACACGATACAATTCAATCCCATTCTTGTGGCAAAACCGTAGCGCGCCAAACAGGACTTCAAGATTGCTTCGGTACAGCTCGCGCAACACAGCCTCTTGCTTCGACTTGGAAATCTGGAGGAACCGTGTGCGTGTTATTGTCCGATATCGAATGCTCGGACCAACCGTGATGCAGACGAGACCCAGCCGGGGATGAATGAGTTGGTCGCGCTCTTTTCGTTGCCCTCGGGCAAACCGTTCGCGAATTTTGGGTAGAGCAGTCCGGCTAATTCTTGACATCCAGTGAAACCTAGGCCGAAGCGCCTTAGGGTCAAATATTGGGTGCAATCAATTCGCCCGTCGGGAGTAGCGCGGGTTTTTCCGCATTCGTTCCCCCTGCTGAGTAACCAGCCTGGTTCGTTGCGACGCGACGAACGCTGCCAGATGTCCGAGGAATGGATCGTTAGGGGGCGAGCTTGACTTTGCCTCGATAAAACACGTTGGTGAGCCCTGGCGCGTTGGTATAAGTGATCGTCTGACCGGAACCTAATATGTCTGCCCCTCCCGCAACGTTAACCCACAAAGCGGGCACAAGGTGGGTGGCGGATTCGAGAGTATAATACCGCTTCAATCCCTCATGCTGCGCTCCCGTGGATGTGGTCTGGATGTTGAGGATATGCTGACCATTATTCGTTGTGATTGATATGGCAAAGACGCTCGACAAATCGGTCGGACGGGTTCCAGCAATATACTCCTGCCAGGTGTACAAGTGGTCTCCGTCCTGGTCGGCCAGCGCCGCAGCATCAAAATTGTTGGTCGAGTCCGGAATTTCCTGAGCCAGCCACCATTTGGGAGTGTTGTTGGCCGCTAGGTCTGGGTTAAACGTGGCTATAATCGTATGATCCGCGCTCACGTTGGTGAACGTGTAGATGATTGGAGTTTCGACATTCCCGCTGTCCACCACGATCGAGTCGGTGTGATACCAGAGGGCAGGGGTGTTGGTGAATGAAGCCATGGAGCCTGCTGGTACGCTAATTGTCCCGGCAGGCGAGATGAATCCGTATCCCACCTTGGAAGCCGTAATGGTGAATGTTCCCATGGAAATCATTTGCCCTGCGACTGCGCTGTCGTTCCGGGTTGGCTCGGCAGCGATGGCTTTGACCTGCGTCCCATTGGTGACCGCAAACGGTCCCATGTACAAGCGCGTCGTTCCTGTCAGCACGGTGTTCGAGCTTGTGGTAACCGGAGTTGAACCGTCCGTTGTATAGTAGAGGAGCGCATTGGAAGGGAAGTTGGCTGAACTCAGAGCGACCGTAGCGTTGTTGCTGTTAAGGACGATGACTGGGGGCGAGGCGATGCCTGAAGGAATAATCTTGTACGTCGCCACAATACTGGCTGGGTGCGTGGGCATGGTGAAACTCGCGTTGGTGGCAAAATTATCGGGCACAAAGGCCCCCTCGCCTCCGCCGCTCCAACAGTAAAACTGCTGACCAGCCGGCGGCGGGTTCGCCTGCAATGGTACAGCTCTTCCACCAGGGATTTGGATGGAAGTACCCCAGTTGTTTCCGTAGCGCGTGTCGTTTCCCAGGCCTGCCGTAATGTGCAAACCGTAGCCAAACACCAGCCCCGGCGGCGAAATGAAAGAGAAATAATCGTGCAGGGAACATTGGCCGCGCGTTGTGTTGTTGATGATCGTGATCGGTGCTGCGCCGGGCCCGGCAAATTGTACTGCCTGGCCGTTATAGGGCACCGAGCAGACAATGTTAGTGTCGGTGGAAGAGATTACCCCCGCCTGAACGAGCCCGATATAGACGGTTGGAACAGGCGCGCCCGGCCTAAAGCCCTTCCCAAAGATGGATAGGGTATCGGTGCGATCATCAAAGGCATTGGTCTTCGACAATCCATTAATGCCAGGAAGCGCGGTGGCCACGGTCATGCCATTCTTGCCCGTAACAGGGTCTTGGTAGGCGCCTGAGACGCCTGAGATGGGTTCCGTCGCAATCACCCCGGCGGCCCCGGAAGAGAGCCCGGCCGTAAACCAGCCAGTTGCCGCATCGATCGTTCCGAAGGCGTTTGACACGCTCCAAGTAATGCTTCGCTGGGGATTGAGCAGGTTCCCATACTGATCAAAAATAATCGCTGAGAAATGTACCATGCCCGTGGCACCTACGGCCGACTGCCCGTAGGGAGTTGTCACGCTGATGCTGCCAGGCTGCGCCGCTTGGGCGTCGAAGTTGACGTTCACCATTGCGCCGGTAACCAAAATGTACTGCGGCTGGAAAGCCAGGCCCGGACTGGAAACCCTGATCGTATGTTTATAACGACTCTGACCCAGGCCGCCGAGCGTATAACTTCCGTCTGCCATGGTCTGCGCGGATTGGCCGAACCCGGTGCTCACGGTGGCGCCTGCGACGGGCGCGCCATTCGTGTTGTTCACGATCCCGCTGACCATGAATGCGCCCGCGCCCGGATCGACGTAGTGAAATATTCTCCCGGCGCTCGTAGCCATGAATACGTCATCCCCATCCACAGCCAGCGATCCGATGGAGCTGTTGAAGTAATAACTGCCGCTCCCGGTATCGAATACCAGGAAGGGATCGTACTCGATGCCTGCATTGAAACTGGTCCAATGCGCCCCATCTCTGGTCGTGTATATGCCTCCGCGTCCACGAACCGGGTAAGCCATCGTTTCGTAGAAAGTGGTGCCGGATTGGGTGGTCGGCCCCACTTGTCCCTGCGAGGCGGCGCCGCCCGGAATCATGTTGTCCGCGATGCCGGATGCTGCCAGTGCCGGCAAATCCGGGCGATCCACATTGTAGCGATACATCCGCACAGCATCTGCGCCGCCATAGCCAACATTGCTTGACGTTTCCATCAGTTGCCATTCCGCGGTCCCTCCCAGGCCCCTGGCGTCCCCGACCCCGCTGGGCGGATCAGGTGTCGAGTGTTTGGGATGAACGCGGGCCAGAGGACTGTCCGGTTGATAGTACCACGGATCCACGCTGGTCTGTGGCGCGGAACCGTCTGAGGAGTGGAGAACCCCGGCGCTCTCCCCGACCGTGGTGAACAGGCCGCTGGTGTGCCTCGGAGTGGCCGGCCCAAAAGTGAGGCAGAATTCCTTGTAGTTAATGTTAACCCCGGCGCCATTTAACGGCGGGTTCGTCGGAAGATTTTTGGCGACCAAAGCCCATGACTGGCCATGGTCGATGGAGCGGTAAAGGCCCTGCACGCTGGCGGGCACAAACCACAACTGAGTGCCGTCCAGATTTCGGCATATTTTGTAGGCGTTACCCGCTAAGTCACCGGGTGGTCCAGTGGCAGCCCACTGGTTCAGTGCGCTGTTGAACCGGTAAATATATCGGGCGCTGGCCGATGGCGGAGTTATCATCGGTGAGGTGGGTAGGTAACCGAGCAAGGCCACCGGTTCATTTAGATCATTTACGGTCAGGTCGAAAACGTTCTCCTGCTGGGTGTTGGTGTGAGTGACAAACCCGTTGGTGGTCATCAGCGCGAAATCACGTGGGCCATTGGGCCCGTTGTGATCTGCTTTCCAGACGAGGCCATTCCCGTAGTTGGTTGAATGCCCATACACATACGTGAAAAAAATGTCGTGGTTGGGAGCGATGGCCAGGCGCGGCATGGTATTGACAGGTTTTGGGAGGCCGCCTCCCACCACACCGCCATTCGTCGCTCTTGTGTCTGACCAAAGTTCCCAACGCGGCTCACCGGCCTGGGAATCTTTTGCCCCTGCCAAAACATGAACTGCGGTCACAAGCGCCGCCGTTGTGAGCCGGTATCTACGTCGGCCGCGCCTCAAGTTCATGAAACGGACATTAAACCCGCTTTCGTTAGTGGCAAGCCTGTTCTGTGCGAAATGGCGGAGGCCCATGTTCGGGATCACCGATAGTGCGGTGCGTCCAAACGCACCCAGGCCTGACCGCTGAGTAATTCACCAGTGCGGCCGTATCCAATCTGCCACCAGGCCAACAACGAGATCGACCAGCGACGGCTAGTCGCCCCCGGAAATGCGCCCGGGATACTTGGCAAAGGATGTGGGTCTCTGCCCCCTGTTTTGTTGATGCAATCGAGTTTCCACTGCTGGGCGAAAAGCGCACTAGCAAAAATCGACCACACAGCGTGGGAGATTGGAGGCGAAGGGCGGATTCGGTCGCCTCAAGCACTGAGCACCACCAGACCGGCCAACTTGCCCGGTGTGGCCGTGCCAAGTCCTTTATCCCGATCCCAGGTGGCGACCTATTGTGCGGGAATGGTTATCAAGGGAAGCCTTTCGTTACCGCCGGTTTCCGCCAGCGTGAAGAAAAACATTACCGCCGTCAGAGCCCGCTTCGTTTGCGCATCTCCGTTGTTAATCCAGAACCAGTAATCGCGATAACGGATGGCCGCGAAGGCGTCGGACGGCTTGTTCTTTCCGCTATGAATCTTTACCCGGTTACGCCCAGGCTGCGCGGCCGCGCCTTCGAAGGACGGTTGCGCGCTCCGGTCTTTCAGATGTTCCTCCGGTGCCTCCAGGTAGCTGGAGAAAGCGAGCATGATTTGGAGCAATGAACGGCTGTTCACTGCCAGTTCGTTTTCGCCCTCACGGACCGGAGAATAGACGAGCTTGAACCGTTGCGCTTCAAGCGGCAATTTGAGTAGTCGTCGGACTTCAGCGGCCTTTTGCACCACCTCCGCCGTCACTTCGTCGCGGCGGAAGAAAACCACGCCGGTAGCTCCTTTCACTTTATCCTCCTCTACCCGCATGCCGACCGCGCCCGCAGCCTGTACTTCGCGGATTAAGTCCAGCGCGCGGACAAACTCCGGATCCGCTTCGTGGAATATACCGCCCGCCGTTGAGCGATTGCGCACGCCGTTGAGCGATTCGACCGTCAGACCCAAAATGAAATCTGCGGGGTAACCCGATTGCAGCATAAAGAAGATATTTTTTGGATCGATCGGGGTGATGAGCCCGCGCAGAAACTTTTCACCGGTCAGCGGCGTGTAGGTGATCGTGGGACGATCAGTGAATTTGGCCGAACCGCCCAGCGTTGCCGTCCATCCACCGAAAGCGGTGGATTCGGGTAGACTGCCACCTGCAGTGAAACCGGTTTCCAGTGAATAGCCGGCGACGATGGATGAGACGTCCAGAAACACGGGTAGATCCATGTAGCGCAGTTTGACGATGTTAAGGAGCGTCTGTTGTTTCCAGGAGTTAGCAATAGAGGTGCTGTAGTCGGTGCGATCCTTGGGCACGGATTTGGGGCCGAGGTGCCCGCAGCCTGAGAAAAGCGTGGTGGCGGCGAGGAGGCAGGAGAACCTGCAAGCCTCAAACTTCAAACTCCATCCTCCAACTCGAGAGACGTCATCTGGGCACCGATGCCATGGTTTTCGGAGGCGATATCGGCTTTTGAAATCGTGGTTCATAGTGGCGGGTGGATGGCGTGGCGCGTGCAAGTCATAAGTCTCCCATTGTTCGACCAGGTTGATCTCCAACTCCCTTCAAATTCAAATTCCCCGGCAGACTGCCCATACCTCCTGCCCGTTTAAACCACCGCTTTTGATCCAATCTCAAAGTTTCACAATCGCCAGAATTGTCAATTGTAATTCCATCTCAGCTGAGCGCACTGCTGCTGGGGTTTGTTACGATAACTACATCCGCCCTTCCGGGCTTCAATTATCCACTAACGTTCTCGGCAGCACCCAATCCAATCAACCACCGCCTCTGGCGCCAACACATTCTTCCGGGGTTTCGTTTGGCTCCCGGCGCGGTAACGATGAGTCATCGAGCGCATGGCGACAATTCTCAACTGGCCTTCCTCCGCTTTCTCGCTTTTCTACCTTCGGTCTTGAAGAAGCCCGGATGAAGTACATACCCTCTGACCTGATGCATACACTCGTAGCTACTTTTGTATTATTCACTTTTGGCCAGGCTCAGATTAACAAGAGGACATAACACCCCTTAGGTCACCTCACACTCTCATGAAGACTCCTGACATTTACACTCCCGACGGCAGGCTTGTGCCTATCTCGATTCGATGGCTCGCGCGTTTGAAACCCATTTCCCTAATGATCGTAGTGTCATGTGCCATCGCGTCCGGGGGACGGTTCTGTGCCGAGGCAAAACCGATCTCCCTCCATCCCGATAACCCGCACTACCTGCTCTGGCGCGGCAAGTCGACGGTGCTCGTCTCTTCCGGGGAACACTACGGGGCCGTGATGAATGCCCCTTTCGATTACGTCGCGTACCTCGATGAGCTCCAGTCTCTCGGGTTAAACAAGACGCGTATCTTTAGCGGTTTGTATTGTGAAGCCCCCGGAGATTACGGCGTCAAGGACAATAAGAACGTCCTCGCTCCTGATCGCGGGAATCTTCTGTGCCCGTACGCGCGCAGCGACAAACCCGGCTATCCCAACGGCGGGAACAAATTCGATTTGAACAAGTGGGACGAAGCTTACTTCAAACGGCTGAAGGACTTCGTCGCCCAGGCGGGCAAGCGCGGCGTTGTGGTTGAGTTTACTTTCTTCTGCCCGTATTACTTCGACTCGCAATGGGACCTCTCGCCGTTTAAGCTCCAGAATAACGTCAATGCCGAAGACATCGGGACCGTCCCTCCCAGCGAGATTTATACCCTGAATCATCCGAAAATGCTCAAGGTGCAGCAGGCCCTCGTTCAGAAGATCGTGGCAGAACTCAACGATGCGGACAACCTCTACTACGAAATTCTTAACGAAGGTTATTGGAATCGCACGTCAAGTGACCGCTCCCTTGCCAACCCAGAAGATCCGTATGGACAACTTTTGTGGCAGCACAAGATAGCGGAAACGATCGTCGAAGCCGAGCAGGTCCTGGTCAACAAGCACCTCATCGCCCAGTGCAGCTGGCCAACTTTCTCTGAAGGGGGCTACGGCACCCCCGGCAAAGGGTGGAAAGTCGTCAGACCTCATCCTGCCGTATCGATCCTCAACTTTCACAACGTCCCGACGCCAGAGGTGGTGGGAGCGAACTATAATCTCGACAAGGTTATTGCCCAGGACGAGACGGTTCCCACCGCTAAAATGACCGCCTTCGACTATCGGCGCGCGGCGTGGTTGTTCCTTCTGGCCGGGGGAGGGATCTACGATAACTTGGACTACTCCTTCACCGTCGAGAAGCCCAAAGGCGAATTCAAATATTGGCGCTGGGAAGCGGGGGAAACAAAGGATGACCATCTGGACGGGCTCAGCACGATTACCCGGAAGCAGCTTCGCATTCTTAAAGACTTTATGGAGGATTTCGACTTCATCCGCATGAAACCGAACATGGCGGTAGTTAAAGGCGGCTTGCCCCTCGGTGGGGCTGCGTACGTGCTCGCGAAGCGTGGTGAGGCGTACGCCATCTACCTGCACGGCGGCGAGCAGGTTACCTTGTTGCTCGATGTGCCCGCTGGCCGGTATAAGGCTGAGTGGGTAAACACGCGCACCGGCAATGTCGACAAGTCCGCATCGGTCGAGCAGGGTGGCGGTGTTCTCAGGCTCAGCAGTCCCGAGTACGTGGAGGACATAGCCCTGAGGGTGCTTTCCAATCGCCGACTTTAGCGCCTACCTGGGGATTGCTGTGGCCACGGCAGCCGGCAATGGGGAAAGCCCGCTCCTGTCGCGATCGGCACTGACCTCGGGAAGTCCCGAAACGCAATACTTTCGTTATAAGATTGCTGACAGTTCGAGCGAAGGATTGGAAACCGGCACCCTCGGGCGAAGTGAATCTAATCGTTTTGCTGCTTTGTCATTGGCCTAAAGGTGCCCCTCTCCGAACAGACCTCATTTGTTAAGCTGGCGATCAATCGTAGTAAATGTTTTGCCGTCGATTCTCGTCATTGCCACCAATATGGTTTCATTCGAGTCGTTCGTCACCGCAGTAGGAGTTTTACTTCCTCATTGAGGCATTGATCTTCCGCTCACTATCGAACCCTCCAGCGACTTGCTCCTTAGTCCCATTGTGTTGTCCGGCTTTCTGGGGAAAGAATGAACATCTCAATTTAGAAACGTGGATGCGAAAGAACAATGAATTCAGCAGAACAACTTGAAGCGTTGGTCAGCGCACGTTCCGCGCCCGAGCCAAGGACCTGGTAACAACGAAAGCGACAATTAAAAGAATGTCCACACGCATTCAAATAATCCGTCCACTTGTTTTGGCTCTGCTGGTCTTGGCCAACTTCGTGTCCTCGACCTTGGCGCAGGAAGTGTCCGTTCCCGATCCGGGCCTGAACGCCGCCATTCGCGAATCATTGCAAAAACTCGCCGGCGCGTTGACTGAGCAGGATATGCTCAGCCTGACAAACTTGAACGCTCGCAATCGGAACGTGACTAATCTCACGGGACTGGAGGGAGCCCGTAATTTGGTCTCGCTCAATCTCGAGATCAATCATCTCACCAGCGTCTCCAATCTGGGCGCGTTGACGAACCTGAGCGCGCTGAACCTCAACGTCAACCCGCTCACCAACTTCTCCCTTCCGAGCGGGCTGACGAATCTGACCTTGCTCACCATTGAAAGCGCCGGGCTCACCAACCTGACCTTGCCTGCGGGTCTCACAAAATTGAGCAACCTTGACCTCGAGAACAATCTTCTCACCAGCTTCAACCAGCTTTCGAACCTGACCGGCCTGATTACCCTCGACTTGGGCTTCAATTTATTCACCAACTTTTCGCTTCCGGGCGGACTGACGAATTTGAGCTCGTTTTATTTCGAGGGCAATCCGTTGACCAACGTTACCTTGCCTCCGGGGTTGGCGGCCATGACCGACCTTAACCTGTCCCAGAATTTGCTCACCAGCGTCACGCTCCCCATAGGCATGACAAACCTGATCGAGCTTGATCTCTTCTTCAATCAACTCACGAACCTGACCTTGCCTGCCGATTTGCGGAACTTGACCTTCGTTGACCTCGATTTTAATCGGTTGAGTAGTCTCAGTTTTGTTTCGAACGTGACCGGTCTGCGCTCCCTCCACCTCCGCGCCAACCAGTTCACCAACTTCAATCTGCCCGCGGGATTGACCGGGCTGACATTTCTCGATGTCAGCCTGAATCCAGTCAGCAAGGTCACTTTGCCTTCGGGTCTAGGTCAGTTGGCCACTCTCCGGCTTTCCGAAAATACGAACTTGACCAGCCTGATTTTGCCCGTGGGAATGACCAACCTGGCCGGACTCCACCTGGCGGAGAACCAATTGACCAACCTCCTGTTGCCCTCTGATCTATATCGCCTGGAATCGCTGAACCTTGGCGGTAATCAGCTCACCAGCCTCGCCTTGCCTTCGGGTCTGATTAATTTGGTCGGGTTTTTTGTCACCGGCAATCAACTGACGAATGTCACTTTGCCTCCTGACGTGACCCAGTTGATCGGCTTTGGCTACCTTGGCAATCCGCTCACGACAGTCGTTTTGCCCGAGAGCCTGGCCGCCACAAGTCTGGCTGGCGACGTCGCCTTTCTGAAGGGTCAAGGTGTCGAGGTGTTCACTTATCCGTCAGTTGCCCGGTTGGTCCAGCCACTAATGCTCGTTGGCTCATTCAAATTCGGAATCACTGGGCCGCCGGGAGTTTACTCAATCCTTGGCTCCACGAATCTCGTAACCTGGAGCGCGGTGGGCATTGCAACCAACCCGCTTGGCAGCGTCATTTTCCATGATGTAACCACCAACGTCTTACCGCAAAAGTTTTACCGCGTGCTCCTGCATGTCCCACCCCCGAACATGGTATTCATCCCGCCCAATACTTTCACCATGGGCACCCCGACCACTGAAATAAACCGCGCCACGGATGAAGGGCCCCAAATGACGGTGACCCTCTCCCGGGGATTTCGGATTGGGAAATATGAAGTGACGCAGCGGGAATATCTGGCGGTTATCGGCTCTAACCCAAGCGGGTTCCCCGGCGACCTGGACCGTCCGGTCGAAAGTGTCAGCTGGTTAGACGCGACCAATTATTGTGCCAGGCTCACGCAACAGGAGTTGGTGGCCGGCCGAATTTTTCCGGGCAGTCACTACCGTCTGCCGACCGAGGCAGAGTGGGAATGCGCCGCGCGTGCCGGCACTTCGACCCGTTTCAGTTACGGCGACGATCCAAATTTCACGGAATTGACGAATCACGCCTGGTATTGGTTCAACAGCGACGTTGCGACGCATGCCGTTGGTCAGAAGTCACCGAATCCCTGGGGCCTCTACGACATGGAGGGCAATGTCTGGGAATGGACCCAGGATTGGTACAGCCCGTATGCCGGCGGCGCAATCACCGACCCGCAAGGTCCCTCCTCGAATTCCACCGGAGTAAAAGTCATTCGTGGTGGTGCTTGGGATTCTGGCGAGGCGAACTGCCGTTCGGGCCGACGTCAGCAAGAAGGCGTTCACCCGTTCATCACCGACTACATCCTCGGCTTCCGCGTGGTGCTGGCCACTGAACCGTAATAACTGTGCTATCCATTCAATTCACTTCATGAAAATCATTTATAAAACTATTCGCCCGCTAGTGTTGGCCGTGCTGACGCTCGGCAGCTCCACCACCTCGACCTCCGCGCAGGAAGTCATTATCCCCGACCCAAACTTCAACGCGGTGATCCGCGAAGCCCTGCAAAAGCCTACCGGCCCTTTGACGCAATCGGACATGCTCGGCCTAACAGGCTTGAGCGCCATCTTTCGAAACATAACCAACGTGCAAGGGCTGGAAGCAGCGCAAAACCTGGTTTCACTGGATCTCCAGGACAACCGGATCATGAGTTTCAACTTCCCCACCAACCTGACTAAGCTAGCCGTTCTGGACCTCAGTGAGAATCGATTTCCCCAACTCACGTTGCCAACTCTGACAAACCTGACGACGCTTCGTCTCGAGAATGGCCGGTTGACCAATCTCACTTTATCCGCCGGCCTGGCCAAGTTGACTTCGCTTCGCGTCGGCTTCAACCAGCTCCCGAGTCTCGCTTTGCCCGCCGACACAACGAACCTGACCGAGCTCAGCGCCTTTCAGAATCAGCTCACCAACCTGGCCTTACCGCCGAGCCTGGCGAACCTAAGCACACTCAACCTCGATGGCAATCAACTCTCCGGCCTCCAGTTGCCAGCGGGCCTGACGAAATTAAGTTTTATTGCCCTCGGCGGGAATCAATTGACCAGCTTCACCGTGCCGGCGGACATGACAAATCTGTCGGCCCTCCGAATTAACGACAATCAACTCACTAATCTCTCCTTATCTGCAAGCTTGAATCACTTGAGCCTCCTCGTTGCATCCAGGAATCCCCTCCGCGACCTCACTTTGCCAGCCGGCCTGACTTCGCTGGCGTTTCTGGAGCTCAACAGCAATCAATTGACCAATCTGACTTTGCCTCCCGACCTGCAGCAATTGTCCGGGCTCTTCGTGGCCGACAATGCGCTCACGACTTTCGTGCTCTCCGAACCGCTGGCGGCCACGGGGATGGCCAGCGTCGTTGACTCGTTCCTGGCTCAAGGCGTCTCCGTGTTCACGTACCCGCTGCTCGCCCAATTGGTCCAGCCACTAATGTTGGTTGGTTCATTCAAATTCGGAATTACTGGGCCGCCAGGAATTTACTCGGTCCTTGGCTCCACGAACCTCGCAACCTGGAGCGCAGTGGGCATTGCAACCAATCCGCTGGGCAGCGTCATTTTCCATGATGTAACCACCAATGTTTTACCGCAGAAATTTTATCGCACGCGACTGCTGAACCCGCCCACGGACATGGTGTTCATTCCGCCCAATACGTTCACCATGGGTAGCCCGACCAACGAACAGGATCGTAGCATTTTCGAAGGGCCGCAGTCCACCGTGACCCTCACTCGCGGTTTTTGGATCGGGAAACACGAAGTGACGCAGGGAGAGTACCTGGAAGTCATAGGCACAAATCCCAGCGACTTCCCCGGTGACCTGAGCCGTGCGATTTCCAGCGTGAGCTGGTTTGACGCGACCAACTACTGCTGGCTGCTCACCCAGCGGGAACTCGCGGCCGGGCGTATTCCCATCGGTAGCCGATATCGTCTCCCCACCGAGGCCGAGTGGGAATGCGCCGCGCGTGCCGGCACCTCTACTCGGTTCAGCTATGGGGACGATCCCAGCTACGCGAGCCTGACGAATTACGCGTGGTTCCTGGACCTCGCGCACCTCGATCTAACCGTTCATTCGGTCGGGCAGAAACTTCCGAATTCATGGGGATTGTACGACCTAGCGGGAAACGTTTGGGAGTGGTGTCAGGACTGGTACGGCGATCAAGTGGGCGGAGTTCAAACCGATCCGACAGGGCCTGCCGGTCCAGTTCAATTCGGCAGGAAAGTGATGCGCGGCGGCGCTTACGACTACCCCAACAACGACTGCCGTTCGGCCTCGCGGTTTTTCCGTCCCGCGACTAACCCGGATTCCGACCTCGGCTTCCGCGTGGTGCTGGCCGCTGAGTGACGGGCGAAGGCTGTGGCAAGCCTGAGGAGCCGGGGTGAGAAGTCAAATTCAACGCAGTGGCACAGAAACGCAGATTCAGCTGGCCGCTGCCTCCCTGCTAGCCGGTGTATCAGGCACTCACTTGACTCACGCTCTGTCCCATTAAGCCAACACTCAGGCAAACCGGGCCATTGCGCCGGGTTTGGCATAAAAGCCACAAGCATGCCGGGTGCGCAGTAACATTTACCTGATGGACGCTTGACGCGGCAGCCGAACAGAGGAAAATGCGCCTAAGACCCACATCGTGTTCTGCGATTCGAGAAGGTCAACGACACGGGTTTCTCAATATGAATGAACCTTCGCTTGGTGTACGCGAGCGGGACGAAAGTCCCAATGCAGTGCAGTCTCTATTCGACGACAATCCGTCCATGTTTCAGCTCCTGTTCGAGCGCACCGCTGATGCCATCTGGCTGTTCGATCCCCAGGCGGGGGTGTTTATGGATTGCAACTCGGCTGCCGTCGAACTAATGCGCGCGGGAACCAAGGAAAAACTCTTGGGCGCGCGACCGGAAGACCTCTCGCCACCGCTGCAAGCCGACGGCACTTCGAGCCGCGAAAAGACTGCGCAGGTAATAGCTTTGGTGGCCGAACGCGGCAGTCACCGGTTCGAATGGGTGGCCCGCCGTTTTGATGGGCGCGAAGTTCCGTTGGAAGTGTTGTTGACGCCAATTTGCGCGAGTGGCCGAAATCTGCACGTCGTATTTTCGCGCGACATTTCGGAACGAAAGGAAAACGAACGGGAGTTGTTGGAATTGAATCAGTCGCTGGAGCGCCGGGTTGCTGAGCGCACGGCCGAGTTGACCGCCAGTGAAGCGCGCTTCCGTGCTCTCGTCGAACATGCGCCTGAGGCGATTGTGGTCTTTGACGGCGATTCGGGACGATTTCTATTCGGCAACGAACACGCGTGCGCGCTCTACGGTGTGTCGATGGAGAGATTGACCGAGCTCTCCCCGGCAGATGTGAGTCCCGAGCTCCAGCCAAACGGCCGGCGCTCCAGCGAACTAGCCCGCGAATTGATGGCGGAGGCCCTGGCGGGGGGAACGCCGGTTTTCGAATGGACACATCAACAGCAGCCGCACGGCTGGCTAATTCCAACGGAAGTCCGGCTGTTGCGTCTGCCCGCCGAAGGAAAAAACCTGATTCGCGCCAGCATTATCGACAGCACCGAGCGTAAACTGGCCGAGCGCGCCCTGCGCGAATCGGAAGCAAAGTTTCGCGCGCTGTTCGAAGGGGCAAGCCAGGGCGTGGTGCTGCATGACGAGGAGCGAATTCTGCAGGTCAATCCCGCCGCCGTCCGAATATTGGGACGCCAATCCTCAGACGAAGTGCTCGGCCAACATCCGGGTGCATTCTCGCCTCCCATCCAGGCTAACGGAGAAAGTTCCGATGCCTTGGCTCGCAAACATATTGATGATTGTATAACCCGTGGAAGCGCTCGATTTGATTGGCTGTCGTGCGCCCCGGACGGTCGGGAGATTCCGATGGAGGTAATGCTGACCCGGATTGAATGGAGCGGGCGGCAAATCATCCAGGCGTTTATTACCGACATCTCGGAACGCAAGCGCGCCCAATCTGCACTGGCCGAAAGCGAAGCACTATTCAGCGCCGCCTTTGCCGCGAGCCCCATCCTCATTGTGATCGCGCGAATGAGCGACCAAAAGTACGTGCTGGTGAATGATGCGTTTGTGAATTGGAGCGGCTGTGCCCGGGAGGAAGTTCTGGGGCGGGACTCGAACGAGTTCGGCATCTGGGAATCTCAGGAGGCGCGCGACGCAGTCTGGGCGGATTTGCGCCGCGACGGTTCAATTCACGAGCGGGAATGTCGGTTCCGAAATCGGAGCGGCGACTCAACCACGATGCTGATATCCTTCGAAGTTATCCAGATCAACCATGCGCCGCACGTTCTCGCCATGGGTCTCGACATTACGGGGCGGAAACAGGCTGAAGCGGCGTCCAGTGCCAGCGAAGCACGGTTGCGCGAGAGCGAAGCCCGGTTCAGCGCCGCCTTCCAGGCGAGCCCAGCGTTTATCGGCATCCTCCGCATGAGCGACGAGAAATATGTTCTCGCGAATGATGCCTATTTGAACTGGTTGGGTTATCCCCGGGAGGAGGTCCTGGGTCGCACGTGTGTCGAGTTGGGTTTGTGGGAGGATGTGCATGAACGGGACCTTGTGTTGAACGATATGCGCACCATTGGCTCCATTCGCCAACGAGAGTGTCGCTGGAAAAATCGCCAGGGCGAGCGATTCACCATCCTCCTCTCGGCCGAGGCCATTAAACTAAACGACACGCCGCACATGCTTTCTATGGCCCTGGACATCACCAAACGAAAACAGGCGGAAGTAGAAATGCAGAAGGCGCTGGGCCGGGAAAAAGAGTTGAGTCAGCTCAAGAGCAATTTCGTTTCCATGGTGTCGCACGAGTTCCGCACCCCGCTCGGCATCATCCAATCCTCGGCGGAATTGCTCCGTGATTTTCACCAAAAGATGCCGCCTGCCGAACGCCACGAGCAACTGGAGTCTATTTCCAGGAATACCCGCCGCATGGCCGGCATGATGGAAGAAGTGCTCGTCCTCAGCCGATTGGATGCCGGCAAACTGAACTTTCAACCCGCCGTGCTCAACCTGAACAACTTTTGCCGCCGCGTCGTGGATGAGGTTCTATCGGCCACCAACCGCCGCTGCCCTATCGAACTCTCTCTGAACTCCATCCCCTTGGAAGCACAGGTGGATGAACGACTCCTCGGCCACATATTCACCAATCTCCTGAGCAACGCTGTGAAATATTCAGCACCCGGAACGAAAGTCCATTTCCTTGTTGCGCGCAATGAGTCTGAGGCGGTCTGTGTGATTCGTGACCAGGGGATTGGCATTCCCGAGGAAGATCAGCAGCAGTTGTTCAAAGCTTTTCATCGCGGCAGCAATGTGGGGACTCGTCCGGGCACCGGACTTGGTCTGCTGCTCGTAAAACGCTGTGCCGACCTGCATGGCGGGAAGGTGCAAGTTGAAAGTAAACTCGGCGAAGGCACGACCGTGACCTTAAGGCTTCTGGCTTTTTAAAAAAATCGTGAAAAAAATATTGGTCATTGAAGATGAGCCGGAGATGCGCCGGAACATTATCACGCTGCTGCGTTATCACAATTACCAGCCCATTGCGGCAGAGAACGGGCGTGTCGGGTTGGCGCTAGCGCAACGGGAGAAGCCGGATCTGGTGCTCTGCGATGTCATGATGCCGGAGTTGGATGGCCACGGCGTGTTGCAGGCGTTACAGCAGAATATTGGGCTCGCGACTATCCCGTTCATCTTTCTCACCGCCAAGGGAGAGAAGGACGATCTTCGAAGCGGTATGGATCTTGGAGCGGACGATTATCTAACCAAGCCTGTGGCCAACGCGGACCTGGTCCGGGCCATTGAAACGCGGCTCCGCCGTTCCCAACAACAGGCCCAGCGTGAATTCAAACCCGATTTTTCCTCTACCGAGCCACTCCGGAAATTGGGTCTTACTACCCGCGCGACTGAAACGCTGCTCTGGCTCGCCCAGGGTAAGACCAACCCGGATATTGCCACCATTCTCGGCATCAGTGAGTCCACCGTCAAAAAGCACGTGCAGGAAATATTTGAAAAACTCGGAGTTGAAACCCGTGGGGCCGCCACCGTCCGGGCGCTGGAGGCGCTGAGCTCACGGTCCTCTCGGCCGGAATAGGCGGGTGTTTGTTTTAAAGATTTTTCACAAACACACTTTTCGGAATAACCTTGCCTGTGCGTCCAGAGTGGAGTGGGTGAGTAGCGGTTGTGTAATGACTGGATTTTGAGAGGGTATTGGGGACTAGGATCTGAATCGGTCGCCTCAAGCGTCGTTTCTGCAGTAGAAATGCCCCATTTTGCCCATGAATCAAGCACTACTCACCACTACCCGCCGTAGCACTTTCACTACACCTTTGCTAACGCTTCTGCTGATAGTTGCACAAAGCATTTGTTACAAACCAGGGAGGCCGTTGGGAGCGAGCCGCGGACGCGCTGCGTATCCGGACTGGCCTGGCTGCGTTCGAAAACCTTCTAGGGACTATGGCCCTGCTCGGGTTGGCTGAACTTCGTTTGAACGCAAAGCTCAAGTTAACGCCTCCGGATGTTCTCCTTGTGACTTTCGCTTCGCGCGGTTCCTCTTTGGGTCACTGGACACAATGGCTGGATTGGGTTTATGCAAACCGCTCGTACATGGTTTGTTTCAAGGACTGGACTGTCAACATGCGTGCGTATGCTAACAATCTCTGGTCCACATACCGCGCGGAAACAGCCGGGCAGGATCTCCAGCTTTTGAATCCTCCGATTTCTATTTCGATCGAGTTGCCTCAGAGCGGATCATCCTCCGCTCTTTGATCGCGGACAAAGGTTCCACAGGCGGCGGGTTTGTCTGGTTCACATATTTGCGGAGCAACCAGTGGCGTTGCATTGCTTCAATCAAGCGCTCCATTTCGCGCATCGAGGCTTGAGATTGACGCACAAGGCCCGGGAGATCTTTGATTTCGTTGGCCACGACTTCTGTGATTTCCGGCAGGCGCTCCGTGCCTGTCTGTACGTTCTTCACGGCGGAATTCAGGTTCGTCACGGTGCCTTGTAACGCAATCATCATTTGGTTCGCCTGCGCCAGGAGGTTGGTCGCCTCGTCTGCCAGGCTGGTGTCGGTGAGCAGCTTGCCGACTGTCCCTTTGCCGTCCGCGACACCAGTGGTGATGTTCTCCAGCCTTGTGGTGAGTTGATCGAGGCGCTGGCCGGTTTCACGCAGGTCTGCGCCCAACCGGGTCCAAGTGTCGAGCCCCACGCTGGTTTTCTTCAAAACCACCAATGTTTCGCTGCGGATTTCTTCAATCGCGGATTCCAGTGCGCTTTGGAACTGATCTTTGCAAACGATGGAAGCATTCTTTTCCGGCAACGTCGCACCTTCGCCGCGAGCAATTTCAAAGAATGAATCACCCGCAACGCCGAATTTCTTTTTAACGACGGCCGATGAATCGGCGCGGACAAAACGGAAGAAGTCATAGCGGATATTCGCCTGAGCTTCCATCCGGCCGGTCCGTGGATCTACAATGACATCAGAGACCGACCCCACGAGAGTGCCGAGGAAATAAACTTCCGAACCCTGGCGAATCCCGGCGGCGCCGGCTTCGGGCAGAACGATCCGCAGCGTGACATTGCTTTTAAACCAGCGCTGGCTGCGCCCGGTCCAGATGACAATCGCGATCAAAAGGGCCATCACGATTAAAACAAAGGAGCCGGTAATCTCATTGACTCGTTTGAATTTGAAGCGCGACTCCAGGCTTTGATTTCCTTTACCAATGCGGGGAGGTCCCAGAATTTCGGGCGTTTCGTTCATGTTCATCGGTAAGTCAGGAGCGATACGACGGCGGAGATGACGAACAGACCGGCGACGGAGCGGGTCAGTGCCCGCTGGGTCGCCTGCGGAATGTCCGTGACGGAGTTGCCGACGCCGAGTCCGCCGATACAGCAGGAGGCGCTGGCGAACAGGGCCGGCAGGATGCTTTTAACGATAATGTTGAGAACGTCTTTGGGCTGGATCGCCCCCGACACCGTATCGGCAAAGAGGAACAGATCACGATTGCCTTGTCCTGTCCATGCCGCGAACAGGAAACCGCTCGCAAAGGCAACCAGGATGAAGACCACCGTCAGGCAAAACGTGGCCAGGGCCATGCCGAGCACACGCGGCAAAACGAGATGCAGGAACGCGTCGTTTCCCTGTGCTTCCAGAGTGCGGACGTCACCATTAATTTTGAGAATGCCCAGGCCAGTCGTCATAGCGCTGCCACTGCGGACAACAACGATGAGGGTGATGAGCACAGGCCCAAGTTCGCGCGCAACCACGGCAACCAGAACAGGCCCGACCAATTGCGACTGACCGGCTTCGCCGACCCACACGGTGAGTTGCACGACAACCGAAATGCCAACGAAGACCGCCACAGCGGCGACAAACAAGAGCGGTTCGACGCCGATAGCCAGGACCTGGCGGGCCAGGGCGTTGCGGACCGGACGCGACCAAAACCGAGGGCGGACTGCAGTGCAGATGACGGTCCCAATCACGGCCGCCGCGTGCCGTAACTCATCCGACTGTGCACGCGCGAAGCCGCCCACTGCCGCCAGAGATGATAGGGAGATGCGAGTCCACGCGCTGGTCCGGTTCACTGGTTTTCTAGCCACAGCATTCATTCGGCCGCCGCAGGCAGGGTTTTGCTGGCTTGGCGGGAAAGAAGTTCGCTGACGTGAGACATCGCTGGAACACGGTCACAGACGACCTTGATGGAGACGAGGATCGGCACCGACAAAAGCGCGCCCGGGACGCCCCAGAGCCAGGTCCAAAAAATTAGAGAAACGAAAATGACCACGGGGTTGAGAGTGAAACGGCGTCCGAGCAAGACTGGAGTGACTAGGTTCGCTTCGAACAGGTGGAGCAGCAGGTACCAGGCAGGAGGCAGAAGCCCTTGCCAAAGGGTATCAAAGGTGAGGAGGCCGACAGCAGTCAGCACGATTACCCCGGCGACGGGACCAAAGTAAGGAACGAAATTGAGGACGGCGACAAAAACTCCCCACATGGCAGCGTTGGGCACTCCCATGAAGTAAAGACCGCCGCTCACGACCACGCCAAGGCCAAGGTTGATAAACGAGACGGAAAACAAGTAATTCGAAATGTTTTGCTGAACCTCGTGACTGATGTCCACCGCGCGCTTTTTATCGCGCAACGTGGGCATGACGCGGACCAACTTCTGAAGGAACAGGTCGCCCGAAGCGAGCAGCAAGTAAAGTAAGACCAGAGTCTCACCCAGGCCAACGAGGAGATTTTCCGTCCAGTTGATCAGCCAGGCCGAGCTGTGATTGTCTTTGACCTGGACCGTCGGAGCTTGCTTCTGCTCCTCTTTTTTCTCGGCTTCGGTTGCGCCCAGGTCGTTGACGGCCGCCGCGGCCTCGCGAAAGCGGGCGCCGGTCGGCGTGAGCCTTTGGACTCGCTGCCTCAATTCCGTCAGGTGAGCCGGCGCTTCATTAATCCACAACAAGGCGGGCCGGCCCAGTTGAAAAAAACCAAACGCAACGCTGGCCACTAAAAGAGACATTACGAAGGCGGCGCCGAGGGGCGGAGGAATGCGGCATTTGGAAAACCAGCGGATAAGCGGTTTCAAAGTCATTCCGGCTACGCAAGCCAGGAAAATAGGCAGGATCACGGGACGGGCAAAATACAGGAAGGCAATCGTCCCCAGCACAACCAAAATCACTTGGACAGGTGTGGTCTTAGACACCGCAGTGGGGATGAGATTAGAGGGCGTCGGCTCGGCGGTCGGCGCTGGTGCAACCGCTGGGGCCAAGGAGTCCTTGGCCGCGATCGACTGAACCAGTGTGGCCGCATCCAGGTTCATTTACTCAGGCTGGCCGTTGTTGGACGGAGCGACTGCTGCCATCACCGGTTCTTGCTTCAAGGGTTGCATGGGTTTGGCGCGGAAGGTCCTGCGATCGTCGGCTTCGAGCCAATCGAAGGTGGTGTTCGTCCGCGGATTCAGTCCAAGCACGGAGCAACTTTGAAAGAAGTCAGAGTGTTTTTCAGGGTTTCTCACGAGGCTGGCCGCCTCCGTTTCATCCGATCACAATTTAATTTCTGCCGCCGTTTTGGCGTGCCGCTGGCCTGCAGCCAGGCGCCGACCTCTTCATAATGTGCCGAGTCTTGAGCGAGTGTTTTGAATTGTGCGCCGGTGATGGCCTTGAAGTCAAGGAGCAGGTTCTCCAGGCCAATCCTAAAGATACCCACCGAGCGTTCCCGCCATTCTGGCGCGGCGTTTATCAACAGCACGGCTGATGCTCACGAATCCGGCGACGCGCACCCGCGGGCGGTGCGGCGCCATTTCGGCCAGTTTTCGCGCGAAGATGGGAGTGTTCATAATTTGCACACACTTGCCTTCTACTAGTCACTGTGGCGGGCCCACCAATTGGCGACCAGAAAGCCAACAATCACGCCGGCACCAAGAGTGATGGCCATCGCCTGATAGGGGTTCTCCCGTACGGCCTGGTCGGTGACTCGGGCGCCGTCGATCGCTTTGTCGCGAACCTGCCCATAGAGTTCCTTGCCGTTGTCCAGGGCGGCAGCAAGCCGTGTTCGTGCTTGGCTGACTTTGCCTCCAGCCACGTCGGCGGTGGCGGCCATCAGGGCGCGCGCATCTTCCGCCAGCGTACCGAGGTCGTTGCTGATTGCTTGTTTTTGTTTGTCCATAATTTCGATTCTTTAGTTTTGCCGAGCCGGTTTCAGGCCTGCCTGGGTTTCACAAGCCACAACACGATCCCGCTGATAAGCGCGATGGCGCCAACGGCGGGCGGAATGAAATGGCTGTCGGTGGTCTGAATGTGCATGCCGAGGAACTCGATAGACTTCCCCGGGGTCTTGAAGGTGATGCCCGAGTAAGCGAGCACTACACAGCCTAAAACGACGAGGATAACTGCGATGGTAGTTTTGGTATTCATTTATGTTTTCAGTTCGTGTGGTTGGTTAAGCGCGCTTCAATTCGCACGCCGCCGGCCGGAAATGAAGTTGGCCAGCACCATGATGAGGGCTATTACGAGCAGGACGTGAATCACTCCGCCCATGGTGTAGCTGGTCACTAAACCCAGCAGCCAGAGAATGATTAGAACGAGTGCGATTGTGTATAACATAAGTTTTAATTTTTTGGATGGTGACGAGACTACTGCTAGTCGGCGCGTAAGCGAAAACCAACAGAGATCCGCCATGCATTAATCCACCAATGCCTTCACGGTGATATTATTTACAACGTCTTTTACCGCGACGACATGTTTTGCCATCTCCCCGGCCCGGGTTTTTTGGTCCTTGGAATTGACGAAGCCGCTTAACTGTACAGTTCCCTTGAAGGTTTCCACGCTTACGCCTTCATACTTATATTGGGTATCTTCGGCGAGCTTGGCCTTGACGCGGGCAGTAGTTCCATGGTCGTCAATCCGTTCGCCGGTGCTTTGCTCATACCGGCTGCCACTGACACAGCCACTTACGCCCAGGAGCAACGGAAGGGCGCTCAGTGTGAGGATTAGCTGGAAAGTTTTCGATGTTCTTTTCATAATTCCATTTTCGATTTTAGATTACTGATGTATTTGTTTACCGATACTGATTGTTGTTTCAAAATCCGGTCCGCCCCCGGCACCCAGAGTGCATGCGATGCCAGACGCTGGACGGGAAGGGAGCGCTTGAGCTTTCTCAAGTGCTCATGATCTTGCGACCAGCCGGACGGTTCTTGACCATCCCTTTGCCACCGGGTCCTTTTGCGGCCCGCTTTTTAGCGGCAGCCATTCGTCCGCCTCTGCTTTTTTTTGCCATATATGTTTTCTTTCCTTGTTGAGTGTTTCCTATCGCGATCCGCGAGCCTTAAGGGGCTGGGATTGTAATTGTGTTTGAATCCATCGTGACTGCGCCGATCCGCGCCAGCGCTCGTCCGTCTAGGGTCGCGCCAGTATCAAGCGTGATGGATTGATCAGCCATGATCGTGCCTTTGAACGCCGTTGTCGTGGCCAGCGTGGCGGAGGTGCCGACCTGCCAGTACACATTGGCCGCTTTGGCGCCGCCGCTGAGAATCACCTGGCGGCCTGCCGTCGTCGTCAGCGTGGATGCGATCTGAAAGATATAGATCCCGTTAGCATCGCCCTGCGCATCAAGCGTCAGATCGCCCGAGGTGACTTCAAGGGAAGAAGTGGATTTGTAAAGACCGGGCGCCAGCGTGCGGCCGCCAATATTTCCAGCTACGCTCACGGGCGCCAGCGTGCGGCCCTTGGCGTCATTGTAAGCAACCGTCAAAGCTGCTTTCGCTAAAGTCGCGGCGGGATTGGCCGCGTCAATGGCCCCGTTGACTGTCCCCGGCGGAAAGCCGGTTACGGCTGAGCCAGGAGCCAATCCAATGTCGCCATTCACCGTCGTAGCGTTAATGCTCGTGATGGTCGATCCGGCCAGCACCGCATAATCAGCCGCTGCTCCGAGAACCAAGGGCGCCTGTCCGGTAGTCGAAAGTGTCCCCGGGATTCCCAGGCCTTCGACCGTGAGAATAATATTCGCGCCGGTGCTCTCGGCCAGGGCGACCGTGCGAATGTCGAGAACGAGACCGAGCCCAACCTTCGGTCCGGTTATCGTGAGCTTGCCGCGTTTGTCGGAAGCTTTAACCGTCCAGCCAATCCCGTTCACCATGAGTTGGTACGACGTCAAAGGGGCAAGCCCCGTCGCCTTGATCGATACTTTGGTAGCCCGTGGACTGCCGCTTACCTGCACCAACCCGCCGGCGCCGAGGATAAACCCGCTGTTTTGCATCCCCCATCTCACCGAGTACGAAAATGTATTTGGGTCCTTGAGATCGGCGTGCAACACGGTGTCTCCGTTGGTATTGACGACATCCAGCTCGCGAAGGTTGCTGATCGGATCCAGCGTAACCGGCAGCGGATGCGATCCATTGTTTTTCACACCCATGATTGAGACTCCGCCGCGCTGGTCGGTAATAAAGTCGCTTACGACTGGAATGACTTCTTCGCCCAAAAAAGCCGCGGTTCGATACGTCGTGTTCGCATCGAGTTTAGAGACGATGATGTTCAGCCGCTGATTATCGACTGCGCCACGCCGGTTCAGGTTGCCCTGAATTGTGCCCCGTGCACCGGCTTCCACGCCAGTGTTGGTCATCGTCGCCCGGAATACATAACTGAAGGCATTGACTGCAGCGGAGGCACTCGCCACGCCACAGGAGGAAACAATTGCGGCTCCTAAAATGATGCCCTGCGCCAGGTGGCGGGCCTTGTTCATTCGGTTGAACTGGTTCGTTGTACTGATCTTGGTTTTTAACATGCTATTTGTTCTTATTTCTTAAAAAGGATGATTGGTGGAACCGGCCGGAGGCCGGCTTCGATTAGTTTGGATTCTGTGTGGGATTGGTTCTTTCAAGGCGCGATCTTTTCACTCACCCAAAGCCGTGCCTGTTGAAAACCGTCCTTGGACGAAGCATACGCTTTATTGAAGCCGTCTTTGACGCTATCCCAGGTGGACTCCGTGGCGTCTTTGACTCCGTCGAGTTGCTTGTTCAACTGGGCTGTTTGATCGCGCAACGCCTGAAGTTTGGGTTTCGCTTCCGCTTTGCTGGCGTCGTTGGATTTTTCAATTTTGGTGCTGAGTTGATCCAGATCGGCATTGAGAGCGGTGATCTGGCCTCGCATTTTTTCGACGAATTGAGACTTTTGCGCGTAGGAATAATCCTTTATCTCCTGCGCCGTCTGCTCGGTTTTGGCCAGGGCCTTGTCGAGTTGTTCGGAAGTCGTGGCCTCTTTGTTACAGCCCACCACAAAAGCGGCGGATGAAAGAAAGGTGATGAAGAGAGCATTGCGTTTCATAGCCACGAGGTTAGGGGATGGATAGTGCCTGACCAGCGGGGGGTGTCCCCGAGGGTCAATATTGGAAAATGAATTAATTGATTGTCGGATTGCGGGAGCCCTGTGCCCCTTTATGACCCCTTGCAACGGATGGCCATACTCGCCTGCGATCGGACTTTAAGGCTCCAGCAACGTCGCCTAAGCAGCATGGTTCGACAAATCGGCGATCGCCCTTCTTTGGGACAACGCTGCGGACTGAAAGTTCGCGCTCCGGTCGATTTTCCACAAACTGCGCGCTGCCGCGGCATCGGGGATTTCCCCGATAGACACTCGCAAGCGACAGACGGATGTTGTGTGTTAAGTCAGAATCGTCCAGAATGGGTGGATTAGGCGTGCATCCTCAAGGTGTGCGTCAGTCTCCTCCGAAACGAAAAGAGAATCAGCGGCGACGCCAGAAATGGTTGCGCCAGATTGGCAGATATTAAAGCTCAGTTGATCAAATTGTCACAACGATATGTGACAGCCTTGCGAAGCCACTTGAAGCGCGGCCGCGGAGCCAGCTTCCAGCCGGCGTTAAGCCTCGGACGCCAGGCCGTGGGCCTCGGCTTGGAAACCCTCGAATTGGCCCTGATTCATCAGCAAGCTTTGGTCGCCCTCGGCCTATCCAACCAGAAAGACGACGTCGTCAAAAGAGCCGAGCTTTTCTTTACCGAAGTTCTTACGCCGATTGTCGCGACGCATCGCGCCGCGAGGCAAACCAGGCGGGATTTAACCCGCCTCAGCAAAACATTGGGCCGGCGAACGGCCGAACTAGCGTCCAAAAATCGCCAGTTGCAGCGCGGCATTGCCCAGCGCGAGCGAGTCGAGGCCGCCCTCGATCGCAGCGGCGCGCGCTATAATCGGCTGCTCAGTGAGTCGCTCGGCCTGCAGGAACGCTTGCGGTGCCTCACCCATCAGGTGCTCGCGGCGCAGGAGGATGAACGGAAAAACATCAGCCGTCATCTCCAGGATGAAATCGTCCAATCGTTGTTGGGGATCAATGTCCGGCTGCTCTCACTGAAACAGGATGCCCGGCGCAACAGCAAAGGTTTGAAGAACGAAATCGCCAGTACGCAACTGTTAGTGGCAAAATCAGCTAGGTCCGTGCGCAAGGTCGCCCGGAAATTTCGTAACGCATGAAACGCAAACTCCACGTAGCCCAGTGCTATCAAACCACGTTGCGCAATCATCTCCGGGCCGGCCCCAGGGCAAATCTCGATGCCGCGCGAGGCCTCGGCACCGAGGCCCTTGACGTGGGCCTGCAAACGCTGGATCTGGCCAAGCTACATGAGCAGGTGTTGGTCGCCGAAGTGCTTCCCGCTTGCCCGGCCAGCAAACGCGCCGCCATGATCAAGCAGGCGGGCATTTTCTTTGCCGTCGCCATCACGCCCATCGAAAAGACTCACCGCAGCGCCCGGGCGGCTACGGCCCATCTGAAAAAGTTTATCGAAACCTTAAGCCAGCGCACCGTCGAACTGGCCGCCTCGAACCTCGAATTGAACCTGGAAATTACCCAGCGTAAAGCCGTCGAGGAAAAGCTCAAGCGCAGCGAGCACCATTACAGTCAATTGTTGCGGCGCTCCGATAGCCTCCAGGAACAATTGCGCCGATTGTCCCGGCAGATTCTCTCCGCCCAGGAGGATGAGCGCAAAAAAATCAGTCGCGAGCTGCACGATGTCATCGCCCAAACGCTCACCAGCATCAATGTCCGGCTGTCGACTTTGAAAAGAGGCGCGGCGCTGAACACCAAAGACCTCGAGCGCAATATCGCACGCACGCAACGGCTCGTGGAACATTCGGTCAACATCGTGCACCAGTTCGCCCGCGAACTGCGCCCAACCGTGCTCGATGACCTCGGGCTGATTCCTGCGCTGCACACATTCCTGAAAAGTTTCCGCGAACAAACCGGCCTCCGGGTTAGCCTGTCCGCCTTTGCGGCCGTCGAGGATATGAACGGCGATAAACGCACCGTGTTATATCGTGTCGCACAGGAAGCGTTGACCAATGTCGCCCGCCATGCTCATGCCAGCCAGGTAAAGGTGAACATTCAGAAACTCAACGGCGCCGTGATTATGAAGATCACCGATAATGGCAAAGGGTTTCCCGCCGACCGGGAGTCCAACGGCAAACTCGGAAAACGATTGGGCCTGCTCGGCATGCGCGAACGGCTTGAGATGGTGGGCGGCAAATTTACCATCACCTCCGCGCTTGGCAAAGGCACCGTGGTCGCTGTGGAACTCCCGGCCGCGGAACGCCCATTGCGCGCCGGGCCGGTGCTCGCCCTTCGCAAAAACTAATTTTCGCTTATTATGAAACGAATTACGGTCCTGCTGGCTGAAGATCACCAGATTGTCCGCGAAGGCTTTCGATCGTTGCTCAAACATGAAACCGACATCGAAGTCGTCGGCGAAGCCGAGACAGGCCGCCAGGCTGTCCAATTGACCCGCAAACTTCATCCCGCAGTGGTCGTCATGGACATCGCCATGCCGCTGCTCAACGGATTGGAAGCCACGCGCCAAATCCGCAAAGAACTTCCCGACATCAAGGTGCTCATCCTCTCCGCTCATAGCGACGACGCCTATGTGGAACAGGTCCAGGCTTTGGGTGCCGCGGGTTTCCTGCTCAAGCAAACCTCCTCCGAAGTCCTGGCTAAAGCCATTCGCGAGGTGCAAAAAGGAAACACCTTTTTCAGTCCCACGATCTCCGGTCGCGTTCACCATCGCGGCCAGAGGACACTGGATCGACGCGGTGCCTTCAAGAAAAAGACCAACCGTCTCAGCTCGCGTGAAGTGGAAGTGCTGCAGCTGATTGCCGAAGGCAAACCCAACAAACAAGTTGCTGCCGAGCTCGGTGTCAGCTTCAAAACCGTCGACAAACATCGCCAGCATCTCATGAGCAAACTCGACATTCATGACGTCGCTGGTCTCACCCGCTACGCCATTGCCGAAGGGATCATCAAGAGCGATGTCCGGCTGACGATTACCTGATGAACCAGGTGGCAGGGGCTTCATAGCCAATTCCTGCAACTGAGCCGCGACGAAACGCGCCAAAATATCGTCGTCTGAAGCCCAAGGCCGTGCCGCCGGCGGCCATTACCCATTAAGAGGTCATCGCCGAATATCCACTCGCCAGCACCCAACGAGTCGTCACCAAACTGCGCCTGGGCCTGGAAACCGAGCGCCAGGATCAAATCCGCGCTCACGCTGCCGACGCCCGTCCCTTTAATCGGTGACCCCACTTATAACCCGCCCTTTCGCGGTACGGATACCGCCACCGGGCGCAGCAATTTTCCCCGCCAGGCCCTGCACGTCGAAGTTCTCAGCCTCAAATATCTCGCGCAACCCGGCCAACGACTGAGGTAGACCGCTGGGTTGCCCAGGGAGCTTTGCCAGCTTGAAATCGCCTTGTGTTCTGGCCGGGTTTAAAATTCCTCAAGCCATGATGCATGTCAGCATTGCTTTCATTTGGCTGATCCTCGCGATGATCCCACGCTTGGCTGTTCCAGTCCGGTCGCCGTCACAATTCCCAGGTTTTGCCCCGCTCTTTTAATCGCCCCCTTGCGTTACCGATCCTGGCGTTTGCATTGAAGATCCTCTGCATTATTCATTCTTCGGGTAACGTAGTCTCGGGAGCAGGTTGTCTTGCCGCACCGAAGTTCGAGATGGCGGATCACTTTACCCGCTTGTTCCCCAAAGTGCTCTGGTCGCTGACGCAACACGTTTCACGTCGCCGGGGGACATCCCCGATGGTGAAGCCCCAGTATAAGCGTCAAGCACATATCTTTACTGTGTGGCCCGTGAGCAACCCAATACTATTCCAAACACGGAATGTTCAGCAGTCCGATTATTAACACCAGCCCCTGGCTTCACACCCCATAGAAAGCAAAGTAACCTAATGACTCCTACCACACACAACTCAACGGCGAATGACATCGTCCAGCCACCCGGTCCTCCCTGCGCCAGGCTGAAAACCTTTACCGCCACGTCCACCCAGAACCCATTTGTTTGGATGGCCCTGATGACAGGAATGTTTTTTCTGTTATTCAGCGCACCGTCGGCTCACGCCCACCCCTCCCCAGCGGGATGCACCGGCAGCGGTCTGGGAATTCTGCTCTTCACCGATTCCCCGGATGTTCACATCGGCGATACGCTGAATTACAGCGTCAGCATCTTTAACGGAACCGGCAGCGGGCCCGTAGTTTGCGATGCGAGCTCGATCCAGGCATCGCTTGTGACACCGGACGGCATCACGCATACGATCACTGTTTTGCACACAACAATGGTCAGCGGACAATTGGATTTTTATACGAACGTCGTCAGTTACGTCGTTCGCGCCCAGGACGTGCGTCCTGACGGCACCGTACGCGCCACGGCGAGCGATACCGGCATCATTCACCAGAATGACACGGACAGCCAGGGCGGCGGCAACCAGGGTGTGAATACGGAAGTGAGTCTCCCCTGCATCGCCTTGCTCGTGCAATGCACCGGCGGGATTGGCGAAAATGGCGCCATTACTTATACCGGCACTGTCACGAATTGTGGCAACAACACGCTCGTTGGCGTGACCGTTACCAATTTCGTCAATGGCGGCCAATTCCCGGTGACCTTTATCACGAATCTTCTCGCCGGCCAGATCTCTACTTTCAGCGGCAGTTGGGTTCCGTCAAATCCTTGCAATCCGAGCACCGCCAGCTTGTCGGCCCAGGGCATCGATCAATTCACCACGCATCCGCGCACGGTGACCAGCGCCGTCGATACCACCTGCTCGGTTGCTTTAAGTCCCGGCATCAAGGTGACCAAGGCCTGCCCCGCTCAGCCAGTGTCTCCCGGGCAAACGCTTGTTTTTTCAGGCAGCGTCAGTAATACCGGCAATGTCACCTTGACAAATGTCGTGGTAGTGGACAATCAACCGATTGCCAACACCGTGGTATTCAGCAGCCCTTCTCTTGCCCCTGGCGCAATTGCTACTTTTACCGGCAGTTATCCCGCGCCGACAAATTGCTCCGTATCCGACACTTTGGTCGCTACCGCCAGCAGCCGTTGCGGCGTCCCCGTCTCCGATACCGCCAGCGTCACCTGCCCCATCATCATCTCGCCCGCCATCTCAGTGACTGAGACCTGCCCCGTCACCCCGGCCGTGTCGGGTGGCAGTTCGACCTTTAGTGGCTTAGTCCGGAATTCCGGCAACATCACTCTGAGTAATATAGTGGTTGTCAGTGATCGCCCCGTGGCGAATACCGTTGTTTTCACCGCCGCCTCTCTTGCGCCCGGCGCTTCGGCGAATTACTCCGGCAACTTCACTGCTCCTATGAATGTCTGCTCGGCGACCACCGCCGTGCGCGCCAGCGGAATTAACGTTTGCACTGGCGTCGGTGTCACGAACATCGCCACGGCAACCTGTCCTATTTCAACGCAGCCCGCCATCGCGGTTTCGCTGCTTTGTCCCGTTGCTCTCTCGACCAATGGCGGACCGATCACCTACAGCGGCACGGTTCAGAATTCCGGCAATGTCACGCTCGATAATATCGTCGTGACGGACAGCCAGTCTTCTCCCCCCACGGTGTTGACCTTGCCCAGCCTCGCGCCAGGAGTCTCCGCCCCGTTCACGGCCAGCTTCACCGCCCCTTTGAATGTCTGCTCCGTCAGTAGCACCGTCAGCGCAGTCGGTAGTGACCACTGCACGCAGGTCGTCGTTTCCAATTCCGTGTCCGCCACCTGCCCGCTCGGGACCAGTCCGCGCATCGTGGTGACCGAAAATTGTTCCGGCAGCCCAGTCGCTCCTGGTGGACTCCTCACCTATAGCGGCTCGGTCAGCAATGCAGGTAACATCGCCCTGACGAACGTCACCGTCTTCAATGATCGCACCGGCTCCACTCCGGTGTTTGCGACTGGCATCCTGCTTCCGCACACGATCACCAACTTCACCGGAAGTTACACCGTCCCCGCGGGAACCGCCTGCTCCAGCACTTCGACGCTCACCGCCCGGGGCAATGACAATTGCTCAGGCACATCCGTGACAAACATTGCCTCCGCCACCTGCTTCATTACCGGCACGCCGCTAATCGCAGTTACCTTGAATTGTCCCGCCACCCCGGTAGTGACCGGCAATTCCATCACCTTCTCGGGCACGGTCAGCAATCCCGGCAACGTGACGCTCACGAATGTGACCGTCATTGACGCCCAGGCCTCACCCAGCACCGTTTTGACGCTTGCCAGCCTCGCTCCGGGTGCTTCCGCGAATTTCACGGCCACCTTTATCTCGCCGGCTAATGCCTGCACCGTTACCAGCTCGGTTACGGCGCGCGGCACCAACACCTGCGCGGGCGTGGCTTCCACCGACACCGCGTCGGCCACTTGCAATTTGATTACTGCCCCGGCTCTTGTGGTTCGGGAAAATTGCCCGCCGAATCCCACCAGCCCCGGCGGCGTGCTGACCTTCAGTGGCAGCGTTAGCAATGCCGGTAATATCATGCTGACCAATATCGTCGTGGTTAACAACCAGCTCGCGTTCAGCTCGAACAGCGGCTCCGCTTCCTTCGGCACGATCAATCCTCCGCTCGTTCCTGTGACGGGCACCGTGACCGACCGCTTCGGCGTCGGTAACAACTTCAGTGGTTTGACCTTCGCCGCTCAGGATGAAGGCTATACCGCGAATCAGTTCTACGCGTTGCGTCATGAACTGTCGGGTAACTCGACGTTCGTTACCATCAACGCAAATGGAACCGTGACCGGCCGCTTCGATGCCGGAAACAAGAACTTTGATGCTTTGGCTTTTGCCGCCCCCGATGTGGGCTATGGCCCCGTCATATTCTACTATCTCAGCCATGACAATGCCGGCGTTTCCACTTTCGGCACCATTAAGCCCGGCGGCGCTACCGGCGTCGTCGCGGATCTCTTCGCCGTAGGCAATAACTTCGATGCCTTGACCTTCTCCGCCACGGATGTGGGTTTTGGTGCTAACCTGTTCTATTACCTCCGTCATGACATCAATGGCCGGTCCACCGTCGGCACCATCAACCCGGCCCTCCCGGGAACCGTGACCGATCGTTTCAACGTTGGCACCAACTTCGACGCGCTGGTCTTCACCTCAACGGACGTGGGCTACGGCGCGAATTTGTTCTACTACCTGCGCCACGACACGAATGGCCATTCCACTTTTGGGACGATTTCCGCCACCGGCACGGTCACGGATCGTTTCATCGTGGGCACGAACTTCACCGAGTTGGCCTTCACGACCACGGACGTGGGTTTCGCGGCCAATCTGTTCTATTTTCTCGGACCGGGCGGTGCTACGACCAACAGCTCCCAACCTGTGTTCACGCAGTCAACGCTCGCTCCCGGCGCCTCTGCGAATTTCACCGGAAGCTTCACCGTTCCCGGCAGCAATGTCTGCTCCGTCACTACGGTCACGATGGCTACGGCTCGAGATATTTGCAGCGGTAATACGTTGACGAATACCACGACGACCACTTGCCCGCTGGCCACGGCCCCGGCTATTGCTGTCACTCTCTCCTGTCCTCTAGGCGTCACCGCCCCGGGTGCAGTGATCACGTATAACGGAACCGTCCGCAATTCCGGCAACGTCACCTTGAATAATGTGACGGTCGTGGACAGCCAGGCATCGCCTGCAACTGTCTTGAACGTGGCCAGCCTGGCTCCGGGTGTATCCGCCAACTTCACCGCTAGTTTCGCCGCGCCGCTCAATGCGTGCTCGGTCAGCAGCAGCGCCGTCGCCATTGGCGCCGATGCTTGCAGTGGAATAAGGGTTACCAACAGCGCCTCGACCACCTGTCCGCTCGGCACCGCGCCGAGCATCGCTATCACTTTCCAGCACAGTGGGATCCGAAGCTTGGAATTCACGTGACTTGAAGTCGCGGC
>JADMIO012726909.1_pt1 | contig 73775 bp, 70 predicted proteins | sample 8958161 | NCBI WGS metagenome assembly JADMIO01 (sample SAMN16585339, study PRJNA669376) | soil metagenome | isolation source: Crop rotation soil | place: USA: Cullars Rotation, Alabama | collected 2011
CGCGACAACTTGTCCACGTGGAATTCTAAGCTTAGGATCCCAATGTGCTGGAAAGTGGCGCGCACGACCGGCCCCAAGGCTTGGGGGCGCATACGATCTTCGTAATTGTCATTGGCGGCATTGTCGCCATTGAAGGTGTAATAGCGTGAGACTTGGCCCCGCTTGTCTTCCGCCTTCGCATCGGCGGCGGCAACGGCGAGATCGCCGGCATTGGGATTGGCATTGGTGGTCCAGCTTGCGGGTGGAATCGGGCCGTAGTACGGGCGCACCCCGAAGTATTGGTAAACTTCCCTTACTCTGGCGTCTTCCATGGACTCCTTCCATTGCGACATCCGAAATTCGGGCGCGCTTTTGAGTTGGGCTTGATCCACATTGGCGCGCAACGCCTCGGACACGTTGTCATAGGCGAAAGCCGGAGGTGGCACGGCGACCAGTTTTTGGTCCATGCCCAAGACTCCGCCGTTGGCCATGATGACCGCCACGATGCGGCCGTTCTTCAAGTCGAGCGCCAGGTCCTTGACCTTGCCGAGTTTTTCGCCCTGATCGTTTTTGATCTCCATCCCGATGATATGCCGGGCATTCCTGAGTTCGCCGAGCTTGTACATCCGGTGGGCTTGCGCCTCATCCCGGTCCCGGGCGCTGGCATTTTCATAAAGCTGGTCCGCCCGGACCGGCAGGGCGAGGCAGGAGAGAGTGGTGGCGCTGAGTACAGCGATTAATTTTGCTTTCATCTGGTATCCTTTCATTTCGTATGGTTGGTTGTTGTTTGGCTGCCGGTTTCATTCAGCTTGAAGCGTGCCCTGCGCCAACGCCCGCCGTAGTGTTCTGACAGCAAGTGGGTTAGGCATTTTGCCAGATTTTTCAAAAGCCCTGTCGCACGAACAAGTTGCGAAAGTGAAACTGAGAATCTTGCAAACTGCGGCGCGGCGCGGCGCGATATGTAGGACGGGCGCGGACAGGTGAATCAGGTTCAAAACCCTTTGGGCGCGCGGCGGGCAACCTTAATCTGGCAGTGTGCAACGAGATGCCGACAGGTTGAAAGTTTTGTCCCGCTGGGTTCCGCGCCGCCAGCCGCGTCCAAGTTTTGCGTCGTGGCTGTGGCAGCGCATTTTGTTTGCCGGACTGATGCTGCCGGGACTCGTCGCGGCGCAAAGCTTGAGGCCGGAGGAGATTTATCAAAAGTTATTGCCGTCGGTGATGACCTTGCATGTGGAGAACGCGCAGGGTGAAACGTACATCGGCACGGCGTTTCTCGCGCTCGACAAAAATACGGCGGTTACTTCCTGGCACGTCGTGAGCGATGCCGTCAAAGTCTCCGCGAAATTTTCCGATGAACGGACGGTCACGGTGGACGGGTTGATTGACAAGGACGAGGAACATGATCTCGCACTGATTCGCGTCAATGATCTCGGCCGGCCCGAGGCGTCCGTGGGCCAGGCTGGCGCGTTGATTGGCTCACGCGCCTACGTCATCGGCGCGCCGAAGGGTTTTGATTTCAGCATCACGGACGGGCTGATCAGCCAGATTCAAAGCATCCGCGGTTCGCCTCAATACCAGGTTTCCTGCCCCATCTCCGGCGGCAACAGTGGCGGCCCGGTGTTGAACGATCGTGGTGAAGTCGTGGGCATTACCGCATGGACCAAGATGGACGCGCAGAATCTCAATTTCGCCATTCCCGCGAGTTTTCTGCGCCGCTTGAATCCGTCGCGTTCTATCACGCCTTGGAAACAAGTCGCCGAGGCCGCGCGGGCCAAAGACAAAACTCCGGCCGCCGAGCCGGACTCGCAAAAGGTTGGCGCAGCCGCAGGTGAAATTGGCGAACTGAAGCGGGTGTTGGCACAAGCGGCGGGCCGGCGCGTCACCATCACCGTCCGCGACGAGGATGCGGAGGAGAAGTTCAGCCTGGTGCTGCCAAAAGATTTTGTAAAGTAAGGAGCGGTGTGAATTTCTGTCGGGCGGAGAACTAGCTTGTGGCGGGGGAGGGTTCTGGCATATTCGCCCCGATCTATCCTTATGAACTACCGCGTACGCCGCCAAGGTGAGGAGCTGGGCACATTTTCGATGGAGGAATTGCGCGAACGCCGTGCGGCCGGTGCGTTGACCGGCAATGAATATCTACAGGGCGAAGGGAGATCGGATTGGCAGCCGCTGGACCTGGTGCTGCAGCACGGCCTCTCCGCGATGACGCCGCCAATGCCCGCGCCGCCCGCGCGCCGGGGGCCGAATTTGCGAATGATCTGGGGCATCGTGGTGCTCTCGGGGCTGTTGGTGCTGGGGGGTGTGGGGATCGGGATTTACAAGGTGGTAAAGGTGATGACGGCTTTGCGTTCAGCCCGGGGTGGCACACAACAACCAGCCGGCAATCCTGACGCGATAAAGGCGGCCAAGAAACCGGTGAGTTGGACCACCAACACGCTGACACAAACCGAAGTGAATCAGCGGGCGAAGGAATTTCGCGTGCGCCAATGGCTGGACGGCTACCGTGACCGCGGCCGGCATGAGCAGCCTTGCGATGCGGAGGCGAAGCAGTTGATCAAATCGTGGATTGCGGAGAATTATGGCGAAGCGGAAGCAGTGGACCTGCCATCGGCGCAGGCGCTGAGCGAAAAGCTGGGAAAAGCGCCCGGCTGCGATGATCCGCTGGTGCTCACGGTTGCGGCCGTGAGCAGCGTGGAAGTGTTTGAGAAGATCCGCCTGCTGGAGCGCGCGGTGAAAGGTTTTGAGCAATCCAAACACCGGGCTTACCCGAAGTTTTACGCCCTGGTGCTGCTGGGTGGCGAAACGAAGAGCCGGAGCCAACGGGCCGATCTGGACAAGGAGGCGTTGGCGCAACTGAAACTGGCATTTGCAGACGGCAGTTTTACCACCAAGGATCAGGCGGAAATCGCGGAACTTTTTGTGAATAATTGGGCCTACAAATTTTTCCAGAGAAACTCGACGGCGGTTTACCAGATGGCGCAGGGCGGCGGGAAAGATTTTGCCTGGCTGGCGCTGGTGTTGGAAGGCGAACACCACGTGATGGAAGCCTGGAAGGCCCGGGGCGGCGGCTATTCCGACAAGGTGACGCAGCAAGGCTGGGAGGGGTTCAGCACCCATCTGGCCAGCGCGCGCAGCAACTTCTCCGACGCCTGGCAGTTGCGGCCGGAACTGCCGCTGGCGGCGTCGCGCATGATTTACGTCTGCCTCGGGGAATCGGACATCACGGAGATGCGGTTGTGGTTCGATCGGGCGGTGGGCGCGCAGATTGATTATGAGAAAGCGTGGTCGGACCTGCGTTGGGGGCTGCGGCCGCGCTGGTACGGGGACGCGGACTCGATGCTGGCGCTGGGCGTGACGGCGGTGAATACGGGCCGGTTTGACACGGATGTGCCGCGCATGCTCTACGACGCAATTACGGACGTGGAGTCGGAAATGGAACTTTCGCCCGGCGAACATATATACGGGCGGGAGGATGTATGGCCGCATTTGCAGAAGATGTATGAAGGTTACATTGCCTCGCCGGCGCAGTCGGCGGCCACCGTCCGGGGCTGGCGCTCCACTTATGCGGTGATGGCGTATTACGCGGGCCGATACGACGTGGCGCGGGCGCAATTCGAGGCGTTGAACTGGCAGCCGGAGCGTGGAAATCTTGAGGATTGGGACACCGAGTTCAGCCTGTTGCCGGAGGAAGTCGCCGCGCGCACGGGGCCGGTGGGCAAAACCGTGGCGCGCGCGGAGTCGAGCCGCGAGCGGGGAGAGATTGCCGCGTCGCTCGCGCTCTACCGGGAGTTGGACCGGTCAACCAATGCGGACACGCGCACGCGGGAGTTCGTCCGTTACCGGCTGGCTTCGCTCGAACAGGAACAGCATTTGCAAAGGGGCGAATGGATTGATTTGCAACCGCTGGATGAACACGATCCGAACTGGGTCTTCTGGCTGGGCAAGACGCGCATCCTGCCCGACGGCGCGCTGGAGGTGGAGTCCGGGCCAGAGGGGCACCTGCTTTATTCGCGGGTGCGCGTCGGTCCGCGGTTTGAGGTGAAGGGCGAGTTTGAAGTGGTGCGCTCATCCACCGGGGATTTCCAAGCGGGCCTGGTCATGGGGCTGCCGGACCTGAAGGGTTACCGGTGGAATTCTTTCCGCATGAAACGAAACAATAATGAAGGCCGTGTGGCCTGCTTTGGCCATGGCTGGAACCAACCGCAAACCATCAACAAGGTGGAGGTGCGGGACCATCGCAATTCATTCAGTTTCCGGTTTGAAGATTTCAAGGCGAGCGCCTCGCTCAATGGCACGGAAGTTTTCCGGGACGCCGCGCAACCCCAGTCGCTCTACATGAACGATGATGGCTACCTGCTCGGCCTGGGTGCCTTCAACGATGTAAACAACACCGTGATCCGCTACCACAACGTGCAGGTCCGCCGGTTGGAGCCAGCCGCCCCGGCTGCCAAGCGGCGATGATCACCGGCTATTCAAAATCGTAAACGACGACTTTTTTGCAGGAGGGCTTGAAAACTTTTTCGACGAATTCGACGTGCATCGGATGCACCTGATAATCGTCCTGGGCCTGCTTGCTCGGGAAGATTAAATTGAGCGCGACCTGATAGGACTGCTCCACGACGGGCCGATGGCTGGCGGCCATCCTGCCGATATGGAAGTTCAGCACGCCCGGGATGGGGCGCAGATATTTTTCCGCGCCGGCGATCAATTGATCGGCGGCTTTGGGATTGGCGGGATCGGTCCAGAAGATGACAACGTGGGAGAACATATAATTTAGGCCGGGGCTCAAGGTTCGTCTGAAAGTTTTTTGGGGAGTATGGGGACGCCGAGTTTTTTTGCAACCGTTCTCAGCGGCCCATCGAGTGTGGCAAGCGTTGCTCCGCGCCGGAGCGCAAGCTCAAGATAAGCGGAGTCATAGGCCGAAAGCGTGTGCTGACGGGCCAAAGAGAGGGTTTCCGCGGTCGCGTGTTCATTTGTTTCAGGATCCACCATGACGGGAAGCTGCGTAAGGAGGCCGATCGCCTGGGCGACGCCGGCGGCATCAAGCCGCTTCCTTCTTTCCGCCATGCAAATGGAGTTGGCTACCTCAAGGCGCCAGTGGCCCGCAACCCAGACGCTCTCGGCTTCGGCAACCTTTGACTGGACGGCAATGGAGCTTTCGCCTGCCTCATCGGGGAGAAGCCAACTCAACGCCATTGAGGCATCGAGAACCAAAAGGTTCATCGTTTCCGGCCCCCGTCAATGAGCTCCCGATATGAAATCCTGGCAAGCCCCTTGGGATTCAAGGGATGAGCGGTCCGAAAATCCTTCATCTGCTGGAAGAGGGTTGTGAGTTCCACCCGACTTGGCTTTTCAAAGGGCACGAGCCGGGCCACGGGTTTTTCGTGTTTGGTGATCGTAATCTCCGCGCCTTCGCTTACCCGTTCCAAAAGTTCGGAGAATTTGGTTTTGGCCTCAAAGGCCCCGACGGTCATCGTATCGCTCATATGTTTATTAAAACAACCAGTCTCAGACTAGATTATTATGAAAATGGCACGGAGTCAACCGTTTTAAGGACGGTTGAGAGAAGGGCAAGAATGGTTTGCGGGTTTAATGGTCCCAATGGTTGGGATGAGTTTTCGGCGGCGTAATTGTGTCCGGGTAGATGAGGTAAACGGTGTTTTTGGATTTTTTCCAGGCGTTGATGACGCGTTCGCGGGGGTAGGTGCGCCGGGCGCGGATGTTTCTTTTCACGGAAACGCCGGGGTCGTTCGCCACCATGTCGCCTTGTTCGGTGAAGCCGACGCACACTATCAAATGGCCGTTGTCCGGGCCGCTGTGGCGGTCGTTGGTGAGATAGGAGGAAACGGAAATGATCGGCGTCACGCCAGCGGCAATCCAGTCTTCCAATTCGGTGATGTCATCCAGTCGCGTCACGTAGGCGCGGATGCCGGGGAATTCGCCGGCATAAGCGGTGTTGAAGGGCCAGTTGCCGGTGCCGTCGAGATTCCGGTCGTTGATGGCCGCGGCCACTTCCGGCACGGTGTGATTCAACTCGGGACGATGCAGCGTGTCGCTCCAATAAGCCAGCACCATGGAGAGGGACGTGGGACTGCACCAACCGCCGCCGCCTTCATACTCAGCCTGACGGCGCTCGGGCACTTCGATGATTTTGCCCCAGGCGGCGCGGTTCGGTTCGCGCGGGACGGTTTGCACCTGGCTGTCGCAAAATGAAAGTCCGAGGAACTTGATCGTCGCGGGGTGGTCGGCGTTCGCATTGCCGAGGGTGAGGCGGAGTTGGACTTTGCCGCCGTGCCGGGCAAGGACGAGCGTGTCGGTTTTCACCGTGCCGTCGGCGTCGCGCTGTCGGCTGACGCTTTCGCGGGGATGTTTGGCCGGTTCATCCGACCAAGTATCCAACGTGTAAAATTTGGTGGCATGGTTCGGGTAAACCGCGCGCGCCTCGACTTTTAAATAGACGCCGGGCGGGACATTCCAGGACGCAACCAATTCATCCCAAGCGATGGGCACGCTGAGTTCGGGCGAGGTCAGGACGATTTCACCCTGCGCCGCGCCGGGGCTGTGGGTAAAGCTGGCAAGGTCCTGGTACGCCATGAACACGGAACGACCATGCTCAGTCGTGCCCGTCGCCGGTTGCCGTGCGAAACAAGCACCTTCGAACAAAGTCGCCATCATCGGCACGATCATGAGAAATCGGATACGCATAGTTTGACTGGTTAACTTCACCGGGCGTGGAGTTTAGACGGGATGGGCGGATTAGAAAAGGAAATAGGAAATTTAATCCGGCATGCCCGAGCGTACATAAATGCCCAAGCACCCAATGACGCAGGGCCCAAAGAAGCACCAAGCGCCAATGTCCAAGGGCGTTGCGGCGTGGGGCGGCGGAGGGAGCGGGTTCTCCCCGGGTCGGGATTGGCAAATTAGGTCTGCTTGGGTGAGAAACTCCGCGCCGCTGGCGCGGGTTTCTCGTTTCAAGTTTTCAGTTTCAAGTTGGGAAACGGGCAGGGAATTGCAAATAAGGTCTACTTTAGTCAAAAAACCTGCACCAAAATGGATGAGGGTTGAGGGTGGGAGCGAGTGAGTTTCAAGTGGGGAAGCCGGTCGGCGGGGAGTGCAAATAAACTTGGCTTTATCCAAAAACTCTTGGCTATTGACGGGGTTTGGTTTTTCACTTTTTTCACTTTTAAGCGGGCGAAGGCGGGCCAAGGCGGACTTAAGCGACGATTGGCCGGTTTTGATTGCCGATGGTGGATTGGGGAGTGCGGAGTGGGGGGTAGGGAAAAGGCCCAAGCACCCAATGACCAAGGACCAAGGAAGGCCCAAGCTCCAAGCTCCAAGGGGGAAGCGTCCTGGGCGGGACCGGGCAGGACTCTGGGGCGTCGGATGCTGGGCAGATCCGCTGCGTGATTCGCCCAGTGGTGGTTTGGTTCATGGCGTTCATTGGTTGGTTTCTTTATGCCGGGTTGCGCTGGCGCAAGCCCTTGTGGCTCAACGTTCTGACGGGCGGCGGGACGCCCGCTTTCACCCGCGGGCGGGGACGCCCGCGCCACGGGGCCGGAGGTTGGGGCTCAACCTCTGGGGGAGAGTCTGGCAGAGGAGGTAGGACATAGGCTGTCCAAGGCGCGGATTTGTTTTTGGGCGCAAGAGGCGGGCAAAAGCTGGTTTGGGCCGCAGGGGTAAAGGCGTGTGGTTTGGAGATTGCGTCGCAAGCGGATTTTTGAAACGATGCGGGGATAGCCGACGGTTTGGTCACATTGATCGAGTTTAATTTTATGAAAATACGCATTCGCATGTTTGCCTTGGCGGGGTTGCTCGCGGGCGGTCTGGCACTTTCCTCTTGCACGACCACGCCGTCGAAGGATGCCGCTGGGCCAAATCAATTGACCGCGCGGGAAAAGCGCGCGGGCTGGAAGCTGCTCTTTGACGGGCAGTCGCTCGCGGGCTGGCGCAGTTACGGCAAGCCCGCCGCGCCGGATCACGGCTGGGAGGTCAAGGATGGCACGTTGAATTGCATCGCTGGGGGCAAGGGCGGGGACATCATCACGACCCAACAGTTTACCGATTTCGATTTTCAATGGGATTGGCGGATTCCGCCGGGGGCGAACAACGGGATCAAATATATGGTGACGGAAAAACGGCCCTCCGCGCCGGGACAGGAGTATCAGATGATCGATGACGCCATCGTAAAGACCCAGCCCAAGGAGAGCACGGCGTCGTTTTACGCGGTGCTGGCGCCCGATCCGAACAAGCCGCTCAAGCCGCCGGGCGAATGGAACCATTCGCGCCTGCTGGTGAAGGGCAACCATGTCGAGCATTGGTTGAATGGGAAGATGGTCTTGCAATACGAACTGGGCAGCCCGGAGGTCAAGGCGGCGGTGGCGTTGAGCAAGTTCAAAAAGTCCGCCGGTTTTGGCGAAAAGATCACCGGACCGATTCTGTTGACGGAGCATCATGACGCGGCGTCATACCGGAACGTGAAGATTTTGGAGTTGAACGGCAAGTAGGTTCTGGAATGCCCGGCGCGGGCGGTGGAAGACTTGGTTTCTGAAATGAGGCTGTCACGGGTGGCGGGGCGGCCCGCGCTCGCTCCAGCCTAGGCTGTCATATTTGGGGCTTTCGGCTTCCTGAAGGGTGTCGCGCGAAGGGCGCGAAGGAAGCGAAGGGGAAAGATTTATTTTACCACCTCCCTGCGCGGCCTTCGCGACAATTCTTAAGAGGCACAGTTGCTCGGGGGCGCAGTTGAGCAGTACCACGGCGATCTCCACCGGTGCACGGACTTGAGTCCGCTTAAACGTCCGCTGACCCAAGGCGTTACGCCCGATACCCAGCGTCCAGGCCGGCCCACCTTCAAGCGGACTGAAGTCCGCGCTCCTTTCGCCGTGCGCATCGCGGTGGTGCTGGCCAGATGCGCCCCCGGCTTTGGGGCGCGACTTGAACGGCGTATTTCTGGTGCTGGCGGCTGGAAAGCCGCCGCAACCCGCACACTGGAAAGTGTGCGCTACCGGGGAGGCGGCTTGCAATGGTTGTGGCGCTCGGGTTGGCCTACGTTCAAGCGGACTGAAGTCCGCGCTCCTTTTGCCATGCCGGTCGCGGTGGTGCTGGCCAAGCACCTGTAAACACGGTGGTTGTGCTGATTGCATGTCATTCCCCGTTGCCAGCGTCCCGAATGCACCCGACGGGTTTTGTCAGTAGTATCCTGACTTGCCAACCGCCGCCAGCCAAGGCACACTTATACACTCATGAATCGTCTGTTTGATCATGGCCGGGTGCTGGCGGTGGTCGCTTTGCTGGCTGTCATGCCGGTTTCCGGTAGGGCGGTGACGCCCGGGCTCACGCTTTCGCCGGACGAAATCGTGGCGAAAACGGTCGAACGGGCCGAGGAAGTCCGGTCGCGCGAATCGCGGCCCGGTTATCTTTATACCAAGCACACGGTCACGGAGGACCTTGACCACAAGGGCCACGTCAAGGACCGCAAGGAGAAGCTTTACGAGGTATCGGTCACCGCCGGCCTTTCTTATCTCAAATTGCTGCAACTCAACGGGCAGAACCTTTCCGCCGCCGAGTTGAAAAAGCAGGAGGAGCACGAAGCCGCCGAGCGCCAGAAAATGACCGATGCCAAGCCGGGCCAGAAAGGCGACCAACGGGAGGATTTCCTCACCCCCGAACTGGTGGCCAAATATCGTTTCAGCCTGGTCGAGCAGAAGGTGATCAATGGACGGAACACCTACGTGCTGGCGTTCGAGCCGAAAAGCGGCCTGGCGGTGAAGAAGTTCACCGACCGCTTCGCCAATCAGATGGCCGGCACGGTGTGGATTGACGCGGAGGAATTTGAAATCGCGCGGGCGGAGATTCATCTGCAAGGCGAGGTGTCGTTGTGGGGCGGCATGGTTGGCTCGCTGAAGCATTGCCGGTTCACCCTCGAGCGGACGCGCCTGCCGGACGGCATCTGGTTCAACAGCCTTTCCCACGGCATCTTCGAGGGGCGCAAGTTGCTGGAGCCGATGCTGGTGCGGACGCGGTCCGAGTCCAGCAATTTCCATCGCTCCGGGCTGGCTTTGCAATAGCATGGCCAAGAAACCCAAGCTCGACCTCACCCCCACCGGCGCGGGACTCAGCAATCCCTTTGCCGCGCTGGACGCGACCGGCTTGCCCGCTGGACAGACAATTCCCGCACCCGCGCCGGCCCAGCCGGGAGAAGTCCCGAAGCCTTCTAAATTCGGGCGCGTGGTTTTGCGGCGTGAAAAGGCGCATCGCGGCGGCAAGACGGTGATTGTGATTTACGATTTCGCGCCGAACATCGGGCAGCGTTACATCGAGAGCCTCGCCGGCAAACTCAAGGCGGCCTGTGGTTGCGGCGGCACCATCAAGGAGCGCGAGATTGAAATCCAGGGCGACCAACCGGGCCGCATCCGCGCGCTGCTCGAAGCGGAGGGATTCCGCGTCGCGGGCGTGAGTTGACGGCGGGAGATTTTTTTTATGATGCAGCCTTTGACCAATGCGGAGATGCGGAAATTAAAAGCACAGGCCCAGCGCCTGGAGGCGACGTTCAAGGTGGGCAAGGCGGGCTTGAGCGAGGGGTTTGTGAAGAGCGTGGATGCAGGGCTGGTCCATCACGAATTGGTGAAGGTGAAGTTCGTCGAGTTCAAGGAAGAAAAGAAGACCCTGGCCCCCGAACTGGCGGAGAAAACCTCCAGCCACCTCATCATGCGCGTGGGGAATGTGGCGGTGCTTTACCGCGCGAAACCGGCTGCGTGAATCGCCCACCCTGCAAGGGCGGAACGGATGTGCCGCCCCTACAGGGGAATGGCACTTACATAGTGCCTAAAACTTTTGAAGAAAGGCGTTTGCGTCTGGCCGTATGTGGCGCTTGGACAAAGAGGATGGTGCGAGAGAGAGTTTCCATTCGATTGAGGATTTTGCGCAGTTCCCGATAGTTGGCCGTGGCTTCTTTCATCAACTGGAACTGCCCTTCTGTCAAAGCAACGGAAACGGTTTTTCCGGCCACTTTGCGGGTCCATTGGTATCCCGCGCCGCCTCCCTGGCGAAAGGTGCGGTCCTGGACCGAACCCTGGCTGATGTATTCCAATTTCCCCAGCCTTCGCCGCAACTGTTGGTATTGACGCCGCGCGGAAGTTGATTTCATGCACACCATAATAGCTGGCGTGTCAACCGTGTCCAGTATATATACCGGACATGACGACGCCATTCCTGCCGGGCTTTCGCGCCTGCCTGGCCCCCTTGGGCTCTCGCACGGCCCAAGCCGCCATCCGGGTGCGCTCCCATACCCTTTGCCAGTTGGAGGACCGCTTCGGGGCCTGGCTGCCAGAGAGCCTGTTTCCCAAAGCCTCCTGCAAGGCCAACAGCCGGGACCGCTCTTACACCGCCCAGCGCACGTTTTGGTGCGCCCTTTGGCAAAGCCTCAATCCCCACGCCTCGGGACGGGAGGTCGTGCGCCAACTGCAAGCGGCCTTCCGTCTGGAAGGCGGCCCTGGCCTTTCGGCGGAGGATGGCGCCTACTGCCGGGCCCGAGAGCGCCTGCCCATCCAGGAGTTTCCCAAGGCCCTGGCGGGCTCGGCCAAGAGCGCCCGGCGTTTGGCTGGTTCATCCACCATTCTGCAAGGCCGATCCCTCAAGGCGGTTGACGGAACAGCGCTGACTCTGCTGGCCGACACGGCCAAAAACCGCGCGGCCTATCCGGCCATACAATGCCGCCCCGGCCAGCCCAGCTTTCCCATGATGCGCGTGGTCGTTCTTTTCTGTCTGGTCAGCGGAGCCATTCTGGCGGCAGCCCAGGGCAGTTTGATCGTTTCCGAATGGGCGCTGCTAAACCAATTAGCCGGCTGCTTGGCCAAAGGGGACATCCTCCTGGGTGATCGTGGTTTTGGCGGTTTCCCGCTCCTGGCGCTCCTCAAGCAAAACCTGGGGGTGGATTTTATCGGCCGCACCACGCGCCGCATTGACGGCCGTCAACGCAAACAACGGCTGGGGCATAACGACTGGCTGGTGGTGTGGAAAAAGGGCTGCGTGGCCTCGCCTTGGATGACGGCTGCTCAGTGGCAGGCGCTGCCGGACACTTTGGAGATTCGGGTGGTCAAGGGCTCCCTGACCCGCAAGGGCTTCCGCGTGCGCCAAGCCGTGGTCTTTACCACGTTGCTGGATGCCCACGCCTATCCGCCCCAGGAAATATTGAAGGCCTATCTGCGCCGCTGGGCGCTGGAGCTATGTTTGGATGACCTCAAAACAACCCTGGGCATGGAAAGTCTGCGGAGTCGTTCGCCCGGCATGGCCCAGAAGGAACTCTATCAATGCCTCATTGCCCATAACTTGGTTCGTTGCACCATGGCCAGTGCCGCTACGCAGCACAATGCCGGGCTGGAGCGGATCAGTTTCAAAGGGTGTCTGGATGGCTTGCGGCAATATGCCCACGCCATGGCACGCGCTAAAACCAAAAAATTACGCCGCCAATTATGGGCGGAATTACTTGCCACCTTGGCCGCCGACCAGGTTCCCGCGCGACCGGGCCGACGCGAGCCGCGCGCCGTCAAACGTAAGAAAAACCGATACGCGAGGTTGAAGGGCCCGCGCCATCAATTCCGTGATCATCTCAAGCGCCACGACCGTCGCAGAATCTCGCGCTTACGGAAGCTTGGCCTTATGTAAGCGCCATTCCCCCTTACAGGGCGGAGTGGTTTTTTGAGAACCATTACCTGGGCCTGCGCTCGCGGTGCGCTCGCTCCAGCCCAGGCTATCACATGGCGGGCTTTCAGCCCTGAAGCCGGGCAGTTGAGGTTTAATCGTCGCGTTTTGTGGTTCACCCGAGGTGAGGGAGGGCGTGTCCACCATTTTGGAATCGTTGTGCGGGTTGGCTTCAGTCCCCACTTTTGCTCGCAGGACCAAGGATTAATGATAGTGACGCGATTTTCCTGAGGAACAATAAGCAGAAAAAAGAGCCAGTGTTGAACACTGGCTCTTGGAATGAAACTTGGCCTTGGCGGCAGTTTAGCGGGTCGCCAATTTGCGGCGGAAGGCGAGCAGGCCAGCACCGGCCACACCGAGAAGCGCCAAGGTGCTGGTGGCGTCGGGGGCGGGAAGTCCGCTCACTCCCGGAGACGTGAGATCATCAATCGTGAAAAAGGTGCCCAAACCGGTGTTATCAGTGATGGTGATGGTCTTGATATTGGCAATCCCTGAACTGATGACGACCTGATGGTTCACTCCGGCAGTGGCTGACAAGGGGCTGGTAGCCAAGGTGCCTCCACCGGTATCCGTCACATTCAACGTAAGGGCATCGAGCGAATTGAACCAAAACGACAATGACGACTGAGGCGTGTCAAAGGTGAACGAAAGAACAGGATTGAACAGGTTGTTGTCTGTCAACAACATCGTTCCGGAATGCGCCGGGAAAGAGTGGGCCGGATCACCCGCGATGATGGTCTGGCCGGTGGCTTGGGCGTCGGCGCCGAAGGTCACGCCTTGGTAATAGCTTCCCAGATCCTGGCCCTGCGGAGCACCTTCAAAAGTGATGGTGCCGGCGAATACGCGTGATGCGCTCACCAGAGCAACCGTCGCTGCAAGTAACTGTTTTGTGTTCATTTGTTTATTTGGTTTGCCTGTAATTCTTTCATCTTTTAAGCCCTGCTTTGATGGAACAGTTCGGGCACTTCCCCTCCAAAAGCACAAACCGCGCCAGACTTTGTCGGGTCGCTGCTACGACCTATGCCATAACAACTTGCGCGAATTGCTCACTCGTTTGATTTGAAAACAAGTGTTAAGTTTCCCGACGATTTTTGAACGCGAATGACGTTAATTGAATATAAATCATTGGATAATAAGTGATTAGGCAAAGTGTAAGCATTGCCAACGCTTTCCGCGAAGCTCGACCCGTCGGTGGGGTCTTTCCCCTCCGTGCAAACTGCGGAATTCAGCGTAATTTTTAGTGAAATTGCAATGAAACAAAGCCTGGCTTGGGGAATGAAAATCCATAACCACTTGCGCCTCAAGGGGGCTTCCGCCGAAGTCCGTGCGGCACGGCTCTAGTTGAATATACCCAGAACAGTGTAAATTAAATCAAACCAAAACAGATTATGATTGTAATACCAATGCTCGCTGTCACGCCGATGATTGCTGCCGCAGGCTACTCGCTCGTTTATCTGCTCGCCGGCGGCGGTTTGGGCGGAGCGATACTTATCTTCATCGTGGCGAAGATGCTGGGGAAATAACCTGGATTAAAGGCAAAGGTTTTTAGGGCCATGGTTTCCGCAAGGACGGACGGCCCGGAAGCGAGAGATCATTAACTTCTCTCTCCCCGGCGGGGGAGAGAGAAGAAAGCGCCACGTCGGCTCGAATTTACCACTTTACCTGTTCGAGGTAATGGAGGCTGACCGGGATTTGTTGCTCGGAAGTCGGCGACTCGTCCTCGAGGAAATACCATTTCACGCCTGCCTTCTTCGCGGCACGCAGGACGGACACCATGTCAATCTGGCCGGTGCCCAGGGCGACGTCGTTTTTCACGTCGGTGCCGCCGGTGAGGGAGCCGGTGGCGAGGCCCTTGCGCATGTCTTTCAAATGCGCCAATTCAAACCGGTGGCCGTATTTCTCGAAGAGTTTGGCCGGGTCCCGGCCGGGGAAGACGATCCAGAAAATATCCATTTCATAATGGACGAACTTCGGGTTGGTCTCGGTCATCAAGAGGTCGAAGAGCGTGCCATCGCCGTAGGGCTGAAATTCGTAGCCATGGGTGTGATAGAAGAACTTGATGTTGTGCTGGGCGAGCACTTCACCGGCGTGGTTGAAGACGGCGGCGGCGGCGCGGCAGGTTTTTTCGTCAAAATCGCCCTGGTGCGGAATCCAGGCGCAGCCGGCGTATTGAAGCCCGAGCGCCTCGGCTTCTTGAACCACTTGATCCAGGTGATCACGGAAGAGCTCGTAGCCGAAATGGCCGCTGACCGGCTGGATGCCGCGGGCGGCGAGTTGCGCCTTGAATTCGGCGGGAGGAACTTTGTAGGTGCCGGCGAGTTCGGCGTATTGGATGCCGAGGGATTTGACTTCATCCAACGTGCCGGGGACATCTTTGCCAAATTGGGCGCGCAGGCTGTAGAGCTGGAGGCCGACCGGGCCTTTGAAGCTCGGCCCGGTGCCCTTGGTGGAGGCCACCTGGCCGGTGGCGCAGCCGACGAGCGTGAGGGCGGCCAATGCGGCCGCCCCGGAAAGCAAGAAGCGAATATATGGTTTCATGAGCCGGATTTAACCCCAAGTCCGGAGCGAGGCAAAGCGAATAATCTCATGACAGAGGCATTAAAGCGCCACGTATTTTGGTGGGGCTGCTGCAAGGAGCGGAGGCATTGCGGCACGATGTTTTCCACCGCCGCTTTTCCAGATTGACAAATTCCAACGTGTGAGACATGGTGTGTATCACAATGAAGACAGCGACGGTCCGAGATTTGCGAAACAGATTTGCGCGCGTGGCGGCCTGGATCGCGGAAGGCGAGCCGGTGGAAATCACCCGTGGTGGGAAACCTTTCGCCCAGCTCGTGCCCGCCAAGCCGGAAAAACGGCGCAAGCTCGTCAAGCCCGACATCATGGCGCAATTAAAGGAAACTTGGGGCGACCGGGTTTTTTCGACGAAAGAAGTTGCTGAAATGCGGGACGCGGAACTGAAGGACTCCGAGAGGTGATCGCCTTTCCGGACACGTCATTTCTGTGCGCGCTTTATGTGCAACAGGATAATTCGCCGGCGGCGGCCGCCCTTTTCAAGGCTCTGCCAGAAGCGTTACACCTGTCCAGCCTGTCGCTTTACGAATTTCGCCAGAGTGTTCGGTTCCAAGTCTGGCTACATGCGCGGGATAAAAGCAAGGGCTATCCCCTTCACATTGCTGAAGCCGCGCTGGCCACGCTGCAAACAAACATGGAGGAGGGTGGCCTGGTCATGGCTACGGCGGACTGGCCTGACATTCACCGCCGGGCCGAAGCGCTTTCCAAACGCCACACCGTTGTGGGCGGCCATCGAAGCCTGGATCTGCTCCATGTCGCCACCGCGTTGCATCTGGGCGCGCGCGAATTTCTCACGTTCGACGCCAACCAGCGCAAGGTCGCCACGGGTGAAAAACTGCGCGTAAAGCCGTGAAGCAGGGCGTTGCTCCTGGCGCAATCAGTTCTTACTGCACCAGCGGACGCACCGCCCGGATGCGGTAAAAGCGAATGGGGGCGTTGGTATCGGTGAAACTGGCGGAGGTGGAGGAGCCCGCCGCGGCAATCTGTCCCCGGCCGCTGTCCACCCAGTTGGCCGGGCTGAGCGTGGTGGCTTTTTCCATGAAGTAACACCGGCTCATCACGCTGTTCCAAGTCAGCGCAACAAAGGTGCCGCCGGAGCCGAGGTTGTCACTGGTGACCCTCAAGTTGCTATTGGCGTCGTTCGGATTCGTGCCCGCCAGATATTCCTGCAGATTGGACATGCCATCCCCATCGGGATCCGCGTTCACGTTGATGTTGATGGTGCCGAAATTCTGGAGTTCCCAGGCGTCGGCAATGCCATCGCTGTTGGAATCCACGCCCAGCTTGATTGAATCCGTCTGCACCTGGGCCGTGGCGTTGCTCAATGAAATCCAGCCGCAGTTGGCACTGTAAGCGTAGCCGGTGAAAGCGCCGGTTTTGGTGTCCACCTTGGGCGCGCCGGTGTTTTCAAAGTTGACCCAGCCGATGTTCGCGCCATAGGCATAGCCGCGCAGATTGCCCAGGCTGTCGGTATTGACACCGAAGTCCGTGCTGGAATTGTTCTGATATTGGATGCCGTTGGCCGGGGAACCATTGCCCAGCCGGATCCAACCGACATTGGCGGAGTAGATGTAACCGCTGCAGACGTATTCGCCGATGACGACGCCGTTGGCGGCATCGCCGCGCCAATCCATCCAGCCGAGGTTCGCGCCGTAAGCGAAATTGTTGGCCGGGTCAATCGTGGTCGTGGCGTAGGCCGTTGCAATTGTCAAGCCAGCCACAATTGCAGTGAGTAATGGTTTCATATACGAATGGAACTGGCGGTTTAATAGGTATAGTTGGCAGCGGGATTGGAGTTGGTGCCCATGGCTGCGGCGTTGATCAACGGGCCGACCGGCATGCCGGCGGTAATGCCCAAAACGGCGGCGTTCGTGTTGCCGGTGAAGGTGTTGCGGATGATCACATTTGTCGCGCCTGGAGTATTAACGCCATTGTAGTTGAAGTCAAGATTGTTGTTTTCAACCCGGCTGCCGTTGCCGGTTATGGACACCCCGGCAAAACTGTTGTTAAGCAGATTGTTCTCTGAAATGAAGCTGTTTAAGCTGATGGAAATCCCGATGCTATTCTGGGCCGCTGAGCATCCGGTAACAACCGCGCTGTTGGGGATAGAGCCGGTGTTATAACAGTTGATGCCGGTGTTGGCATTGCGGTTCGCCAGGCAATTGCGGACAATGCTTCCGCCGCCGACGGCGATTCCATGCGTGCCGTTGGTTTCAGCTTCGCAAGATTCCACCAGGCTGCGCGAGCCGGCATCTATGCCCGTGACGCCATTGTTCGCCGCGATCAAATTTTTGAATTCATTGTTCTGGCCAGCCGCCGCATTAATTCCGTTCGCCCCCCAATTGCGGAGGATTCCATTTTTGACCATTATTCGCGACCCTTGGGTGTTGAATCCACTGACAGAAGTGGCAACCCCAATCAGGCTGAAGCCGTTCAAATCCACCGTGACATCGTTGACCCCGGAAGCGGTGGTAATGCCACTGTTCCCGGCAGTGCCGGTAAGACTGGCCGTCAGATAGTAAGAACCGGAATTGCTGATGGTGAACGGCAGCGACGAAATCGGCGTGCGTGCTTCAATCTGATCGAGCGACTTCATCGTCGGTGTCGGCGCGCCCGGCGGTGTCAGGCTGCCTTGGGCAAAGGCTGGTTGCACGGCGAGCATGGAGATCCCCGTGAGAGCTGCCATGAGGAGGGCGGCTTTGGATTTTGAAAACGAGCGGTTCGAGTTGTTGGTTCTGTTTTTTTGCATAGGTTGTCAGGTTTTTTGTGTTTTGCAAGTTTGACCCCGGGTTGCGGATAAGGAAGAAGGCCTATGTTACAAGAAAATCATGAGGAACTGGCTTTCTTGCATGCATCGGTTCTTCCTGAGAATGCCCAGGGGACAAAACGGTATTTCATCCGCGATAAAGCATCCTCCATGCCATCCGCAAAAAAGAGAATCTGCCAGTCTGTGCGGTAATCAGTAAGAAAAGTTCGCCCAGGGATTCGAGTTGGTGATGAACCCGGAGACGGTGTTGGTGACGAGTGGTCCGACGATTTGATTGAGGTTGAAGGAATAATTGTTCGTGCCGCCGCCCTCGACGGAATTTCGGACCATGATATTGTTGGTGACGTTCCCAATGATGGAAATGTAAATTCCATTTCCTGCCGTGCCGCTGCCCGTCACATGATTGGCCTCGATCCGGTTGTTGGCGCCAAACACTTCGATGCTTCCCACGCCGTTGCTGGAATTCCCGGTATTATTTCCAACAAAATCGTTGCCAACAACCAAAGAACCGGAGCCGTTTATATCAACGCCGAAACTGGCGTTGCCACTGAACAAACAGTCCTTGATCAGGGCGCCGCCGGCGCAAAACACGCCAGAGCCATTGCTGGAAACACTCAGATGCTCGAATATTACATTACGCCCCAAACAATTGACGGCCGAAATATTAGTCCAGCCGCTGATCATGCCATTACGCACCGTGACGGAAGTGACGGAACTATTGGGCATAAAAATCCCCCCGTTGGGCGCGCCCGAAGCGCCGAAGTAAGTAAAGCCGTTCAAATCGAGCGTGACATTGTTGGTGATGATATAAATCCCATCCTTCCCGTTCACACCGAAAAGATTTGTGGCCAGATAGTATGAACCGGGCTGGCTGATGATGAATTCCGCCCCGGCATTGCCCGGGGTATGTGCGGCGTCCACCGGCGTGCGCGGCTCGATTTGGTCGAGTGACTTCATGGTCGGTCCAGGCGCGCCCGGCGGCGTCAGGTTGCCTTGGGCGAAGCTTGAAGTTTGCAAGCCGAAGCAGGAGAGGAGAGCCAAAACCGGTGCCAGAAGACGGGCTTTGGATTTTAAGACCGAACGTAAAAAGAAGACAATCATTGGCTTATTCATTATAAGGATTTCGCGGCCATTAAGTTTAGCAGTACAATCCGGTCACAAGTACAAAAACACCCAACCCAGACTCCCGGCAAGAAGGTCAGGCATTCGGATTCGCAGCCCCGTAAAAGCAGACGCTGTGCCAGTATCAATAGCAGGCTGACACTCACATTTTCTACCGCCAGGCTTACGGCGCGGCGACTTCCTGCGGGCCTTTGCCGCCGTTCACCAGAAACAACACCGCCATGCGGACGGCCAGGCCGTTCGTGACCTGGTCCAGAATCACCGAGCGGTTGCAGTCGGCAATCTCGCTGTCAATCTCCACCCCGCGATTGATCGGTCCGGGATGCATGATGAGCACGTCGGGCTTGGTGCGCGTCATCCGCTTTTTATTCAGGCCGAACAGGCTCACATATTCGCCGAGGCTGGGAAACATGGATTTGCGCTGGCGCTCGTGCTGGATGCGCAAAAGGTTGATGATGTCCGCATCGGCAATCGCTTCATCCACGTCATGCGTGACGCGGCAACCCATCTGCTCAAAGACGCGCGGGACCAAGGTGGACGGCCCGCAAAGGGTCACCCGCGCGCCGAGCTTGGTCAGCGCCCAGATATTGGAACGGGCGACGCGGCTGTAAAGAATGTCGCCCAAGATGGTGACGTTCAGGCCGGCGATTTTCCCCCTTTTCTCGCGGATGGTAAAAACATCGAGCAACGCCTGCGTGGGATGCTCATGCGCGCCGTCCCCGGCGTTGACCACGCTGGAATTGAGGAAGCGCGAAAGAAAATGCGGCGCGCCGGTCGCGCTGTGGCGGATGATGATGATGTCCGCGTTGAGCGCTTCGAGGTTGCGGGCGGTGTCCTTGAGGGTTTCGCCCTTTTTGAGGGACGAGGCCTCGGCCGAGAAGTTGATGACGTCCGCCGTGAGCCGTTGCGCCGCCAGTTCAAAGCTGATCCGGGTCCGGGTGGAAGGCTCGATGAACAGGTTGACGACCGTTTTGCCGCGCAACGCGGGAACTTTCTTGATGGCACGCTCGCCCACCGCCTTGAACGCGCGCGCGGTGTCCAATACCGTGCCGATCTCCTCCGGCGTGAGCGATTCAATGTCCAAAAGATGTTTGCGGTGCCAGGTCATTTCTTTTCCAGGTGAACGGAATCCCCGCCGCCTTCTTCGCTGAGCCGCACGACAATGTTTTCGCTGAGCGAGGTGGGGACGTTTTTGCCGACGAAATCCGCCTTGATGGGCAATTCGCGATGACCCCGGTCAATCAGCACCGCCAATTGGATGCGGCGCGGGCGGCCAAAATCATTGAGCGCGTCCATCGCCGAACGCACCGTGCGGCCGCTGAACAACACGTCATCCACCAGCACGACGGTTTTCCCGGTGACATCGAAGGGGATTTCCGTCGGGTGAATGTTGGGACTGGCGCGCTGGCCCAGGTCATCCCGGTGCATGCTGACATCGAGCGTCCCCACCGGGACCGGCTGGCCCCAAATCCCGGCCAGCAAACCGCTCAACCGGCGGGCCAGGTGAATGCCGCCCCGTTGAATGCCGATCACCGCCACGTCGGCGCTGGAATCGTTCTGCTCGGCAATTTCGTGCGCGATGCGGGTGAGCGCCCGTTGCAGGGCCGCGTCGTTGAGGATGAGGGTGCCGGCGCTCATAAAAAAAGCGACCCGGCAGTTCGCCGGATCGCTGGCCTTAAAATGGTATGGCGGTTCATGGCTTCCTTGGCAACCTCACGGGATTGCGTTAAAGGAGGCGGATTGGGGTTTGGTTGCTTAACTGGTGGTCTGGCGGTTTTTGCGCCATTTGGAACGGTGCCGCACAATCCAGTCGGTCAAGGCGCGCTCGAAGCCGATGTCCCGGCCGGCCTTCTCCGACTCGATCCACTTGTGTTTCATGATCTCCTCGCGCTCGGCCTGGAACTCGCGGTAAAGCGAAGAGTTCTTCAGCAAGTCGTTCCCACTCGTTGAGTCTTTAGTGTCGTTCGACATAGTTGCCAAATTTGATTCGTCACCACTATGTAACATTACCTGTGCCAACACAATCTTATTCTGACCCGACCAGCGCGGGACTATTACTGACCTGTTTGTAGTCCCTATCGCCGTTGACGCCTCAGCCAAGTTTCTCACGCAAGGTTTGGGCCACCTTTATAAACGCCTGCGCGGGAGCCCCTTTTGGGGCTGAAACCACCACCGGCACACCTTGGTCTCCGGCCTGCCGTATCTCCATAAATATGGGTATCTCGCCTAGAAAACTCAGCTTCTGCCGCTCCGCTTCGGTGCGCCCGCCTCCGTGTCCAAAGATCTCCAACCGCTCCCCATTTGGGGCGGTGAAATAACTCATATTCTCGACAATGCCCAGAATCGGGACGTTCACTTTTTCGAACATCGCAATCCCCTTGCGCACGACTCCCAGCGACGCCTCCTGCGGCGTGGTGACAATCACCCCGCCATCCAGCGGCACCGTCTGGCAAAGCGAAAGCTGCGCATCACCCGTGCCCGGCGGCAAATCCACGATCAGATAATCCAACTCGCCCCACGCCACCGAGGTGAAAAACTGCTGGATGGTTTTCATGATCATCGGCCCGCGCCAGATCACCGGGTTGTCTCCCTCCACCAGGAAACCCATGCTCATCAATTTCACCCCATGGCCCACCGGCGGCACCATCATTGTCTCATCTTCCGTGACCGTCGGCTTCTGCCGCACCCCCATCATCAACGGAATGCTCGGGCCGTAAATATCGCAATCCAACAATCCCACCGACGCGCCCAGATGCCGGAGGGCGCAGGCGAGATTGGCCGAGGTCGTGGACTTGCCGACGCCGCCCTTGCCGCTGGCCACCGCCACGATGCGCTTGATGCCCGGCACGCGGTTTTGGTTCTGCCACGGGCTCGCGGCCGCCGCGGCCTGCGGACCGGTCGGCGCCTTCACCTCGACATGGACCATTTTGACGCCCGGCAACGCCTTGAGCGCGCGCTCACTCTCGCTCTTGATCTGTTGCGCCACCTCCGGCGAACCGGCCGTGAGTTGCATGGACACGCTCACCGCCCCCTGGTTCGCGTTGACCTGCTTCACCAGGCCAAAGGAAACAATGTCCCGCGAATAACCGGGATACTTGACCGCCTTCAGCGCATTTTTGACTTCGTCTTCTGTAATCATGATATAATCAGTCGTTGACCATTGCGGATTGCGGCTGGAAACGCAAGCGCCGCGTCCACCCTTGCCCGCTCACTTTTACAAGATTGCCCCTCGCCGCAGAGTGGTCAAGTTGCCCCCATTACGGCCCTTGTTGTTTCGGCGAGAGCAGCGGTTGGACTGGATGCGAGGAGGGCGCGGTCGGCGCTTTGGCGGGCTTGTGTGCCGCAAAAAGATGCCGGAAAAGCCAGAACCGCTTCAGCCCCTGGACGAATTGATCGCTATGCACCACCACATCCGAGATGTTGGTCAGTATGTTCGTGTTGGCCTGCACCTGGTTGTTCAAGTTGCTGGTGATGTTGGCAAGGTTCTCCAGGGTGAGATTGAGCGTCGCCAGATTGGTGTCGAGGTTGGAAAGCGTGCCGTTGGCGGTTTGCAAGGTCAGGTCCAATTTCTGATTAATATTGGTAGGAATGAGCCATTCGCCAAGCGAACCGTTGGGATCGCGCAGCCGCTCCGTGATGACCGCCAGATTCGTGACCGTGGGACGGGCGCTCACGGCAACGATATTAAGATTCGAGGTCAACTGCGTGCTGTTGGAAAGGACAACGGCAAGCTGATTGGTCAATTGCAACACCCCCGGCAGCGCCGCCTGAATCTGCGCGACCATCGCCGACAAGCGATCCGTCAGCGCCGGCTCTTCGTAACGCGGCAGTCCATAAATGTTCGTCTTGGCGAACTTGTCATAGGCGCGTTTTTCTTCGTTCCAGACCGCGGTGATGTATCTTTTGGTGATGTTGGTATTGATCGCACAAAACTGATTGGAACCGACCACCTCGGCAATTTTATCCAAATTGTTTGTAAACGGTTTCCAGGCTCCCAGCACCAGATTAGTACCCTGGTAGAGTTCCTGCCCCAACCTCCAGTATTCAGGATGCGGCAGCGTTTTCGCCTCCGCCACGGTCACATCGTTGCGGAAGGCGTAGGTGATATATGTGGCATAGCCGACGGTCCCCTTGGTGATGTCCAACTCCCGCGCGTTGAGAAAACCCGCCTGCTTGATCTGCACGCGCGAACCTTCCGTCCAGATGTAGCCGAAGTGCGGTTCAAGCACTTCAAATCGGATGTAAACATTATTCGTGGAGGTCTGCCCCCAAGTGGGTGGCTGCTCGACAATCTCCATGATCTGCCCGGCGGGAAAGCCCATGATATTGACCGTGTTGCCGACTTTCAGCCCGTCGCCCCGCTCCGAATAAATGAAATACTCGGCCTTGATCTTGAACCACCCCTTGCTCTCCGCCGTTTTGTAAACATAATAGCCCAGCCCGGCGAGCAACAGCAGCGTGGCGACCATGATAAACCAGCCCACCGCCCGTTCCATGCGGTTGAGCCGGGTCCGAAGTTGGGGCGTCAAATCTTGCAGCGGCATAAATTTAGGTTCACAGGCCGACGTTCCTTCTCATGCGGTTATTATAACTTTTCTGATCATCAAAGATTCGCCGCGAGCAATTCATTCACCAACGGCTCGCCAAGGCCTTCAAACTTCGGGCGGCGGCCCAGCGGGATGAACCGCCCTTTTTTCAGAATCGCGAAATGGCAATCCAAACCCCGCCACGGGCGCAAATCTTCCACCGTCACCACCAGCGTGCGCGGGCGCTCCCGGGTCTTCTGGGTGTGCCATTCATTCAGAAAATTCAGCCACCAATTCTCATGCCGGGGGTCCAGCCCCGCCAGCGGACGATCCACCAGCAGCACCTCCGGTTCGAGCATCAACGCGCGCGCCAGTCCGGCCCGCTTTTGCCAGTTGCGCCCCACCATCCCGGGCATTTCCATCGCCAAAGGGGCAAGCTCCGTCCTTTCCAGCATGCCGTTGATTCGTTCCTCCGTCTCCTGCGCCGACAACTGCCGATGATAACGCAACGGCAGGGCAACATTGTCGCGCACATCAAGCTGATGCAGCAATTGCCCGCTCTCGAATACCAGCCCGAGCCGCAACCGTTCCGGGATTAGTTCCTCGCCATACATCGGCATCTCGTGGCCGAACAACCGATACTCGCCGGCTTGCGGCGGCATGATGCCCGCCGTCATCCACATCAAATCGCTCTTGCCCGAACCATGCATGGCCGCGATCACCCAAAACTCACCCGCATTCACCGTCCAGTTCACCTCTTCCAGCACGATCCGCGAAATGTCCTGCACCGCGCCCACCGCCACGCCGGTCATCTCAATGACCGGCAAATCGCCCGGAGTTTGTGTCTCATCCTTTTCCATGTTCAGGTGACAAGATAGACGAACATGAACACCGCATCCAGCGCGACACACGCGATGATGCTTTGCGCCACCGCGCCAACCGTCGCGCGCGACACTTCCTCCAGCCGCAACGGTTGCGCCAGCCCGTGATAACAAGTGATCACCGCAATCGCCACGCCGAAGAGGCACGACTTCACGCCCAGGATGGCGAAGTCCAATCCATTCAGCGCCTGGGCCAGTTGCGCGAAATAATCGCCCGGCCGCAACGGCACATTTTGCAGGAACGCCCACACATACCCGCTGATCAGCGCCCCCATGATGAAATAAATGGTGAGCGAAAAAACCCCGAGCGCCATCCCGATCACCCGCGGCATCACCAGGTAATGCACCGGGTCAACCCCCAGCGCCTCGAGCGCCTCCACTTCGCCCAGCGCCCGCGCCGTGCCCAGTTCAATGACGTTCGCCGTGCCCGAACGCGACAACACCAGAAACGCCGTCATCAACGGCCCGAGTTCCCGCACCACCACCGCCACCATGATCGTGCCCAAAAACGAAGTCGCCCCCACCTGCGAAAGCCGCGTCACGGTCTGCCCGATGACCAGCAATCCCAGCATCACCGACATGAACATGAACATCGGCATCAGTTGCACCCCCGACCGCCGCAACTCCTGGAAGATCAACGGAAACGTGACGCTTTGGGCCGTCCGCAACTTGGTGAGAATCACCCCCAGCGTGATCAGCGCGAAAGCGCCCAGTCCGTGAAGGGTGAGGAGCAGATTGAGCAGTTGGCGGCCGAAATAATTGCTGTACGCCCGCGGCAGCGGCGCCCGCAGCCACGAGCGCGCTCGCTCCGCGTATAACGCGCTGAATTTCCCGCTCGCCACGCCGGGAAGGTAAGTGCTTTACGCCCGCTGGTCAAAGAGGTTTTTCCCGCAAAGGATTTCCCTGCTTTACAAACCAGCCGCTCGGCCCTAAGCTGGTCAATGACCGGTCAAAGTTTTAAGAAGCGGATATATGAATGCAACCACGGTGATTGCGGCGTCGGAGGCCAAGGCAAAATTCTCGGAGCTCCTTGAGCGTGCCAGAAAGGGCGAGGGGTTCGCCATCACCCTTCATGGCGAGGAGGTCGCCAAACTAATTCCCGCCAAGCGGAAGAGTTTGGAGGAAATCCGGTCCGCCATCGCGGACATGAAGTCCCGGCGATTGGTGCTTAACCCTGCGAACAAGCCCAAAGTGCGCCTCAAGGACCTGGTGAACGAAGGTCGCCCATGAATTTCGTTTTGGATGCCTCGTTCGCCCTGACGTGGGTGCTCAAAGATGAGGCAACACCTCAAACGGACAAGGTCTTGGATTCGCTCGGCAGGGGTGCCAAGGCATTTGTGCCCGCGCTCTGGCGATGGGAAATTGCCAATGCGCTTTTGGGTATTGAGCGGCGAAAGCGCGCCACGCAGGCCGAAGTCCAAGCCCACCTGTTGTTTTTTCAATCTCTACCGATTGACATTGACGAAATGGCCCTGAACCAGGCTTGGAGCGCCACGCAATTGCTGGCGCAAAGACACAACCTGACCAGCTACGACGCCTCCTATCTTGAATTGGCAATCCGGCGGGGCTTGCCGCTTGCCTCATTGGATGGCGCTCTCCAAATTGCCTCCAAGTCCGAAAAGGTGTCCCTTCACCCCCATCAGGATGGATCAGGCAGGCAGGCCCGCGGGTGATTTGTTCCTGTAAGTTTGACTTCCCCAGCTGTATTGGCGTTATATTGTCCGTCTGCCGAATGAAGAACATTATCTATTTCGATCTGGAAACCCAGAAATCCGCCGATGAAGTCGGCGGTTGGGACAAGATCAGCGCCATGCGCATGAGCATCGGCGTCACCTACAGCACCGTCCGCGGCGATTACAAAATCTACGGCGAAAAACAGGTGGACGACCTGCTGTCCGAATTGCAGCGCGCGGACCTGGTCATCGGCTTCAATCATGTGCGCTTCGATTACGAGGTGCTGCACGCTTACACCTCGATGGATTTGCGCCAGCTTCCCTCGCTCGACATGCTGGTCGAATTGCAGAACACCCTCCAACACCGGCTCTCCCTCGATTCCATCGCCACCGCCACCTTCGGCGTGGAAAAAACCGCCGAGGGCCTCCAGGCCATCCAATGGTTCCGCGAAGGCAAGCTCCTGGAAATCGCCGAGTATTGCTGCTACGACGTCAAGCTGACCAAGCTCGTCCACGAATACGGCGCGGCCCACAAGCAGCTCCATTACCACAATCGTTTCGGCAAAAAAATGACCGTGCCCGTGAAATGGTGAACCATGAAGCGGCCGCAGTTGATCTCCCCCGGTTCGCTGTCGCGCCTGCTCCAGACCGCGGCGGACGCGTGGAACCGCCACGATTATCAGCAGAGCATTGAACTGCTCGAACGCGCCAACCGCCTCGACCCCGCCAACTCCGTCATCCTCCTCGATCTGGGCCGCGCCCACGGCATGCGTTACGATTACGCCGCCGCCGAACGCTGCTTTGACCGCGCCGCCACCCTCGCGCCGCGCAAGGCCGACGCCTTCGCAATGGCGGCGCTTCATTGCCGCAATTTCGGCCGCTACGAGTTGTCGCGGCATTACTTCGAACGCGCCATCGCCGCCGGGGGCGCTCCGCCGGACACGTTCGTCAAACTCGCCGAACTTTACGAGCGCTTCCGCTTTTTGACGGAAGCCGACGAACTGGTCAATCGCGCGCTCGAACTGGACGCAGCTTGCGCCATGGGCCTGCTCGTGCGCGCCCGGTTGGACCGTCTCGGTGGCAAGCTGGAAGCTGCCGAACAACGCCTCCGTCCGTTGCTCGCAAAAACCGACCCGGACTCGTGGTCCACGCGCATTCGCGGCTGGTACGAATTGGGCGCGGTGCTCGACCGGCAGGAACGCTACGACGAAGCCATGGCGGCGTTTCTTGAAGCCAAGGCGCTGCTTCGTCCCGCCGCCGCGCAGTACCTACCGGCCGCCCAATCCGTCCGTGCCCGCTTGCAGGAGGCTGAGGCCAATATTTCCGCCGACGTGCTCCGGCGCTGGTTCGAAGCCGGCGAAACGGAGCCTGCGCCCCACCGGCTCGCCGTCCTGTGCGGGCATCCGCGCTCGGGCACGACGCTGCTCGAACAGGTCTTGGATTCCCACCCGGACGTGATTTCCGCCGAGGAAACACCCATCTTCGTCTGGGAAGCCTATCTCCCGTTGAATCGGGGATTGCCGGGGAATTCCTCCCTGTTCACCGTTCTCAATTCGGCATCACCCGGCAAAGTGCGGCAGGCGGCCAGGACTTACTTTCGCGCCATGGAGAAATTTCTCGGCCAGCCGGTCGGCCAGCGCCTGTTGATTGACAAGAATCCCTCGCTCACCGAATTGATTCCCGGCGTCGTCCGCATTGTCCCTGCATCGAAATTGGTGGTGGCCTTGCGCGACCCGCGCGACGTCTGCCTGAGTTGCTTCATGCAACCATTGCCGCTCAACCAAGTCAGCGCCACCTTCCTGAGCCTGGAAAATACCGTCGAGGAATACGCCTCGGTGATGGGCTTGTGGCGCGCGCTCGCCCCGCGCCTGCCCAGCCCGCACCTCGAGGTGCGCTACGAAGACCTCGTCGAGGACCTGGAAGGGGAGTCGCGCCGCGCCCTCGAATTTCTCGGCGTGCCGTGGGATGACTGCGTTTTGCGCTTCAACGAACACGCGCGCAAAAAACTCGTCCGCTCGCCCACCTATGCCGACGTGACCAAGCCCATCACCAAAGGCGCCGTCGGCCGCTGGCGGCATTACCAGAAATACCTCGAACCCTCGTTGGAAAAGCTGGGTCCCTTTATCAAGGCATTTGGCTACGCATAGAGCATTGATGGAAATGCTCTAGACAAAAAAGCGGCCTCCGTTTCCGGAGGCCGCTCGCGATAAATCCTGATTAATCCGCTTGCCTATTTGCGCCGACGCAAGGCAAACAACGAGGCCACGCCGAGGCCAAACAACGCCATGGTCGAAGGCTCGGGGACGCTCACCAACTGGATGCCGTTGAGATCGCCTTCACCGGAGAGCCCGCTGTTGGGGTTGTTGACCGCGCCCCACGTGCCGCTGATGTTGCCGGACCCATCCGGCGTGACGCCATCAAACTCAACATAGGTCTGGCCCAAGACGAAAGCGTTGGCCGGGCCGGCAACCCCGGTGTTGATGGATTGCGTAATTCCGCCGAGTGCCGTTCCGCTGCTCAGCGTGAAAGATGCGCCGCGCGTATTGTCAAAATTCGCGCCATACAGGAAAACGGAATAGGTGCCCGCCGGGACATTTTGCAGGGTGAAAGTGCCCGTGGGACTGGCGCCATTGACCACCGCCGCATGATTGAGCATCCAAGCCGGGGTGCCCTGGGCTGCGCCGCCATCCGCGCCGTTGTCGAACCCATAGGTCATGGCCAGGGTGACCGGCGTATGCGCTCCCGCCGAAGTGGCGTTGCCGACATTTGCCTGGGAGGGATTGGTGGGTGAAAAAAGATTGGCGCCAGAGGCGGTGGTTCCATTGTGCCAGGCGTAAGGGTTGCCCGGAACGCCATTGGGCACCGTGCCGTGGCCTGAATCAGTATTGCCGGTACCGAAGAAAGCAGTGCTGCCCGGCCCGCCATACTTGCCAAAGCCATTCCATACATTGTTGCCGGGATCGGCAAATGCGCCTTGGCCGTAATACAGCACATTGTAACCGCCATAATGCGAATAGTTTTGGTTGGCATCATGGAAACTGACCACCGTGGGGGCGGAATTGAACGCGTGGGCCAGACTCGGGAGCAACCCGCAAGCGATAAGCAGAGAGCGTTTCATAATATGTTAGGGCCTTTCAACTGAACTACACAACTTCCGATTGATAAGAATTACCAACCTCGGCCCCGCCAAGTCAACATCAAACATCGAAAAATTTCGGGAAGAGAGCATCGCGCATCGCCACGCCCACCGCCCCATTGCGCACACTTTCCAGTGTGCGGGTCCTGGCGGGTTTCCAGCCGCCAGTCGCCGATCCACCGACCCTGCGGCACGGGTCTGTCCCTCCCGCTTTTGCCCCGTCCGCCCCATTCTTCCCATTGCCCTGCCAATCATTCCACTGCCATATCCCCTTCACCCGCAGCTTCTTACACCATCACCCCAAACCAACCTCGTTTTTTTACCCCAAAACGGGGGCCCAAATGCAGAAAAACACCCCTTTTTCAGGACGCAACCCCAACTATTTTTCACCTCAGAAGCCAAATCGCATTTTCCTGAACTCACCGAAACCCTGCAAACATTGGCTGCCACCGCCTTTTGCTCACAATTTTATGAGCCTGAAAAAAAGTGCCTTGAATCCTACCGTAGGTTTCATTTTCCGGGACCCGCTCCGGTAAACTCACTGGCATGAGCAGTACTGCCAATGGAGCAGGAGAGGATCGGCGGACGGGAAGGGTGGGTGGGGATGGGCGCGCCTGCGCCCTCCCCGTCGCCCCAGCGCAGCGTCAGGCGACGGAACCTTCCGTCCTCCCCCTCGCGTTTCCCCCGCCGAGGTGCAAAAGACTGGTTTTTACCCCCAAGATTTTGTCACCTTTTGTCACCTTTTGCTGCCTTTTGTCGCAATTAAAAGAATCTTTTTTTCCTCTGGTCCAATGGTCAAAAAGCAACAGTTGGGGGAGACGCCCTCCGCCGGCAATCCCTGCCCGCCTCCATCCTCTGGAACTTGGGGCTTGGGCCTTCCTTGGCCATTGGCCATTGGTCATTGGGTGCTTGGGCATTCTCCCCACCCCTCCCGCCCTCCACCCCCAGCCCAAAACCCTCAACCACTCCGGTGCAGAGTTTTAGACCAAAGCAGACCTTATTTGCAATGCACACCGGCTCACCCCACCCGCAACCCCGCGCACACCGGCCGCCTTTCCCCCTTCGATGTTGGATGTTGGATGTTGGATGTTCGATGTTTCCCAGTTCCTGGGACTGTCGCACTCCCGGACGCCACCGCGCCCTCCTTGGCTCCCTCAAATTCTCCGTCCCGTGCCGCGATATGCCGCCATATGCCGCCTTGTGCCGCCTTACATTCCCATCCAAAACGGCGCAGAGTTTCTTACCAAATCCGTTCCCGCCCTCAACCCTCCCGGCGCGGAGTTTCTCACCAAAGCAGACCAAATTTGCGCGCTTTGCCATCCTCCATCTTCTATCCTCTATCCTCTGGAGCTTGGAGCTTCCTTGGTCATTGGATCTTTGGGGCGTTTGCCGATCGGGGAACAGACTGCTTTACACTGTGAATGCCAGGGTCTAAAATCCGCCTATGCCATCAGAATATGATGCAACCGAGTTTGTGGACAGCGATTTTCAGGCCGCGCACAAGGCGGCTTATACCGGCGCGGTGAGCGCCAACGCCGCCTCTGCCGCCGCCGCCAATCGCGCGCCTTCGCGGGAGGAAGTAGATTCCAAGGTGGGCGAAACCCAGCAGAAACTGGCCGAGTTGAAACGCGTGCAGGAGGAACTGGAACGCGAGCGCGCCGGTCTCGAAGAAACGCGCCGCCGCCAGATTGAATTTCAAAACGGCCGCCAGGAAGCGATCCAGAGTTTGACGCGCGGGATTGGCTTGCTGACGGAAACCGAGTTCGCCGCGCGCCGCGACGCGGAGCAGATGGCCAAGGCATTGGCCGATCTCCAGACCGCCCTGGCCAAGGTGGAGACCACGAACGAGGCGTCCTGGACGAAGGACAATTTCGCCGTGGAATTGACGCGGGCGTTGACGGTGATTGAGAACGCGCGCATGGAATGGAACGCGACGCGCTTGAAATTTCCAGTTTTGTCGGGCGGAACTGAAACCGGCGCGCCGGCCAAGGATGCCGCCACCGCGCCGGCTTGGCTGGCGGGGCAAAGCCTGGGCCAGCTTTGCAAATTTGGACTGGCGCTCACCTGGCCGCTAGCCGTCGTCGGGCTGGTGGTGGGCCTGTTGATGATTCTTTTATTGCGGCATTAACCCCTGCGCGGCATGGGATGGTTCAACAAAAAAACTGATCCCATTTCGGAACGCGCCCGCGCGCTGAACGCGGAGATCGCCGCGCTGGAGGCGCAGATCAAGCGTCTCGATTCAAGGCAGGAATCCGGCCCGTCCGCGCCGCGCCTGCGTTCCACCGCCCTGCCACACGGCGCGGCGAGCGCGCCGAATCCGCCGCCCGCACCCGCGCCCGCCGCGCCGCGCGAGCCGATTTTTGAAGAGGTTGACCAGCAACGTTTGCAGGCCAAAGGCGAGACGCCCATGACGAAGGAACATTACAACGATCTGGGTGTGCGCAAATACGATTTCGCCGCCCTGGCGCGCCGGATCAAGAATCATTTTCGCGGGCCGTCCACGGCGAATCCGAAGCTGGTGAATTATCTGGCGGCGGGCAGCATCCAGGGCTTGCGGCCGATGCGTTACGAGAAACGCGTGGCGCGGAACCGCCTGCTTTTTATCGTCATCGGCCTGCTGTTGCTGCTCGTGGGGATTTTCGCCATCATGCGGCACCATTAAATTTACTCAGAATTATGGACCTCATTGAGGCGCTAATGGGAACGAGGGTTTGATTTCAGGAGCGGGGTGGAGCGACCAGGGACGGGCGGGATGGCGCACCAAGCCCAAAAATGAAAAGTGGTCTTCACCATTTCGAGCAGGTCTTGCAGGCGGCTCGGTTTGACGAGGTACGCGTTGGCACCCATTTCGTAGGCCCGCTTGACTTCCTCATCGCGGTCGGAGCCGCTCAGGATGATGAAGGGGATGACGGAGCAATCCGGGTGGTTTTTCAACCACGCCAAGACCGCGAAACCGTCATGTTCCGGCATTTGCAAGTCACAGAAGACGACACCCGGAAAGGGGAAGCGGTCACGATCACCGTAGGCTCCCGCTCCGCGCAGATAGTCAATGGCTTTCTCTCCATTGGGGACAAATTGGAGGGGATTGTTGATGCCGGCGCGGACCAGGGCCATTTGCAACAGGTCGGCATCGTCCGGGTCATCTTCCGCGATCAAAATGGTCAGACTATGCTTCATATTATAAAATTGCCCACCGCAAGAATTGTGCAAGCCGGGAGTGGGGCGTCTGTTTCATCAGCTCGGTGGCCTGACGCCACGCTCGCTCCTGCCCAGGCTGTCAATGACGGGCTTTCAGCCCCTCGCGACCGGGTCGAAGATTGTTGAATCCAAAGGCGGGGTTCGCGGCATCAGACTCTCTGGTTAACAAACAACTCTTAACAATTTAACAAATCATGAAAAAGAATCTGGATATCGGTGGTGGCCACGCGGGCGGTGTCGCGTGGAAAACTTTGAGCGTGCTGGGGGTGGTGGCGATGGTGGGGCTGGTTTTCGGAGTGCGCGCGTTTGACGGAAACGGGCGCAAAGTGGCAATGGCCGAACGCGACGCGGAGGTGGCAGATCAGTTGGAGCAAATCGGGCGGAACTATTTCCTGCTGCACGAGTTGGTGGATGAGAGGGTGGACGGGGTTCGGCAACGGGTGAGCATGGAACTGGCGGCGGACATCTCAGAGCTCCAGGCCGGGCTGGGTTCGGCGAGCGCGGGACAGCGGGCTTTTGCCGGGAATATCTGCGACCGGATTGCGCAGGATGAAAAAGCGCATCCGGAATATTATCTGACGGCTGCGCCGCACGCCCGGTTGTATGAAATGCGGGCTTGGGAGGCGGCTGGCAGGGGGACGTTTAAAGCGCCTCCGATTGCGCTGACGATTCTTAACGCGGCAGCGGCGCACACCGAGGAACGCGCCCTATCCGGACGGCCGCCAAATAATAATTGAATCTAAAAAGGCTGCCCAACGCATCTGACTTGTGAGACAAATGAAATCAACATCAACCATCATGAAAACATCCTGGAAAATAATCTGGCTCATCCCGTTTCTGTGTGCGGTGGCGGCGTCGCCATTGGGCGCGCAGGTCAACACCGCCGACGATCCCGCCATCCCGGCGCCCGCCGCGCCGCCGACAGCACCGACAGCGCCGGCAACGCCCGAGGCTCCCGTGCCAGGCACCAATGCCGCGGTTCACGCCAAAAAGCACAAGCCACAAGAGGCTGTCCCCGAGGTCCATATTGGTCCCGACGGGATTCATATCGGCGGCCCCAATCCGGCGTCGGTGAACGTGCCGGGCCATGGCTTTGGCGGCCCGAATTTTTTGGAGGTCGTGCTGGTCATGTTTGCCATTCTCGTGCCGTTTGCCACTCTCGCCGGCATCTTCGGACTCTTTCTATACTTCCGTTATCGGCGAAACAAAATGCTGCACGACACCCTTCGCGCCATGATCGAAAAGGGGGTGCCCATTCCACCCGAACTGCTGGCGCCGCCATCGGTGCAGCCGTTTGCCACGCAAAGAATGTCCCGAAAGAGGAATGATCTCCGGACCGGGCTGGTGTGGACCGCGATTGGATTGGGAGTGACGTTTTGCTTCATCGCATCGCAGTCGCACGCATGGCCGCTCGGGTTTATCTTTGTATTGGTTGGCGTGGCCTTTCTGATCACCTGGAAATTGGACCAAAAAGATGCCAGCAATAGTGAAGCTGGGCCAAAGTAACGTGTGTCCTTTACTGATGCCGATCTTATCGCCCGCGCGCTCTCGTCGGAGGATCAAAATGCCTTCGGCGAGCTGGTGCGCCGATATCAATCACCGGTGCGGGCGTTCCTGGCGAAGATGACGCGCGGCGATCTGCACCTGGCGGACGACATGGCGCAGGAGACTTTTTTGAAGGCATGGAAAAAATTAAAAATATTTCGCGGCGAGGCAAGGTTCTCGACCTGGCTGTTCGGCATCGCCTACAACGAGTTTCGCGGCGAGGCGCGACGGCGCAAGGAACTGGCGCTGGAGGACTTGGGCGAAGCGCCGCCGGAGGCGCTGGAACCGGCGGGGGCGGCGGGGAGCCATCTGCGGATGGATTTGACGGAGGCGTTGAAGGTGTTAAATTCCGCCGAGCGCGCGGCGGTGGTATTATGCTGCCAGAACGGCTTATCGCACGAAGAAGCCGCGCAGATTTTGGAATGTCCGCTGGGCACGGTGAAAACGAACGTGCTGCGGGGCCGGGAAAAATTGAGGCGCAAATTGTCACTGGAATACAAGAATTATGAAGCCGCCTGAAGGCAACGATCCGTTGGACGCGCTGTTGAGGGAGAACGAGGCGTACGTCGAGGACAGCGGCTTCACCGCGCGGGTGGTGGCGTTGCTTCCGCCGCGACGGCGGTCGTGGCTGCGGCCGGCGATTTTGTTTAGCGCGACGTTGCTGGGGCTGGCGTTGATGGTTTGGTGGTTGCCTTCGTTGAAGGATGAGGTGGTGGTGGGCGCGAATGACGGGCTGGTGATGAATTTCAACCTGCAATCGTTGTTGACGCTGGGAGTTTTGCTGGCGGCGGCGGCAGCATTGGGCTGGGGACTGATTGCGGTGGTGAGGTCGGAAGATTGAGGAAGTGCGGAGTGCGGAGTGCGGAGTGTGGATTTAAAACGGCAGCAATTTCAAGTTAAGGAGGCGTTCGGTGAACCAGGCGGCGGCGATGAGCATGATGATGCCCGAGCCGATGTGCAGTAGCGGAGTTCGATAAAACCACGTTCTGCGCAGGGTGAAGGCCAGCGGAAGAAAGGCGGCGACGATGGCGAGCTGGCCGAGTTCCACGCCGAGGTTGAAGCCGACGAGCGTGAGCAACAGCGCGCCGTGGACGAGGCCAAGGTCGGAAAGCGCGGTGGCAAATCCAAAACCGTGGATCAACCCAAAACCAAAGGCCACCATCCAGCCGCGTTCGCGAACGAGGGGCCAGAGGTTGTTCGAGGCGGCGAGCACGACGGAGGCGGCGATGGCGGACTCGGTGAGGCGCGAGGGGAGTTTCACAATTTCCAGCGTCGCGAGGGTGAGGGTGAGGGAATGGGCGAGGGTGAAGGCGGTGACGATTTTCAGCACGTTCACAAACGCGGGCCGCAACGCGCCGACGCCGCGCCAGTGTCCGGCTTCGCGTTGCAGCACCGACGGAAGCAGCAAGGCGAGGAGGAAAAGGATGTGGTCGTAACCAGTCCAGATGTGCCAGACGCCTTCGCGGAGGAAGACGAGAAATTGATGGCCGGGACTTGCGCGGGCAAACGAGAATTTTTGCGCGCGGCGGTCGGGGGTGAAGACGGCGCTTTGGGTCTGGCCGTTGGCTTCGAGGCGAAGGAGGCCGCGATGGAGGGAGTTGGTGTCGAAGAAGAGTTGGTAGTTGAGTTCGAGCGTTTGGGATGGAGAAGAGTTTCCCACGAGGAAGGCGAGTTGGAGGTAGGGGCCGTCGGCGAATTCTTCGACGGTGGGTTCGTCGCTGGTGAGACGGAGCGTGGCGGGATGGTCATCCACAGCTACGTTGAGGTGGGCGAAGGCGTAGGTGGTGATGTCATGGTAGCGGGCGTGGAGTTTTTCAAAGGAAATGAAGCCGTCTTTATCGGGGTCGAGCGGCAGGACGATTTGGAGTTCGCGCAGGGGGATGTCCCATTGGCCGGTGAGTTGGTTGGAATCAAGGGTGAGGCTCAGATAACTTTTGCTGGGGTCGTGGGCGAAGGCGGAGGCGGCGAAAAGGAGGAAGGCAAGCGCCATCAATCTAACCCTGGACTTTTGGAAAACGGTTGGAATCGGGCTGTTCACCGGAGATTCGCCTGATCATTGCTGCCAAAACTTGAAAAGTTCGTAGCCATGATAGCCCATTTCAGCATCCACCCCCATAAAATTGCTGATGCTCCAGACGCAGGACCAAAAGGCGAGGTTGAGGGGTTCGACGTACCAAAAGGCGGCGAAGAGAATGAACATCCCGTAATTGGACATGGGCAGGAGGTGTTCGCGCCACTGCTGCGAGAGCCAGGGTTCGAGGGCTTGGAAGCCGTCCAGCGGCGGGACGGGAATGAGGTTGAAAAGGATGGCGCTGATTTCGAGTTGAAGCGCGAAGGCCATGGCGAAGGTCGCAATGTGCGACGGATAATGCGGGATGAGAAAGAGCCTGAGCACCAGGGTGATGACGATGACCTCGATGAGATTCATCGCCGGGCCGGCGAGGGAGACGGCGGTTTCCCAGTTGCGGGAGCGGAGGAGTTGGCGGTTGATATAGACCGCGCCGCCCGGCAGGCCGATGCCGCCCGCCACCAAGAAAAGCATCGGCAATAAAAAGCTGGTCACCGGATGGGCGTAATGAACGGGGTTCATGGAGAGGTAACCCTTTTCCTCGACGGTGTGATCGCCGCCGTGGTACGCGACAAGCGCGTGGCCGTATTCGTGCAGGCAGACCGAGAAGACCCAGATGACAACCACGATCAGGAAACAAGACATGGGGAATTAATGATTTGCGATTTACGATTGACGCGCACAAATTTCATTTTGCGGTCACGACGACGTAGTTGCGTTTGCCTTTGCGGAGGAGGAGGTGTTTGCCGAATAAAAGGTCGTTGGCGGTGACGGCGCGCTGAAAGTTCGTTTCGCGGTTGTTATTTATATAAACGCCGCCGCCTTCAATGTCTTTGCGGGCCTGGCCTTTCGAGGGGCAGAGGCCGGAATGGACGAGCAGTTCGACCAGAGGCAGGCCGAGGGCGTCCAGCTTGCTTTTCTCGATTTCCTTGGAAGGAATTTCGCCGATGATATCGTTGAAGGTGCTTTCGGAAATTCCCTCGAGGCCGCCGCCGAATAAAATTTCACTGGCGCGGATGGCTTCGGCGGTCGCGGCGGGGCCGTGGATCAAATCGGTCATGGCCTTGGCGAGGGCCTTGTGGGCTTCGCGCGCGCCGGGGTTTTCCTGGTGCTGTTTTTCCAAGGCGGCGATTTCCTCGCGGCCGAGGAAGGTGAAATAATTCAGGTAGCGAATGGCGTCGCGGTCGTCGGTGCGGATCCAGTACTGGTAAAAGCGATAGACGCTGGTTTTGGCGGGGTCGAGCCAGATGGCACCGGCGGCGGTTTTGCCGAACTTCGAGCCGTCGGCGTTGGTGATGAGCGGCAGGGTAAGGCCGAAAACGTGCGCGCCGAGTTTCTTGCGGCAGAGATCGCTGCCGGCGGTGATGTTCCCCCATTGGTCGCTGCCGCCGATTTGCAGTTCGCAATTGAACTCCTTGCGCAGATGATAAAAATCAAACGCCTGGAGCAGCATGTAGCTGAACTCGGTGTAGCTGATGCCCGCTTCGCGGTCTTCCATGCGGGCGCGGACGCTTTCCTTGGCGACCATCATGTTCACGGAAAAATGCTTGCCGATGTCGCGCAAAAAATCGAGGTAGCTGACGGGCGCGGTCCAGGAGGCGTTGTCGAGGAGGCGGGCGGGATTTTGCGCGGTGTCGAAATCGAGCAGGCGGCGGAGTTGTTCCTTGACGCGGGCGATGTTGGCGTCGAGGACTTCGCGGGTGAGCAACTGGCGTTCGGCGGTCTTGCCGCTGGGATCGCCGATGGAACCGGTGGCGCCACCGGCGAGGGCAATGGGTTGATGGCCGAGCAATTGAAAGCGGCGCAAGGCGAGCAGCGGCACGAGATTGCCGACGTGGAGGCTGTCGGCGGTCGGGTCGAAGCCGCAATAAAGGGTGATGGGCGCGGTGTTCAGGCGCTTCACCAGTTCATCTTTGTCGGTGCAATCGGCAATGAGGCCGCGCGCGGCGAGTTCATCGTAAATATTCATCAGCGGGGAGCAAGATGGTTGAAAGGAACGTTTTTAGCCATGAAAAAAAGCCCCGGCTCCAATGGGCGCAAATCGGCTTTTTGAACTGCAATGCATCGGCAAGGATAGGTGGATTGCGGATTGGCGAGTGCGGAGTGCGGATTTGGGGGAAGGGGGAAAATGACCAATGTCCAATGACCAATGACCAAGGAAGGCCCAAGCTCCAGAGGATAGAGGATGGAGGATGGAGGATGGCAAAGGCGGCAAAGTGCGAGATTTGGTCTGCTTGGGTGAGAAACGCCGCGCTGTTGGGCTGGGTTTCTCGTTTCCAGTTTTTCAGTTTCAAGTGGGGAGGGGAGTCGGTTGGGAGTGCAAATAAACTTGTCTTTATCCAAAAACTCTTGGCTATTGGCGGAGGGCGGTTTTTCACTTTTTTCACATTTAAGCGGGCAAAGGCGGGCGGCAAGCGTGGGGGCGTCCGTTGGGTGGTGCTCCGGGTGGTGGCTCTTTTCATGGCGTTCATTGGTTTTTTCGTGGCGGGTTGCTCTGGCGCAAACCTTTGTGGCTCAAGGTTCGGACGGGCGGCGGGAGGCTGCCGCCCTTGCCCGCGGGCGGGGAGGGCCGCGCCACCTTGGCGTGGTTGCATCCCAACCTTTCGGGGGAGAGTATGGCAGAACTGGTGGGACATAGGCTGTCCGAGGTGCGGATTTGCTTTTGGGCGCAAGGGGTCGGCTGTCAAAAGCTGATTTGGGCCCTGCTCCAGTCTTGCTGTCAATGCAGGCTTTACTTTTGCCCTAAATTGTGCGATTCTCGGGCCACAGAACTATCCGAGCGCGTTGGTCGCGCGCGCCTGAATTTTGGGCCGCGTTCCGGATTTCTGTTACGATGTTGTATTTCTTAAACTGCCTTCGTCCCGCCGTTGCCGGTGATTCAACGCAGGCGCACTCAGAAGCCAGCCTCCCATGACTCGAATCGAATTCTCCCGCAAACTCCTTTGCGTCCTCTGTCTCACCGTGTTTGGCTGGGGGTGCGGTGAGCAAGCGTTGCGCGCGGCCACAAACATGGCGCCGGTGGCGGTCACCGGGTTCAACCGGGACGTGGTCATCGAGAGCAACTCCGCCGGCCCGGCCTACAGCACCGCGCTCGAATTCAATTCAGGCGAAGGCACGGCTTTTTATCAAAGCGGCCTGGCGGGCAAAAGTTTTGGATTGCCGGCGTCGAACTCCTTCACCAGCGCGTTGGGCGACGGCACGGTGTTTCAATTCCAATCTTACACGAGCAACAATGCGCTCGTGCTCGGCCCCGACACCGGCATCACCAACGGCACGCTCACGCTGGTGTCGCCGGCGACCTACACCAGCATTGCCGTCTTGGCCCACTCCGGCAACGGCACCAATTTCACGGGACCTTTGACGTTGAATTTCATAGACGGCTCGACTTACACGACGACTTACTACGCGCCGAACTGGTTTAACAACACCACGAACGTCGCCTTGCAGGGCTTCGAGCGCATCAATCTCACCACCGGCGTGGTCAGCGGCAATCCCGGCAATCCGCGCTTTCACCAAACCACCCTCAACCTGGCGGCATTGCTCGGCCCGGCCAACAAGCCGCTGGCCAGCCTCACGTTTGGCAAAGCCGTGGCCAACACCACCGGCATCTATGCGGTCAGCGGGTTGCCCGCCACCAACCTGTCGCCGGTCGCGGTCACCGGGTTCAATCGCGATCTGGTGGTCGAGAACACCACCGCCGGCCCGCCCTACGCCACCGCGCTCGAATTCAATCCGGGCGAAGGGACGGCTTTCTATCAGAACGGATTGTCCAACGCGACTTACGGCCTGCCGGCGTCCGGCGCTTTCACGAGCGCCTTGGATGGCAGCACGCTGTTTCTGTTTCAGCCTTACACCACCAACAACGCGCTGGTCTTGAGCAGTGAAACCGGCCTCACCTCCGGCACGCTCGCGCTCACGACACCGGGGATTTACAGCAGCATCGCCTTACTCGCCAACTCCGCCAGCGGCGGCGGCACGCCGACGGTGACGTTCAACTTCACCGACAGCACTTCGTTCGTGACGAATTACAATGCGCCAGACTGGTTTTTCAACACCAACAATGTCGCGTTGCTCGGCACGGACCGCATCAATTTGAACAATGCCACCAAGACCGGCGGCCCGAACGATCCGCGATTTTATCAGACGACCCTCAATTTGGCCGCGCTGCTGGGCGCGAACAACAAGCCGCTCGCGAGCCTCACGTTCGCCAAGGCTGCGGGCGCAAACGCAACGGCCATCTACGCGGTCAGCGGCCTTTATGGGGTGGTCACGAACCCTCCCGTGACGCTGGCGGTGGTGACCAATCAGCCCGCCACCGGCATCTTCGCCAACTCCGCGACGCTGGCCGGGCAGGTGCTCGCCACCGGTGGCAGCACACCCGCCATCACCCTTTACTACGGCACAACGAATGGCGGCACAAATGCCGCCTCCTGGGCGCAAAATCTGCCGTTGGGCGCGCAAGCAGGCGCTTTCTCCGGCACAGCCTCCGGGCTGGTCTCCAACACGACTTACTTCTTCGCCGCACAAGCCAGTAATTCAGCGGGCATCTCTTGGGCGACGCCCTCGTTGAGTTTCACCACCCTGGTGACCAACCCGATCATCCCGCCCGTTGCCGTGCTGACTTATCACAACAACAACGCGCGCGATGGCGTGAACAGCAATGAAACTTTTCTCACGCCGGCGAATGTCAATGTCACCACGTTCGGCCAGGTGATTTCCTATCCGGTGGACGGCTATGTTTATGGCCAGCCGTTGGTGATGACCAATGTGACCATTCCCGGCAAGGGCGTTCACAACGTGGTCTATATCGTGACGGAGCACGACAGCGTTTATGCCTTTGATGCCGATGGCAACTCAGGCACCGCGCCGTTCTGGCAGGTCAGCTTTCTCAACGCGGCGGCGGGTGTGACGACCATCGCCGCCGGGGACGTCGGCACGGCGGACATCACCCCGGAGGTCGGCATCACCACCACGCCGGTCATTGACCCCGCGACCGCCACTATTTATCTCGAAGCCAAGACGAAGGAGGTCACCGGCGGCGTCACCAAATATGTCCACCGGCTCCACGCGTTGGACATCACCACCGGCGCGGAACGGACGAGCGGCCCGGTTTTCAACAGCCCGGTCATCATCAACAGCACCAACTATCCCGGGACCGGCCAAGGCGGCTTTGCGGACAACGACGGCGCGGGGCACGTGTTGTTCAACACCCAGCGCGAGCATAGCCGGCCGGCTTTGACGCTGCTGAACGGGGTCATTTACCTTGCCTTCGCCTCGCACGGGGACAACCAGCCTTATCACGGCTGGCTTTTCGCCTACAACGCCACGAACCTGGCGCAGTTGAGCGTTTTCAACAGCACGCCGAATGGCGGGCTGGGCGGATTCTGGCAGGGCGGCGGCGGCGCAACCGTGGATGCGGCGGGCAACTTTTACCTGATGACCGGCAACGGCAGTTTCGACGCGACCGGCACAAATTTCGTCCCCGGCTCCAACAGTTTTGCGATGAGCGTGCTGAAGTTTGCCCCGACCAACGGGATCATCAAACTGGTGGATTATTTCTCGCCGCACGACGAGGCCGCGTTAAGCGGCGGCGATTCGGACCTTGGTTCCGGGGCGGCGCTGGTCTTGCCGGATTCGGTCGGCACCGCGAATCACCCGCACCTGCTGGCGGCGGCGGGCAAGGGCGGGCGCATTTACCTGCTCGACCGCGACGCCATGGGCCGCTTCAACTCGACCAATGACAACCAGATTGTGCAGACGGTCACCGGCGCCTTGGGCACAGCCGGGCAGAACGGCAGTTACATGACGCCGGCATTTTTCAACAACACACTTTATTACATCGGCATGAACGACAACATGAAGGCGTTCCCGATGGCGAATGGGTTGATCGCCACCACACCCTCGAGCTTGAGCGGCACCGTGTATGGCGACAAAGGCAGCGCCTCCCCGTCCATCTCGGCCAACGGCGCGAGCAACGCCATCGTCTGGGCCATCGAGAACGACGCGTACGCCAGCAGCGGTCCCGCCATCTTGCACGCGTACAACGCCACCAATCTCGCGCAGGAACTTTATAACAGCGGCCAGAACCTGGCCCGCGACAACCCGGGCGGCGCGGTGAAGTTCGCCGCCCCCACCGTTGCCAATGGCCGGGTCTATGTCGGCGCGGAATACGCCCTCTCGATTTATGGCGTGACGAATTTTCTCCCCAATCCCCTCATCTCCCCCAACGGCGGCACGTTTACCAACTCCGTGACGGTCACGCTGTCCGACGCTTCGCCGGGCACGACGCTTTATTACACCCTGGACGGCACGGCGCCGACGACCAATTCGCCGCTCTACAGCGCGCCGTTCGTGCTGACCAACACCACCGGTGTCCAGGTCATCGCCACCAAGCCCGGCGCGCTCCGCAGCGCGGTCACTTCCGCGGGCTTCATCAACAGTTCCTCCATCGGCAATGGCACGGGCCTGCTCGGCAGTTATTGGTCCAATGTCACCAGCGTCGCTTTCACCAACGCGGGCTTTGCCACCGCGCCCACGCTGGTGCGCACCGACGCGACCGTGAATTTCAATTGGGGCAACGGCTCGCCCGATCCAACCATCAGCACCGACACCTTTGTGGTGCGTTGGACGGGGGCGGTCCAGCCGCAGTTCAGCCAGACGTACACGTTCTCGACCACGACGGATGACGGGGTGCGGTTGTGGGTGAACAACCAATTGATCATTGACCATTGGGTCAACCAGGGACCCACGACCTGGACCGGCACCATCGCCCTGCAAGCGCAGCAACGCTACAATATCCGGATGGAGTATTTTGAAAATGGCGGCGGCGCACAGGCGATGCTTGCCTGGAGCAGCCCTTCCGTCGGCCCGGCCACCATCATCCCGCAGGCCCAGCTTTATCCCGTCACCAATCCCCCGCCCGCGGTGGCGCTGATCGCGCCGGCGACCAACTCGACGTTCACCGCCAGCGCCAGCGTGACGCTCACCGCCAATGCCGCCGCGCAGTACAACACCGTGACCAACGTGGCCTTCTACGCCAACAACACCTTCCTCGGCAACCAGAGCAACAGCCCCTACATCCTCACCGCCACCGGCCTGGCCGCCGGCAGTTATGCGTTGAAGGCCGTGGCCTCGGACGCCACCGGCCTGACCGCCACGTCCGCGCCGGTGAACATCACCGTCACCGCTGGCACCGGCCAGCCGTACGGCCTGGCCGCGCGCGCCGCCGCCGCGCCGTTCCTCAACATGCCCAACAGCATCAACGGCTCGCTCCCGCCCTTGCTTTCCCAGACCGGCGTTTTCACCAACACCGCCGCGCTCGGCACCATTGCCGCATTGATTCCCTACACCCCGATCACGCCGCTCTGGTCGGATGCGGCGGTTAAGAGCCGCTGGTTGGTCGTGCCCAACAACGGCGCGCCTTATTCGTTCAACCAACAAATCACCTTTGCGCCGACCGGCGAATGGTCCTTCCCCAGCGGCACCCTCTTTGTGAAACATTTTGAGCTCGTCACCAATTTCGTTGACCCCAACGCCCCGCGCCGCCGTTTGGAAACGCGTCTCCTCGTGCGCGACAACAACGGCGCGGTGTACGGCGTCACTTACAAATGGCGCGCGGACAACAGCGACGCCGACCTCCTCACCACCAGCCTAAGCGAGGACATCACGCTCACCAACGCCGGCGGCACTTCGACGCAGACCTGGTATTATCCCAGCCCGGCGGACTGCCTCACCTGCCATACGCCCGCGGCGAATTACGTGCTTGGCGTCAAAACGCGCCAGCTTAATTCCAGCATCACCTACCCAGCCCCCGGCCAGACCGATAATCAATTGCGCACATTCAACCATCTGGGATTGTTTTATCCGGCGATTGATGAGTCGGGCATTTCCAATTACACGAAGCTGGTCGCGGTCACCAACCAAGGCGCCCTGCTCGTGGATCGCGCCCGCTCCTACCTCGACGCCAATTGCGCCCAATGTCATCGCCCCGGCGGCGGCGGTCCGACGTTCGACGCCCGTTGGGACACGCCGCTTGCCAGCCAGAACATCATCAACGCCATCCTCGCCAAGGGCAGCCTTGGCTACGACAACGCCAAGGTCGTCGTGCCGCAGGACATCTGGCGCTCGGTGCTCTACGACCGCATGAACACCACCGATCCTTCCATCCAGATGCCGCCGCTGGCGCGCAACTTGATTGATACCAACGCCGTCCCCGTCATCGCCGCCTGGATCAACAGCCTGCCCGGCACGCCCGCGCTGGCCCCGCCGGTGATACAACCCGCCGGCGGCACCTACCAGCAATCGGTGAACGTCACGCTGCAGCCGCCCACCAACACCGCCTCGGTGTATTACACCTTGGACGGCTCGCTGCCGACCACCAATTCCTCCCGCTACACCGCGCCGTTTGCCCTGACCAACAGCGCCACCTTGAGCGCCAACGCCTTCCAAACCGGCTTCAACAACAGCGTCGCCAGCAACGCCGTCTTCACGGTTCTGCCCGGCGTTGTGTTCACCGCGCCCGGTCATTTCGACAACACCGGCGCGTTTCAATTGTCCATCTCCGGCCTCGCCGGAAAAACCTACCTCCTGCAGGCGTCCGCTGACTTGGCAAACTGGATTACGCTCAGCACGAACGCGCCTTCGTCCAGTCCGTTCGTGTTGAGCGATCCCGGCGCGACGAATTTCCCGTTGCGGTTTTATCGCGCGGTGCAACTTCCTTGAGCCATGATTCACCGGTTCACCCTGTTATTTCTGTTTGCCGCGCTCTCCGTCGCGGCGCAAACCAACCACGTCACCGCGACCAACCAGGCCAGTCGCGCCGAGCAGGTGCGCGCCGCGTGTGTCGAGGGCCGCCGCTACGTTTGCGGCCGCGTGGTGCAGGTGACGCCGGAGGGTCTGGTCGTGGACAGCGGTTTCACCAGCCTCATGCAACCGCCCTTGCGCGCGTCGTGGGTCATTCCCGCCAACGTCTCCGCCACGCGCGATCCCAACGCCGTGGAAGCGCGCGCGCCTGATTCGCCGTGCATCGGGTTGGTGTTCGTGACCGATATTCCCAAAAAGCCCGCCGCAAATCTTTACGATTACGTGGTGATTCATGCTTATCCCGCCGGGCAATATGTTTACACGCCGGTTGCGCCGGTGCAGAAGACCATCCGCAAATTTTCCGCCGGCCTCGATACCGCGGTCAAATTGAACCTGCAGGCGGCAGAAAAATAACTTCCTCAGCGGACGCCCTTGCATTTCCAAAGTTTGGGTGCATTTTAAGCTCCACTTGCCGCCGGCCGATGGCCGATGGGCAGGAACAGAATTCAACACATTAACAAAATCAAACCACAAAGGAACTCCATGGCCCTGAAAAATGCACCCGACCTGACCCAACGTCCACCCCGCAGCGCGCGCGTCCGACTCGGCGGATATGTCATCCTGCCGCGCATGCTCGACAAAGGCCGCGCGACCATCGCCGGCAAGAACGGCGAATACCACTACGATTGCCCGATGGACCAGCGGTTTTTGAGCTTCGCCGGCGTTGACGCCAAGGCCCTGAAAAAGCAGCTCGCCGCCGGCAAGGGCGACGGCGAAATCCTGGCGTGGATTGAAAAGACCGCGAAGCATAAGCATTCCGAGGCGGAAATCTGCGCCTGGTCGTCCTACGCTTCCGCGCGCGCGCCGATGGACGTGGAGTCGCGCGAATTTTTCAGCGACATCCAGAAAAAAGTGGCGCCCGAGCGCGAGGACATCGCCACCTGGTTCGATATTCTGGACGTGGACGATTTCGTCACGTTCGGCGGCCAAGCCTGAGCCGACGAAAAAAGCTTCCCTGCCGGGTCGGGCGAATTCAACGCCCGACCCGGCATTTATTCACTTGACCGGGCCACTCAATTAAACTACAGATGTAGTCGTAATGAGCGGCAAGATCATGGTTTCCGTAACTCTGGGCCTGGTGGTGGCGGGATTGGTGCTCTACCGGCATTCGCGCCAGGGGACGCCGATTCCACCGGCGGCGCAGGAAGTTTCAGAAGCAGCAGCGGTTGATCGTCACGCGAACGCGCCCCGGATTGCCGCGGTGGCCCGGTCGGTCGAAGCGCCGGCACCGGAGACTCCGACCAACCGCAATTCGATCATGCGTTACCTGCATGGAGGGGAGATGCCGAAGCTGGATCCAGCGCAGGTTGAGCCATTTCTGGAGGCGAGCCGGCGGAGTGCCGGGAGCCTCCTCGCGGCGCTCCGGACGACCGGCGATGAAAAATTCCTGCTGGAGGCGATGCAGAAGTTTCCGAACGACGCGCGTGTGAATTACGCGGCCGCATTCCGGCACGATGCGACGCCGGAGGAACGGCGTCAGGCCTTGGAAAATCTCAAGCAATCGGACCCGAACAACGCGCTGGGGAATTATCTTTCCGCGGCCAATTATTTCAAGTCGGGGCAGAAGACGGAAGCGTTGCAGGAAATGACCGCCGCCGCCGCGAAGCCCGGTTGGCAGGATTACACGGCTGATTTTGTGCAAAACGCCGAGGAGGCCTACCGCGCCGCCGGTTATTCCGAAGCGGAAGCCAAGGCGGTGGCGGCCAGCTCCGCGATGTTGTCCGACCTGGCCCCGATCAAAAGCGTGGGGGTGAACCTGGTGGACCTCGCCAAATCTTATCAACAAGCCGGCGACCCGGCCTCGGCGCAGGCGGCCTTGCAAACCGCGTTGAGCCTCGGGCAGCAGGTCAGCGGCGGGCCGCAACAACCGATCATCACCACCTTGGTGGGGATTGCGGTTGAGCGAATGGCCTTGAGCGCGATGGATCCGGGCGCGCCGTTCGGCAATTCCGGGCAGACGGTGCAGGAGCATTTGAACGAGCTCATCCAGCAGCGCACCAGCGTGGGCGCGCTGGCGCGCCAAGAGGAGGGTTTTTTGGGGCAGATGTCCGATCCGGAAGTGGCGAATTTTTATGACCGGATGAAAACGTTTGGGCCGTTGCCGGCTTTGCAATGGGCCGCGGCCAAATACGGGACGCCGTGAGCCGGAGGATTTGGCGTCATGAAAAGGAAAATCCAAAGCATCGCCGGGGCCAGCTTGTTGGAGTTGCTCTGTGTCATCGCCATCATCGCGCTGCTGAGCGCATTTTATCTGCCGGCGATTGCGCATGCTTTTCTGCGGGTGAAAAAGTTTCTCAGCGGGTTCTGAAAACTTATCCCGGCAGGAGACGAGACGAGTCGCTAATATGTTCCCTTCAACCAAGCCAGTCAGAGCCTGCTCACGTCGGCTCCCACCAGGAAAGCATTACTTCAACGGCGGCACGACGTACGGCACTCCATGCGCTTCGGCGACGGCTTTGTGGGTGACTTTGCCGTCCATCACGTTGAGGCCGCCGATTAATGCGGGTTGTTTCTGGCAGGCTTCGGCAAGGCCGAGGTCGGCGAGGAGTTCGACGTAACGGTAGGTGACGTTGGTCAGGGCCTGGGTGGCGGTGCGGGCGTAGGCGCCGGGCATGTTGGCGACGCAGTAGTGGATGACGCCTTCCTCGACATAGACGGGATTCTGGTGCGTGGTGGCGCGGGAAGTTTCGGCGCAACCGCCCTGGTCAATGGCAATGTCCACGAGCACGCTGCCGGGGCGCATCTGGCGGAGCATTTCGCGGTTGATGAGTTTCGGGGCCTTCGCGCCCGGCACGAGGACCGCGCCGATGAGCAAGTCCGTGGTGGCCAAGAGTCCCATGAGATGGGCTTCGCTGGAAAAAAGCGTGTGCGCGGTATGGAGCGTGATGTCGAGAAAGCGCATGCGTTCGAGATCAACCTCCAGGATGGTGACGTCCGCGCCGAGGCCGGTCGCCATGCGGGCGGCGTTGATGCCGGAAGCGCCGCCGCCGAGCACCACCACGCGGCCCGGCAGCACGCCCGGCACGCCGCCGAGCAGCACGCCGCTGCCGCCGTTGTGTTTCGCCAGAAAATAACCGCCCACCAGGACCGACATGCGCCCGGCGATTTCGCTCATCGGTTCGAGCAAGGGCAGGCGGCGGTTGACCTCAATTGTTTCGTACGCGATCCCCGTGACGCCGGATTTGAGCAGCGCCTCCGTGAGCGAACGGCTCGCGGCCAGGTGCAAATAGGTGAAAAGAATCTGGCCCGGCCGCAGCAACGCATATTCCGGCGGCAACGGTTCCTTGACCTTCACGATCATGCCGGCTTTTTCAAAAATCGCGCGATGGTCGGACACCAGGGTCGCGCCGGCTGATTCGTAATCGGCATCGGGATAACCCGCGCCCGCGCCCGCGCCGCGCTCAACCAGCACCTGGTGGCCGCGCTTGATGAGTTGGTAGGCGGCGGAGGGTAGCAACGCCACGCGGTATTCGTGGTCTTTGATTTCTTTGGGGATGCCGACGATCATAAGCAAAAATGGAGTGAGGGAGTGGTGAAGTGAAGGGGGTGGTTGGGAAACATCGGACATCCAACGCCGAACCTCGAACCGCGAACTGCGGGGAGGGAGAAGAAACACGGCTCCCGATTTATCGGGCATTCGAGGTTCAATGTTCGATGTTCAGCGTTCGATGTTTTCATTCAGGCTTCAAGGTTTTCCATCCGTCACGGCTTTAACTGGTTTGCCGGACGGGGCCGCGAGTTGTTCCGTCCGCTCGACCATCGCGCGGATGGTCACAGAGGAAGCGGCGCGTTGTTCCGCCGCAAGAATTTTTTCAAATTCGCCGAACACCCCGGCGCGGGCGGGTTCGTCCCGCGTGGCTAATTCTTGCCCCTGTCCGGCCCGCAAGGCGAGCAGAATATCGTGACAGGTGATTTGTTCCAAAGGGCGCGCGGGCGCGTAGGCGCATTCCAGGCCGGCCACTTCCACGACGAGGCGGGCCGCCAGGAGCGTGTGCATGATCTGCTGGATCAACCGCGAAGGCACCGAGAGGCCTTCGGCCATTTCGGGCACCGTGGCGGGCAATTCGCCGCGCTGGAAACGTTGGCCGATGCAGGCCATGAGGCGCAACGCGACAAATTCCCGGCCGCGTTGGTTTACGTTTTCGGCCTGCTTTTCCTGCAAATAGGCGGAGCGGTTTTGATAGGCGTAGGCGACCTGCGCGCCAAACAGCAAAATCAACCAGGAAAAATAGAGGCCGACCATGAAGACGGGAATCACCGAGAGGCTGCCGTAAATCTTGCTGTTGGTGACCCAGCGGGAGATGTAGAGCACGCTGAAATAATTGTTCAGATGCCAGAGGAGCCCGGCGACGACGCCACCCACGAGCGCGGCATCCCAATGCACCTTGGTATTGGGCATGACCACGTAAAAAACCGCGAACGCGAGGCATAACAGCACCACCGGCGCAAAGCTGAACAGCAGCCGGCCGATGAACGGCGCCGCTTCGAGCAGGTCCTCGGCGCCGTGGAAACGCGATCCGTTGGCCAGGGCCAGCGCCACCGCCAGGAGCATCGGCCCGAGCAACAGCACCGCCGAATATTGCATGATCTGCGCCCACCAACTGCGGCCGCGCGGCACGCCCCAGATGTCGTTGAAGGTGGATTCGATGCTCCGCAACATGAGAATGGCGACCAGCACCAGCCCCACAATGCCCGTCACGCCCAACGTGCCGCTCTGAATGTTCTGGATGTAGCGGTTGACCTGCTGGATAAATTCCTGACGGCTGGCGGAGGCGTTCGTGCCGGTGGCGGCGGGGCTGTTGTTGGTTGTGCCGGTGTTCGCGGCAGAAACAGCGGTCTGGGAGTTCAAGTTGGTGGCGGTGTTCTCCGGCGGGGCAGCGGACGTGCTGCTGTTGGTGTTGGTGGAACTTGAATTGGCGGAGGAGACGTTGTTGGTGCCCATGACCGGCGGCGTCAGGCTCACGAGCAGACGGTTGATGAATTGTTCGACCTGCTGGCCGCCTTCCCGCTGCAGGATGCTGCTCGAAACGCTGACGACCAGGAAGAGCACCGGGATGAGCGCGAGCAGCGAGGTGTAAGCCAGCGCCGAGGCATGGACGGGGCAGCGGTTGCGGTTGAAACTTTTGCCGACCAGCAGGCAGAAATGGGCAAACTTCTGGACGCGCGACAGGGCCAGATCAGGCGAGTGAAGGGCCTTCTCGTCCAGGAAATCCCGGACTTGACCCAGGGCATGTTTGGATTTGGCCAGCCACTTTTTCACGATCACGATTGACTCCAACCAACGCTAACAGAGCAAGGCTTCAAGTCAATCGAAGGGAAAAGGGTTTGCAAAATATTGGCGGTAGACGAGACAGGTTTCAAAATCCCCGCCCGTTCCCCGCATTATTACCGCCGCCAAAGCTTGCGCCAAACGCATTCGCGGAACCGGGGCCGGGCTGGGTTTGCGCGGGCAGGGTCTGGCTGCGGAGGGCCAGCGGGTCGTTGTTGTTTTGGGCGGCGGGGCTGCGCGCATTGTTGCTGGGAGGGAAAAGCTCTTGCAGGATTTGTTGGACATTGACGACGTCGGCGTTGCGGAGCGGGTAGATGAACACTTTCTGTTTGCGCGCGGGGTTGGCGTCCAGTTCCTCGATGATGGCGGCGATCTGCGGCATCAAATCGCGGGCGGAACTGACGATGACCGACGCGGTGCGGCGGTCGGCCACGGCAAGGACGCGACCGAGGCGTTTGAGGCGGTCGCTGCCGGCGTCGGCGGGGTTGGCGGCGCTGGCCGGACGGAGCGGGCCGCCACCGAGTGCGCCGCGCAGACCGGAAAACGCGAAAGGCGCAACGGTGCGGCCCGGATCGGCGGGATTGGTTTCATCGGGAAAAAGTCCCGCGAGCAGGTCGGCCATTTCCGCAGGGTCGGCGTTTTGGAGGCGGAACGCCCGCAGTTCGGTGATGTCCTGCATGTTGTTGTCCACCGACTTGACGAGTTGCCCGATGGTGAGCACGAGTTCCTCCGGCGCGCTGACAATGAGCGAATTGCTGTGGTCGTCCGCGACGGCCGAGACGCGCGCGGCGGGAGTGTGACCGCCGCCGGACTCCGCGCCGGCACTTGGTTCGCCGCCGCCGTCGCCGGGAATTGCGCCGGTCATCATCGCGGCCATGGCGTTGAAATTGCCGCCACCGCCACGAAAGCGTCCGAAATTATTTCCGCCATTGTTATTGTTGTTGAGCCGCGACGAATCGGGCGAAGGAAAAAGTTCCTTGATGACGCCCGCGAGGGCCTTGGCGTCGGAATATTTGAGCGGGAAAATGCGGATGGAATTGATGCCGATGGTGGCGGAATCCAGGGCTTTGATGATCTCGGTCATGCGGCGGATGTTGGCCTGGGTGTCGGTCATGATGAGCGAGTTGCCGGATTCGTTGGCGGTGAGGGTGCTTTCGGGCGCGAGCAGCGGCGCGAGGTCCTTCGGCAACTGCACGACGTTGAGCGAGCGCACGGGGATGACCTGCGTGACGAACTCCGCGTTGCGCGGGATGTCGGCGGGGATGTTGCCTTTGCGGACGGGCAAATCATGCCGGCGGGCGTCGGCGCGGTTGACGATGGTGAGGGTGCGGTCGTTGCGGATGGCGGCGTAACCGTTGCGGCTGAGCATGGCATTGAGGAGATTGACGGCTTCATCGCGGGTGAGCGGCTGATCGCTCCAGACATCCACGTTGCCCTTGATTTCCGCTTCCAAAATGACGGTGAATCCGGCGGCGTCCGCCAGGTAATCAAGCACGCGCTCCAACGGCGCGCCGCGAAAGTTGAGGCGCAAGGTTTTGTCCGAGGCCGAGTCGGCGGCCGCATTGGCTCCGGGCGACGGGAGGATGATGACCGGGTGTTCGGGAGTTTGCAGGAGCGTTTTGGAGGCGGTCGCGGAAAAATTGGTGGCGACCGGAGCGGCGGCAATGGAAGCTGGGCGCGCGGCAAAAAGGGCGAGAGCCAGGATGAAGTGCGGGGCGGGAATCTTGATGGATTTCATGGCGAATCTCCTTTCCGGACTGTGCGCCGGGCGTTGCAGGGAATCTAAGCCGTCGGCCAGACTGGAGCAAAGACCGTCGGCTGGGGAAAAACCCGCTGAATGGCCCATGGTTGCGATACCCTTGGAATGAACTGTCTCTTTTTGACCAGTTCGCCAGAACATGAATTTTTTTCAAAATAGGTGGAAAAAGGTGGAAAAATCTGCGGGATGAAACCGGTTTTTTGCGCGTCGGCGGGGGAAATGTGTCCAATGGTTTTGTCCTGGCTCGCGCCCCCAGCCACCTTGTGGCTGGCTAGGGAGCGGGGACGAGCCGTCCCCGCCCCGATTGTTTCCGGTTGTCTCTTGCCGGGACGAACCAAGGCGGAGCGCCAGGGGCAAAGCCTCCATGCCACCGAAAACAGCGGAGAACCGCGCCAAGGGAGCGCTGTAGCTGCCACTGGCGGCTGGAAAGCCGCCAGAACCCGCACACTGGAAAGTGTGCGCTACGGGGGTGCTGTTCCAAGCTGCTGGTTCGGACTTGCTGCGAGCCGGGATGGTTCGCGGTCCGGGGTTAGGGCATTTCCATCAATGCTGTAGCGACGCGGAGCGGTCTTTTTGGCTTTGGGCTTGGTTTCGGCTCGGTCACAGGCCGCAGGGGGCCTGCTCCCTCGCCAAAACTTCGCCCAAAGACCAAAAATCCTCGCCCCGCATCGCTACATCATTTCTGTCAATGCTCTAGTTCATCCAGCCCGGGAAAGTCGTCTTCCCCGCGGCGCTTATATCGTATTCCCGGTTCCAGGGCATGCCCCACAAATCCTTGGGGCGGGAGAAGCGGGCCGAACCGTCAAAGAACAAAACATTGATGCCTTTGCCATGGCGGAACATCGCGAAATGGTGGAACTCGGCCTGCGCGCCGATCCATTCGCCGTTGTATTCCGGCGGGGTGTCGGACGGTTGCGGACCGCCACCGCGCCACATGGAATCCAGAAACAAAGGGGTGTTCGAAGTTTGCGGCGGGGCGTCAAACCGCCGCCAGTTCAAGGCGGAGGGCCGGCCTTGAATCTCGCTCACCTCGGGCGGGGGATTATAGACCCACAGGTTCAAACCATAGCTGGCGGTGAGGTCATTGGCCGGTTGGTCGGGATCGGGTATGGGGAGCGTGTAGGCCGTGGTCGGACCGCCCTGTTCACCGGCATTGCCCCATGGCCGGCTGGTGGCGCTGGGGCAGAGGAGCAGCTCGGGTTTTTTCTGGTAGGTGTTCTTGAGCGCGAGACACCATTCACCGCGCGCCCAGAGCACGTCGGTTCCCGAACTGAAGCAGCCGTTGTTGCCGTCGGCATAGGCCATCCAGGCGATGCCCCATTGTTTGAGATTGGAAATGCAGTTGATGCTTTTCGCCTTGGCCTTGGCCCGGCTAAGTGCGGGCAGCAACAGGCCAGCGAGTATGCCGATGATGGCAATGACGACGAGCAGTTCAATCAGGGTGAACGCCGTCCGATTCAGAATGGTGCGCTTGCGGTTCATGCTCCAAGCTTTTGGCGAGTATAGGCGGTTTTACATTTGATGCAACCGTGAAGCGGAGGGAGGTGATTTGCGATTTACGATTTACGATTTACGCGCGACCTGGCCTCAGTTTTGCGGCAAAAGGACGTTGGCCAGCATAAACATTCCCCCGATCACCAATACGGAAATTCCCACGCAGAGCAGGAGGGCTGTTATTTGAGTGGCGATGCGGCGGGCGGTCAGTTCGCCCGCCCGGTAATTGCGGAAGGCGAGGAGGTTGAGCAGGGTGATCAGCAGAATGAACAGGATGACGACAGTGGTGACGAGGGTATGAACCACGAATTTTTGGGACGAGAATTGTTGCATCCCAGCCGTGATGTTTTCGCGGTCGAGGAAAAGCCGGGGACTCAGCACCCTGGAAGTCATGTAAAGGCAAAATGAAATCACCCCACCGCACCCGGCCAGCAAACCGAGCGCCGCCACCATCGCGCGGATCAAGTTTGGCGAAATCGTCGAGGCATAGATTATCAGGCTGAACAAGGTCACATAGCCCAGAGGGAGCACCCAAAACGCGTCGGACTCGTCGGGAACCAGGTGTTCCGTATGCATCCCGAAAAGCCAATGGCCGGCGGCGAGCAGCACGATCGGAAACACGACGCCCAACGTGATCGTGGTGAAACAGGCGACGAGCATTTTTGCCGCCCATTGTTTCCGCGCCGAGGCGGGAAGCATCAGTTGCCAGGCGGTCACCCCGAAATTTCTTTCATCCGCCACGGTGACGATGCCCGTCAGGAAAGGAATGAGAAGCACGCACAAGGCCAGCGGTGTTCCCATCAGGCCGGCCAGCACCTCGGAAGGGTGAAGCGACCAAGCCATGGCGAGGAAGGGGAGCACGATGGCGGTCAGCGCGGCGATGATGTAGCCGGCGCGTTGCAGGTGCAGTTCCTTGCGCACCAAGCTGGCGAAGGGACCGGTGTAGCCGGGAAGGAATTTCCCCACCCACGGCGCGAGCGCACGTTCCACGCCCGCAGGCAGGCTGACTTCCTGGACCTGCGATTCCATGGCCTGGAAATTCATGAACGCGCGGTGGCCCTGGCGGTAAATCGCCGCGCAATAACCGAGAGCCGCCACCGCCACCGCGCTCCAAAGCGGGACGGGGTGCTGGTCAGCCGCGACCTCAAAAAAAAGCTGTGGCCGGCCCCAGAGCCGGGTCAGCAGCAAGTCAACCCCCAGCACCAGCATCATCAACATCCAGGGGACGCCGGCGGTGGAGACCATGCCCAGGAGGATGCTTTTGCTGGACAAGGTAAAATAAGGGGTCGAGCAGAAGGCGCACAACGGAATGAATGTCAGCGCCAGGGCCATCAAGGGAAAATGTTCCAGCTTGCCTTCGCCGGACACCAGGAGGAACAGGGAGAGCAGCAGCGCGGCGTAGCTGAGCGCCAGCTTGATGCCCAAGGCCCGCATTTTCTCCAACCAAAGGTCATGGCGCGGCACCGGTTGCGCGAGGAGCAGGAGCATGGTGCGCGCGTTAAATTCGTTGCCGAAGGAACTGGCGGCCAGCAAGGCCGCGCCGGCGGTGAAGGCGGTGATGACCACGCCGGCCGCTTCGTTGCCGTTAAAAATGAGCGCGGTCAGCACGGTGCCCGCGAGGGTGGCGTAAAAGGCTGGTCGCAAGGACCGTTGCTCTTTGATCAGTCTTACATTCATGGCGAAACTCCTGTTTGTCTCCGGCGAGGGTTCATTCGGCACTCCATCTGTAAGCATATCCCGCGGGCGGATTGCGCTGCCAGGCTTCAGAGGGCGAACTCTGGTCGAAATACATCTTCACATAATTCACATGACCGTCCACGTAGCTGACCATGTTCATCGAATTAAGCATCCGGTAATCGCCGGAAATTTTTTGCGGTTTGTGCCACGAAAACGGCGTCATGGCCGCCGCTTCAAGGATCAACAAGGTCGCGGCAGGATTTTGGACGGAGGTGAGTGTTATGCCCGCCATTCCCGGAAAGTTCGTGCCGCTGCGATTCCACCCGTTAAAGGCATAGCTGGTAAAATCGGTGAATGATTGCTGGCAAAGGCCTGAATTATGAAATTGCCCGGAACCTCTGCCCGCCGAGTAATAGAAGGAATCGCTGGGGCAGGCGAAAAGTTTTTCGGAGGGAGATGGCTTGCCTTTATAGCCCGCGTAGGTTTTGACGTATTGCTTATACAATTGATAGTCGGTCGTGGCGCCCGCCGGACCTGAAGGAAGGACGATGGCGTCGTGGTGGTCTTCGGCATACATGCGGGTGGCGAGGTTTATCTGGCGAAGGTTGTTCGAACACTGTGTGCGTTTCGCCTGCCCCTTGGCACGGGACAAAGCCGGCAAGAGCAGCGCGGCCAGGATTCCAATGATGGCCACGACCACCAGCATTTCGATGAGTGTAAAGCCTGGTCGTCTCCTGCTGTTTCCACTTGCGTTCAAACCGATCCCGTTAAAAATGCACGGAGGCATTACCATCGCAGCCGTGGCGGCGTAAAATGCCGGTCGCAGCAAGCGGCGTTCTTTTGTGAAAATTGTTTTCATGGATGCAATGGTTTGCGTTCCTACTTTTTCGCGGGCGAAGTCACACTGTCTTTCTCGTCGTCCCAATGGGAGAATTGGTACCGGTTTACCAATTCCCTATCGTAATCCAACCTCCGATCCAACACTCTGTAGGCTACTGACCATAACGCCACGCAGATAAACAGAGCGGTGATTTGCAGATACGTCCGCCTGGCTCGCAGAATGACTTGACGATAATTTAGGTAGCCCAAGATTGCGCTCATAAGCACTGAACTATAAAAAAGGCCCACTAAAAATGTTTTTTGCGTCGTGGGGATCCAGTCAATTTCCGCCTTGGCTTTTGCGAGAATTGCGCGGGAAACAATCGCCGTGGCGGTTGGTTCAGGCTGCCCGGTTTCAGAGATCTTGGCAGCAATGCCGACCGCCAAGATGCACAAGAAGCCGATTACTCCGACGGACAGAATGATGGCGCGCACCGGCGTATTGGATAATGAAGATGTAAAGACTGAGACGAATAGTATCCAGATACATAGATAGGTGTAAAAACTGAATGCTTGTGCGTCCCATTCCGCGAATGGCGTCCTGCCCGCTTCCGAAAGCGTAATCACCGGGAGAACCATGAGCAGCAGGCAAGTCGTGCCAATAACAGCCAGTTTGACCAACCATTGCTTGAGCCTCGAAAACGGCAGCGTAAATTGCCATGGCATCGTTCCCATGCCGCGCTCGCTGGCAACGGAAACCGCCCCAATGATGATGGCCATTACTGGCATATAAAATCCATAGAGCCATAGGGGAACCTCCGAAGCCGCAGCGCCTGTCGAATGGCGCAGCGAGCGATAACCCAACCAAACCAGTGAGAAAAGCAAGGCGCTGAGATAGCTGGTCGTCTGCAAATGAAATTCTTTCCTGACCAAGCGGGCGAGCGGCCCGCCAAACATTTTTGGCGTGAAGGGAAATTTCAATTGCCACGACATGGGGATTTGGAAGGAGAGCCAGTTCCGGACACCTCTGGATTCGGCCAGTTGCAGCCGTATAAATTTACGGAATCCGAGCCAGTAAAGCACGAGCGCATAGCTGGCCAGAAATGCGTGGCAAAACCAGAAGTAGGATTCGCCCGGCCACTCCACATGCATTCGCGCCAACGCCCAAGTCGTACCAATCAGCAGGAATATTGGCAGGACTACTGCAACCACCGCCCCCACGACGGTGCTACGGCAGACGAGCGACAGATATGGCGACCCACCCATCGCGCAAAGTGGCACGATGACCACGGCAAAGAGAGATTTATACTCATTTGGTGACGAGGGCTTTGAGACCACGACGGCAAAAAAACCGGTTAATAAGCAGAGAAGAAGCATGGCAACCGCCAAAGCCGCCATTTTTTCATACCAGATTGCCCGGCGAGACACGGGCTGGGAAAGCAGACAGAGCAAGGTCTTGGAATCGTACTCGGTTCCGAAACTCAGGGCGCCTATCATGGCACAGCCCGCAAGGAACGCCATCGCGGCTCCCGCCGTTGCCGCAGAATAACGGTAGCCTAATAACTCCAGGCCGACCACCAGGCCGACCACGGAAGCCAAGGCTGGAAACAACGCTCCGAATTCCTTTTTTATGCGCTGCTCGTTCATGACGCCTATTGCTATTTCAATGCCGCCACGAAAATCTCCTCCAGCGTCAGAGCCTCCGTAGTCAAGGACTCCGGGTGCATTGCTTCCAACTGCTGGAGGAGTTTTGCGGATTCTCCATTTACCGTAAATTCCATTTCGCGTCCTTCGCGCCGGATGTGTTTGGCGTCGGGGAAATCCATGGTGGGCAGCGCACCGGAGAAACGGGCGCGGACTTTTTTGTAGCGCGAACGCGCGTCGTCCGCGCCGAGCGTCACTGCGGCGCGGCCGTTTTCGATGATGGTGAATTCGTCAATCAAGCCCTCGAATTCCGTGATCAAATGCGTGGAGACAAAGACCGTGCGCCGGCCGGGGTCGGCTTCCTGATAGGCACCGATGACGGTCTGGATGAATTCGCGGCGCACGATGGGGTCGAGGCCGGAGGTGGGTTCATCGAGCACGAGCAACTCCGGTTCGGCGCAGATGGCGCCGATCAGGGCGAGTTGGGTTTTTTGCCCCTTGGAAAGCGCGTTTACTTTTTTGGCTGGGTCGAGGTTGAACTGCCCGAGCAACTCGTGCTCGGTTTTGCGGTTCCAATTTTGCCGGAACGAGGCGAGGTAATCGAGCGTGTCGCGCACGGACATCCACGGATAAAACGCGACGTAATCCGGGACGTAGGAGAGGCGCGATTTGATGGCGACCTCGTCCTTGCGCGGGTCGAGGCCGAAGACGCGGACGGTGCCGGAGGTGGGCTGCAGGAGGTTGAGCAGGCATTTGATGGTGGTGGTTTTGCCCGCGCCGTTGCGGCCGAAAAACCCGTAGCACTTGCCGGCGCTGACCCGCAGGCTGAGGTCATTGACGGCGTCGGTGTGGCCGTATTTGCGCACCAGGTGGTTGATTTCGATGACTGCGGTTTCGGTGTTCATTGCTTACTTCCTCTCGCCATTGCTTTTGTTTCTCTGCTTGAAGGTCCCCAACCGTTCCTTGACCAGATTCAAAAATTCCTCCTCGTCCACCTGCAGGTGATGCGCCTGGACGATGGCGGCATCAATCTCGTCCGAGAGCATTTTCTCCCGCACCTGTTTTTTGTAGGGCGAATTGTTCTCGGTCACGAAGCAGCCCTTGCCGGCGACGGTTTCGATGATGCCCTGGCTTTCCAGTTCGGCGTAGGCCTTGGAGACGGTGTTGCGGTTGATGCGCAACTGCTCCGCGAGCGGGCGGATGGAGGGCAGCGACTCGCCGGATTGGAGCACGCCGGAAGCGGCGGCGGATTTGATCTGGTCCACCACCTGCAAATAGACCGGCTTGCCGGATTTGAAATTAAGCTGAATGAACATGCTTCGTGGTTTTGCTTACTGTCCTAGGTCTGTAGGACAGTTGGGGGCGGATGTCAAACATTATTTTTAAGAATGTTTTGGGACGCTGGAAGGTGGGTTCCCGCGGCGCCTTACGGGCGGCGGGAAAGCGGCCAGAACCCGCACACTGGAAGGTGTGCGCTACAAGAGCGGGGCGCGGAGCAGCGCTCCGACTACGAAAGGCCCTTGACGCTCCAGCCTTTGCGATATTTGCGGCGGACGAAGTGGTTCGCGGCGCTCGTGCTGAACTTGAGGCGCCGCGCGTGCCATTCCAGCGTGGTCTGCGGAAAATGCGACGCCACGCCGCCGAGCAGCACGGCTTCGGTCAGCGGGCCGGCGTAGTCGAAGTTCGCGGAGGTTTTGCCCTCGCCCAGGCAGGCGTTCACGAATGATCCCCAATGGCTCACTTCGGCGACGGCGGGATAGACAAAATCCTGGAATTTCGCGGTCGGATACAATTGCGCCCGGGCAATGTGCGGCATGACCATCACGCCATCCGTGCCGATGAAAATGGAACCGATGCCTGGCAACTCATCGGTTTCGAGCAGTTTGATGATTTCGGCGGGCGGTTTTGAAGCGCCGTCATACCAGGTTACGGGCAGAGTTTTGTCAGCGGTATATTTTGTTCCCGGAAAGAGGTAATGGATTTTCGAGTCCAACGCCCAGTTCCATTGGTTCGGCGCGGCGCCTTCGGACCGGACGGAAATTGGCGCAGTCAGTTCCAAGGATTTGAACACCGGATCGAAGATGTGACAACCCATGTCGCCGAAGGTGCCGGTGCCGAAATCCAGCCGCTTGCGCCAGTTGCTGGGATGATAATAGCCCTCGCCGATGAACGGACGATCCGCGCAGACGCCGAGCCAGAGGTTCCAATCGAGATTGGCCGGCACGGGATCGGCGCGGTCGGGTTTTGGCGCGGTGTCGCCCCATGACTTCGAGCACCAGGAATGGACTTCCTTGATTTTGCCGATGGTGCCGTCCTGGATGATGCGCACGCCGGTGCGATAAACTTTTGAGGAGTGAATCTGGATGCCCATCTGCGTGACCACCTTGCGCTTGCGGGCCTCCTCGGTCATGCGGCGGACTTCGTAGAGATCGTGCGCGAGCGGTTTCTGGCCGTAAACGTGTTTGCCGAGATGCATCGCGCTGATGGCGATGGGAGCGTGCATGTGATCGGGCACCGAGACATTCACGGAGTCAATGTTCTTGGCTTCCTTGTCGAGCAATTCGCGCCAATCCTGATAAACGCGCGCGTCGGGAAATTTTTTGCGGGCCTCGAGGGTGCGGTTGACGTCCACGTCGCAGACGGCAACGACCTGGAAGCGGGGGATGTTGCTGAGCTGGGTGACATCGCTCCAGGCCTGGCCGCCGGTGCCGAAGCTGGCGTGGCGCAGGACGCTGTTGGGCGATTGCGCCATGAGGCCGCGCGTGATGAACGGCGCGGCGAAGGCGGCGGTGCCCAAGGTTTGGAGAAATGAACGGCGAGAGAATTGGTGCTGGCGTTTCATGCGCCAAAATGCTCCGCACCCGGACAATAATCGTCAAGCCTAAATGGACGCCTGGCGATTTATTTTTGCCACGGCCCGCGTGGTCAAGCCGGTGGGCAACGCTTTCGCGACGCTCGTCATGAGTTTGTTCATCCCGCCCGCCACGACCCGCGGCTTGCCGGCGAGCAGCGCGCGATAACCGATTTTTGCAACCTCTTCCGCGGACATCATCGGGAAGCCCGCGTTGCGTTTCAGCCCGGCCCGCGCGTGAAATTCCGAGCGCGTCAGCCCCGGAGAAAGCGTGGTGACGGTGACGCCGCTGCCTTTCAATTCCTCGGCCAGCGCGCATGAAAACGAATAGACGAACGCCTTGCTCGCGTAATACATCGCGAGGAACGGGCCGGGCTGGAAGGCGGCGGTGGAGGCGACGTTGAGGATGCGACCCGCGCGCCGCGCGAGCATCGGTTGCAAAAACAAATGGGTGAGCTGCACGAGTGACATGATGTTGACCTGCACCAGGTCGAAGTGTTTTTGCAAATCGAGTTCGGCGAACGCGCCTTGAAAACCGAAGCCCGCATTATTGACGAGCGCCGAGATGAAAATTTTTTCGCGCTGCAATTCGTCGAAAATTTCCCGCGCGGCGATGAGGCGCGACAGATCCTTGACCAGCACTTTCACGGTGATGCCGTGGCGCGCATTCAACTCGTGGGCGACCTTGACCAACCGTGCTTCGTCCCGCGCCACGATGGCCAATTGCCAGCCGTCCGCGGCGAACAAGCGGGCGAACTCCAGCCCGATGCCCTGTGACGCACCCGTGATCAATGCCCATTTTTTCATGCGTTTTATTTTAGCACACGCTGGCAGGGAAACGCATTGAATATTGCCACCGGTTCTGGGCTTAACACCCCAGCGCAGCCGTCGCTGCGCTGCGTTATGTTGTCCTGACATTGGCCAAAGCCGGAAACGCCCGGGCGATTCCGACAAACAAAGGAGAAGTTTATGTTAAGATGGGCAGCCATTTTTCTGATCATCGCGATCATTGCGGCACTGTTCGGTTTTGGCGGCATCGCCGGCGCGGCCGCGGGCATTGCCAAAACCTTGTTCTTCATCTTCATCGCGATTTGCGTGGTCCTGTTCCTGGTCGGGCTTTTTACGGGCAGAAGCCTGTAGCGCCGAATGGCCAGGGGATAGAGGGTAGGGGATGGAAGATTGAGGATAGCGGGAGTTCCGGTGTCCGGGTTGGGAGGCCGGGATGGTCGGACGGGGAACTTTGCACCGAAGGAAACAGAGGCAACGGAGGACGAAAAAAATTCAATTCTACCGCAGAGGGGAATGGGATTTTGCCGCGAAAGAGCGCGTAGAACGCAAAAAAGGGAGCGGAATTGGATGCCTTTGGCGCGCGCCTTGGCCTTGGCTGCCAAGCAATTTACCGGGCCGGATTTTCCCATCCCGGCGCCAAAGCGACCGGGCTATTACCGATTGTTCCTACGGAACAAGGGTCCGGTTCACCCACTTTTAATCACACCCGGGAGCTGGTTGCGGTCGCGTTTGGTGGAATTGTCAGTCGTGGTTGCAGTCCCTGTTTAAGAGCGCTCAGGGCGCAGACGATGGACTGATAATCATCCACCCGTAAATCGTATAGCGTAAATCGCTCACGCCGCTTTGAGCAATTCGACCACTTCGGCGCGGGTGAGGGTTTCGCGCGCGAGGAGGGCGGTGGCGAGGCGTTGGGCGTTTTCCTTTTGGGATTGGATGATGGCCAGGGCTTCGGTGTCGGCGTCGGCGAGGAGGCGGTTGATTTCCTGTTCGGCGTCGCGTTGCTCGGGTTCGTAGTAGAGTTTTTCGCCCATGCCCCATTCGTGAATCATTTTGCGCGCGAGTTGGCGGGCCATTTCGAGGTCGCCGCTCGCGCCGTTGGTGGTCGCGCCGTAAAAGGTTTTTTCCGCGGCGCGTCCGCCCATGAGGACGGTCAGTTGCTGCAACAACTGGTCGCGGCCGTGGATGTTCTGGTCTTCCTGCGGCAGGAGCGTGGTGGTGCCGAGCGCCGCGCCGCGCGGAATGATGCTCACCTTGTACAAGGGCGGCAGGAGCGGCTTTTGCAGGTTGATGAGCGCATGGCCGGCCTCGTGGTAGGCGATCATTTCCCGCTCGCGCTGGGTCAGCGCCATGGATTTCCGTTCCTGGCCGAACCGCACCTTGTCGCGCGAGGCCTCAAGGTCGGCCAGGCGGATTTTGTCGCTGTTTTGTTGCGCGCAAAGGATGGCGGCCTCGTTGACGAGGTTGGCGAGATCCGCGCCGGACATGCCGGGCGTGGTCTGGGCGATGACGTCGAGCGCGGCTGCATCGGCCAGCGGTTTGTTGCGGGCGTGGGTTTGCAAGATGGCGCGGCGGCCGTTGAAGTCGGGGTACGGCACCTGCACCTTGCGGTCAAAGCGTCCGGGGCGCAGCAAGGCTTCGTCGAGGTCCTCGGGGCGGTTGGTCGCCGCGAGCACCACGATGCCCTCACTGCCTTCAAAGCCGTCCATCGCGGCCAACAGGGCGTTGTTCGTCTGCTGCAATTCGCTGTTGGTGTCGAATTTCCGGTTTTTGCCGAGGCAATCAATTTCGTCAATGAAGATGATGGCCGGCTTGTGCCGGGCCGCCTGGCGGAAAATGTTGCGCACCCGCTTCGCACCGACGCCGACGAACACCTCGTTGAAATCGCTGCCGTGCGCGCTGAAGAAATTTGCCTCCGCTTCACCGGCAATCGCCTTGGCGAGCATGGTCTTGCCGGTGCCGGGCGGGCCGATGAGGAGAATGCCCTTGGGCAACTGGCCGCCGAGGCGGCGATATTTTTTCGGGTCGCGCAAAAAGTCAACCACTTCGCGCACCTCGGCCTTGGCCTCCTCGACGCCCGCGACGTCGCTGAACCGCACGGTGGGGCGCTGGCGGACGCGGGAGTGCTGGCCTTTGCCAAGGTTCGTTTGAAACATCAACAGGCCGGCGACCAATCCCACGAGCACCAGCGACGACAAAATATTCACCCACTGGTCCTTCAAGCCGCCGCCGGGCATTTGCACGACCACTTTGGGTTCGGCGACGAGGCGCTTGAGCTGTTCGGCGTCGAGCGGCGTGGTGATGCTGAAGTCCTGCGGCTTGCCGCCGGATTCCCAGACCCCTTCGACGTGATAAATGCCGGAGTAGGGCGTGGGCACGACTTTGCCTTCGCGGATGGTTTTGCCCTGCGCCAACTGCTCGAATTGCGCGCGGGTGATTTCGCGGGAGGGCGTCCGCATATAGTATATGGTCGCCGCCACAGCCGTCAGCACGACCGCCGCGAGGGTGAAGGCCAGAAAATTCTTAAAACGTCGTGACTTTTTCATCAATCAATGCGCGTGGTGGGGTTCAAGGTTGTCGTATCAGTGCCATTGGAAGCAACACCGCGCGGCGTGGTAATGACCGGGGTGTTGGGCAAGTCCGTTGGCATGGGTTTCACGGTGGCCCCGTCAGTTGTGGCATGCGCGTGTTTCCAATGCTCGGCGGTACGGTCCACGGCCACCAATAAACCGAGACTGATCAAAATACTGATAGCTTTCGACATGCCGTAGCATCGCCCGGGATGGCTTTTTGCCGGAATCAGCAACCGACTGATTCTCTTGTCAGACTTATACTGACAAACTTTATTTACAGGGTTGCCAAGGCCACTGGAAACCCGCTAAAACAGGCCAGTATGACCACGGTCGCCGAACAACTTCAGCGCACACGCGAGGCCCAAAGCCTCACGATCAACCATGTTGCCGAGGTCACCAAAATCCGCACTGACCACATCCGCGCCCTCGAGGAAGGGAATTTCAACGTCTTCGCCGCGCCGGTTTACATCCGCGGTTTTGTGCGGACTTACGCCGGTTTGCTGAAGCTCGATGTCCCCGGCGTCATGGCGGCGCTCGACAAGGAATTGGGACAGACCGAAAAATTTCGCGAGCCGCCGCCGCTCACCGACCAGAAGCGCGGCATCCTGGATTTTCTCACGCTCCAGCTTTCCAAGGTCAACTGGCGGACTGCGACGATTGTGTTGGGCGTCGTCGCCGTGGTGGCAGTCATTTATTTTTCCATCTCGCTGATCCGGCATCATCGCTCCGCGGACCCGCTCAAGAATCTTGGGCCGGGCACCTATCAACCCAGTTCCACCGGCGAAACCGCACCGCTGCCGACGCATCGGTGATTAGAACCCATTCCCGCAGGAGACGAGATGATGGGTCATGCCTTCCTTTCGCAAAGCCGGTCAGAGCCTCCTCACGTCGGCTCCTACAAACACAGGCTTCAGGACAGGCCGCAAAAAAGTAGGAAATATTTTCTTTGACACCACGGTTAGCAAACACTAACCTGCGCCCGTGAATCAGCGGCGCATGACTGCAAAAGACCGGAAGGTGGCCATTGTGAAGGCCGCGCTGCCGTTGTTTGCGCGCCAGGGCTTCGCCGAGACCACGACGCGCGAACTGGCCCGCGCCGCGGGCGTTTCCGAACCGCTGCTTTACAAACATTTTCCCAGCAAGGAAGCGCTTTACACCGAAATTCAAAACGTCAGTTGCACCAACACCGACAGCGTTGCGCAACGGCTTGCGGACTTGAAGCCGTCGGCCTCGACCCTGGTGCATCTCGTTTATTTTTTGATGCGCGCGCTGGTGCTGGGGCGGCCCGTGGGCACGATTGAATGGGACACGCGCAACCGGCTGATGGTGAAAAGCCTGCTGGAAGACGGGGCTTTCGCGCGGCTCCTGTTTGAAAATCGTTTTGCCTGCTTTTGTTCGCAGATGGAAGCCTGCTTGAGCGCCGCCACCGCAGCGGGGGACGTTGTGGCCAGTCCGGTCAGCAAAAGCAACCGCGCCTATTTCACCCAGCATGTCGGGGCGTGGCTCGCGCTGACGCATCTGCCGCGCCGTCCGGCGGTGGATTACAAGACGGCGCGGGAGGAATTGTTGAACCAGGCGGTCTGGTTCGCCCTGCGCGGCATGGGGATGACCGACAAGGCCATTGCCACGCATTACAATCCGAAAGCCCTCGCGCTGTCGTTTGGCGAGGCTTGAAACCAAACAAATGGTTAGCATTTATTCACTAACTTAAATGATATGAAGCCGTTTCCAGCAGGTAGTTACAATATTGACGTGGCGCGCCCCCTCACCCCCGATGGGGGCGAAGGAGAAGAAAGTGTCAAGCGCGGCTTGCATGCGCCGCTCCGTATCTTTGCCGCCCTGGCCGCTCTTGGCTTGCTTGTCACCGGGTGCGACAAGACGGCCGCACCGCCGACGCGTCCGCCGGCCGCTGTCACGGTGAATCAACCAGTCCAGCGCGAAGTGGTTGAATGGGATGAATATCCCGGGCGCCTTGATGCGGTGGCAATGGTCGAAGTCCGCGCGCGTGTGAATGGCTATCTGGAATCAATCCATTTCAAGGATGGCGCCGAGGTGAAGAAGGGCGACTTGTTGTTCGTGATTGATCCGCGTCCCTATCAGGCGGAAATGGACCGGACGGCGGCGAACGTCAAGGAAGCGGAAACGCGCCTCGAATTGGCGGTGAACGATCTCGCGCGCGCCGAGCGGTTGCTTAAATCCAAGGCCATTTCCGAAGAGGAGGCCGACTCGCGCAGCAAGGCCAAACGCGAAGCCGAGGCGTCCATCCAATCCGCCCGCGCGATGGCCGAGATGGCGAAAATCAACCTGGATTACACCCACATCACCGCGCCGATTGATGGCCGCATCAGCCGCAAGCTCATCACCGAGGGCAATCTCGTCAACGGCAACCAGGGCCAGGCGACGCTGCTGACGACCATCGTTTCGCTGGACCCGGTTTATTGCTATTTCGATGCGGATGAACGCGCGGTGCTCAAGTATCAGCAACTCGCGCGCGAGGGGAAGGGCGACAATTTTCGCGACGGCCAAGCGGTGTGCGAAGTTGAGCTGGCGAATGAAACCGGTTTTCCGCACAAGGGGGTGCTGGATTTCGTGGACAACCGGGTGGATCCGGCCACGGGCACATTGCGCGTGCGCGGAGTCTTTCCAAACCCGGGGCCGGATCGCGTATTGCAGCCGGGATTTTTCGCCCGCGTGCGGGTGCCCGGCAGCGCGAAGTATCAGGCGTTATTGGTGCCCGATTTGGCCATCGGCACGGACCAGGGCCAGAAATTTGTGTCGGTTGTCAATGCGCAGGAGACTGTGGAATACAGAATGGTGAAGCTCGGGCCGATCATGGACGGGTTGCGTGTGATTCGGGAAGGGCTGAAGCCGGATGATTGGGTGGTGGTGAACGGGTTGATGAGCGTCCGGCCCGGCGCAAAAGTGAATCCGACCCGCGCGGTTATGGGCGCGGCGCCGGCACCGGCGGCGGTGTCCAGCAACGCCAAGCCTTGAACACATAACTCCCGATGAAATTTTCACATTTCTTCATTGACCGGCCGATTTTTGCGTCGGTGTTGTCCATTGTCATTTTGATCGTGGGCGGGTTGGCGTTGTTTCAACTGCCGATCGCGCAATTTCCCAACATCGTGCCGCCCACGGTGGTGGTCAGCACCAGTTATCCCGGCGCGAATCCGCAGGTTATCGCCGACACCGTGGCGGCGCCGATTGAGCAGGAGGTCAATGGGGTCGAAGACATGCTTTACATGTCGGCCCAATGCGCCAGCGACGGCAGCATGGCGTTGACCATCACGTTCAAGCTCGGCACGGACATTGACAAGGCGCAGGTGCTCGTGCAAAACCGCGTGGCCGTGGCCGAGCCGCGGTTGCCGGACGTCGTGCGGCGCATCGGCGTCACCACCGCCAAGCGTTCGCCGGACATCACGCTGGTGGTGAACCTTATTTCGCCCGATGGCCGGTACGACAAGCTCTACATTGACAACTATTCTTATTTACAGGTGAAGGACGCGCTGGCGCGCCTGCCGGGCGTGGGGTTGGTGACGGTTTTTGGCGCGCGCGATTACGCCATGCGCGTCTGGCTGGACCCCGCAAAGGTCGCGGCGCGCGGCCTCACGGCGGATGATGTTGTCAATGCCATCCGCGAACAAAACGTGCAGGTTGCCGCCGGCATCATCGGCCAGCAACCAATGCCCCAGGGCGTTCCGTTCCAGTTGACGGTCAGCGCGCAGGGACGACTGGCGAACGAAGACCAATTTGGCGACATCGTCATCAAAAGCGGCACGGACGGCCAGATCACGCGGGTGCGGGACGTGGCGCGGGTGGAATTGGCGGCGCGGGATTACAGCATGGACAGCAAGCTGGATGGGCAGCCCAATTCCTCGCTGGGCATCTTCCAGTTGCCCGGTTCCAATTCCATCGAGACCTCCGACGCCGTGCATGCGACCATGGAGAAGCTCAAGGCATCGTTTCCGCCGGGGTTGGATTATCGGATTGTGTTCGACACCACCGGCTTCACGCGTGAATCCATCCGCGCCGTGCTCCATACGCTGCTCGAAGCCATGGTGTTGGTGGTGCTGGTGGTGGTGATTTTTCTGCAAAGCTGGCGCGCCTCGATCATTCCGCTGCTGGCGGTGCCGGTGTCGCTCATTGGAACTTTTGCCGCGATGTCGGCGATGGGTTTCTCGCTCAACAATCTTTCGCTGTTCGGCCTGGTGCTCGCCATCGGCATCGTGGTGGATGACGCCATCGTGGTTGTCGAGAATGTCGAGCGCAACATTGCGCTCGGCCTGTCGCCGCGCGACGCGACGCGCAAGGCGATGGATGAGGTCAGCGGCGCGGTGGTGGCGGTGGGCCTGGTGTTGAGCGCGGTGTTTATCCCGACGGCGTTCATCAGCGGCATCACCGGGCAATTCTACCGCCAGTTCGCGCTGACCATTGCGATCTCGACGTTGATTTCCACGTTCAACTCGCTCACGCTCAGCCCGGCGTTGTGCGCGATTTTGCTGAAGTCGCATGACGCGCGGGCGGATTGGTTCACGCGGTTGTTGAACGGAACGTTCGGCTGGTTCTTCCGCGGATTCAACCATGTCTTCGAGCGCGCCACGGGCGCCTACAGCCGGACGGTCGGGCGCTTGATCCGGTTGAGCGTGGCGGCGCTGGTGGTCTATCTGGGGTTGCTTGGCTGCACTTATTTTCTGTTCAAGCGGGTTCCGACCGGGTTCATTCCGCCGCAGGACAAGGGTTACATCGCCATCATGACCGTGCTGCCGGACGCGGCTTCATTGGAGCGCACCGGCGCGGTGGTGGACCGGGTCAGCGCCATCGCGCGAAAAGTGCCGGGGGTGCGGGCGACGATTGACCTGGCGGGGCTTAATCCCGTGGGCTTTGCGGTGAGCGCGAACGTGGGGACCATTTTTGTCATCCTCGATGAGTTCGAGAAACGAAAGCAGGACAACCTGACCAGCGACGCCATCGTGGCGGAATTACGCAAGAATTGCGCGGGCATCCAAGAGGGGTTTGTCGCCGTGTTTCCGCCGCCGGCCGTCAATGGGCTGGGCATCGTGGGGGGATTCAAGTTGCAGGTGGAAGACCGCGGCGGGGCGGGGTTGGAAGCCTTGCAGGCCGCGACGTTTCAACTCATGAATGCCGCCAACAAGGAACATACGTTGCAGGGGGCGCTCTCCACATTCCGCGCCAACGTGCCGCAGATTTATCTCGACGTGGACCGCACCAAGGCCAAGACGATGGGCGTGCCGTTGAGCGATGTGTTTGACACGCTGCAGGTTTACCTTGGCTCGCTTTACATCAATGATTTCAATTTGTTTGGCCGCACTTATCACGTCACCGCGCAGGCGGACGCGCCGTTCCGCAAGCAGCCCAGCGATATTCTTGACCTCAAGACCCGCAACACCGCCGGCCAGATGGTGCCGTTGGGCACGCTGGTCAAGGTGAAGGAAATTACCGGGCCGGACAAGATTGTTCGCTACAACATGTATCCGAGCGCCGAGTTGAACGGCAGCGCCGCGCCCGGCGTGAGTTCCGGCGACGCCATCACCGTCATGGAAAAGCTCGCGCGCGATAATCTTCCCAACGGCATGGGCATCGAATGGACGGAGTTGACGTTGCAGGAAATTCTGGCGGGCAACACGGCGGTGTTCATCTTTCCGCTCTGCGTGCTGTTCGTTTTCCTGACGCTCGCGGCGCAGTACGAAAGCTGGTCGCTGCCTCTGGCGATCATCATGATCGTGCCGATGTGCCTGCTGTGCGCGCTGGCCGGCGTCTGGGGCCGGGGCATGGACAACAATATTTTCACCCAGGTCGGCTTTGTGGTGCTGGTGGGGCTGGCGTGCAAGAACGCGATCCTGATTGTCGAGTTTGCCAAGCAAAAACAGGATGAGGGCCTGCCGCGCCAGAAGGCGGCGATCGAATCCAGCCGCCTCCGTTTGCGGCCGATTTTGATGACTTCGTTCGCATTTATCTTTGGCGTGCTGCCGCTGGTGTTCGCGAAGGGCGCGGGCGCGGAGATGCGCCAGGCGCTCGGCACGGCGGTGTTCAGCGGGATGCTGGGGGTGACTTTTTTCGGCATCTTCCTGACGCCGGTTTTTTACGCCGTGATACGCTGGGTGACGGAGCATGGAAAAACGCCGGCCCAGCCCGTGAGTTCAACTTCGCATCCGGTCGTCGCCGGCACTGAAAAGCATTGACGCATTGACATGTTTCCGCATGAACCTTCCATTCATTACAAAAGCCGGAAAGCCGTTCAAACGGCTCAAGAACTGCACCGGACTCAAACACCGGGCTGAAGCCCTGGTGTTAATGAGAGCTGAGTCAGAGACTCGTCACCTTGTCTCCTACGGAGACAAGGTTTTGGCAGCCTGCCGGTTCACCCCATTGCTCCTGCTGTTTATAGCGGGGTGCGCCGTGGGGCCGAATTATAAAGCGCCGAAGATTTCAGCGCCGGCCGCCTTCGAAGGTGGCGCGCAGACTAATTTCACCGATGGGGAAACCGCCATCATCTGGTGGCGGGGCTTCAACGATCCACGGCTGGATCAACTCGTGGACCGCGCGCTCGCCGGCAACCATGATCTGCGCATAGCCACGGCCAATGTGCGCGAGGCGCGCGCGTTGCGGCGCGAGGCGCAGTTTGATTTATTGCCCGCTGCCGAAGGCCGGGCCAGTTATACCCACAGTTTGTTCAGCCAGGCTGCGGAGCCGGGTGTGCCGCGCAATTTGCGCGACATCCAGCTTTACGACGCCGGCTTTGACGCGACCTGGGAACTGGATTTCTTCGGCCGCGTCCGCCGTTCCGTCCAGGCCGGCACCGCCGCGTGGCAGGCCGCTGAGGCGAGCCGGCGCGATGTGATGGTGACGCTCATCAGCGAAGTGGCGCGGAATTATTTTGAGCTGCTCGGCACGCAGAGTGAGTTGAACGTCGCGCGGCACAACGCCGACAACCAGCGCGAGACTTTGAAAATCACGCAGGCCACCCTGGACGGCGGCCGGGGCACCGAGCTGGATGTCGCCCGCGCGCGCGCGCAATTGAACAACACCCTGGCCAACATCCCGCCGCTCGAAGCCACCGTTGCCCGCGCCATCCATCGCTTGAGCGTGCTCGTGGGAGAACAACCGGCCACGCTCGCCGAGGAGTTGAAGGCACCGGTGGCGCTGCCCGCGTTGCCACCGCTGGTCGCCCTCGGCAATCCCGCCACGTTGCTGCGCCGCCGGTCGGATGTCCGCGCCGCCGAGCGGCAACTGGCCGCCGCCACGGCGCGCATCGGGGTTGCGACCGCCGATCTTTTTCCGCGCGTGACTTTCAACGGGCGGATTGGGCTGGAAGCCTCCTCCATTTCCGGCCTGACCAAGGGCGGTTCCGACACCTGGTCGTTCGGCCCGAGCATCACCTGGGCGGCGCTGGATTACGGGCATGTGAGGGCGCGGATGCAAATCGCCGGAGCGCAGGCGGACGCCGAACTGGCCCGCTACGAGCAGACCGTGCTGGGGGCGCTGGAAGAAACCGAGAATGCGCTGGTGGATTTTTCCCGCGAAGAGGCGCGGCGTGAATTCTTGCGCGAATCCGAGCGGGCGAGCGAAACGGCGGCGACCCTGGCCCGCCAGCGTTATGAAAATGGCGCGACAGATTTTCTCACGGTGCTGGATGCCGAGCGGGTTTTGTATGAGGCGCAGGACCGGCTGGCGCAAAGCAACACGCGCGCCGCGACGGCGCTGGTGGCGGTTTACAAATCGCTGGGCGGCGGCTGGGAAATTGAACTGGCGGCGAAGCCGAAGGGTTGAGCGGCGAACTGTTTTCCTTTCGCGGGTTGACGCAGGACTGAACTCCGGTTCCCCCGGACGGTCACTTCATTTCTGAATCGCGCTTAATGTCAGAACTCAGGCACAGCCACGACAGCGCACCGTGAACTGCAACTGTGATATTCTGATTTCATAAAATCGTCAACTGACCAGCGCGGTGGCTGTCGCCTGCAGCGATTTAGGCGACCTGCGTGGCATACTCACCAGAGCAGCCGCACACCAAGCCCAGATCGTGTATAGACCGTACATGCCGCCAAGTGTCTCAGCCCGGTAGTACGGCTGACTCGACGACCTGTGCAACGGCATGAACAATCCCCACCACAAGAGCACGACCAATGACATCAGAACGAGGCGGGCGAGATATGCTCTCCAGGGCACCGCTGAAACGCGGCATGCTGCGAGTGTCGCGGCCAAATAGCAGCCGCCTCCGACGAGAAAATCTCGTATGAAAAATTCAATGCCTCGCAATATGAATGCGTCACCTTCTTGCATACGTGTGAAGTCGCCTAACTACTAATATGCGACAACTGTTGCCATAATTCCGATATACGACAGACGGTTCGTATCTTGGAATCTTCGCCGGGTCAAGGCCGGTGGTCGGGCGGAGTGCGATTGGAAGTGAGGGTCAGTTTTGCCACCCCCCACGCTTTCCCACCCCAAAGCGGTGGAGGCCACCGGTCGAACTCCCGGTGGGAGGCGCAACCTCTTCGAGGTTGAAACGGCTGGGAGCGCCCTTTCCCAGGGTAGCCCGCCGACGGGCAACCCTGGGCTGGGGGACAAAACCTCTTCGAGGTTTCCGACGCCCGGCCGTTCCCGGCGGTTTTTTGCCCCTCGCTTTAAATCGCACCCGGGGGGACGGGGCAGGGACGCAAGGATGGTCGGGCGATCGGTCCGATTCCAAAGCGGCAGAGGACTGCCGCACTCCAAGACGCTACCGCGATGCTTCACCCCGCCGGGCAGGCTCTGGCCGGACTTGCCGGGCGGGGGGACACAATCTCGTTGAGGTCGGGGAAGACGGCGGCACATTCCCGGACTTCTTACCCCGGGGGCTATGGGCAGCATCCGAAACGATGCGGCATTTTGATCAACTTGCCAGGTGTCCTGGCGGAGCAACTGGTTATAAGCTCGCATTGAACCGGGGTTGTGCCTACGCTCGGGGATGGATATTCAAATCGCGGTGGCGTGCGACGCGGCCACGGAGAGCAATGGGAAGTTGAATCTGCTGGGCGCGTTCGACGCGATCCACGCGCAGCAGCTTCCGGTGGTTCATCCGCAGTGTTCGGTGGCGTTGCGGATGACTTTCAACAAGGTCGAGGAGGGGGCGCACAAGCTGCGGTTCAGTTTTGGGGATGAGGACGGGAAATCCATCATGCCGGGGATTGACCTGCCGTTCGAGGTGCGGCTGGCGGAGGACACGCATTTTCTGACAACAAATTTCATCGTGAGCATCCAGCAATTGCGGTTTGAAAAGGCGGGGCATTATTCAATTGACGTGGCGGTGGATGGACGGCAGGAGGCGGCGATTCCGCTGGTGGTGAAACTTTTGCCAGCGTGAACGGCAGCGGGGCGAAGCTCAATTGTCGGAGGTGACCAGTTTATCGCCGTCCATTTGGTAAATGCCGATAAGGTAGCCGTTTTCGCGCATCGCGCCGACGTGGAGGGTTCCCAAAATGCTGATGGGCTGGTCCATGATGGGCTTGACGCCGTGGCCGGTGGTTTTGACGCTAACCCATTCGGTGATCTTGGGGACGCTGCCGTAACAGCACATGGATTGGTCCTTCATGATCAAGAATTCCGTCACCACCCCTTCGGACACCTTGAGCGGGAGCATGAAGCCCTTGATGGAAACTTTTTGCTGGTCGAACGCCTTGACGCGGTCGGGAATCTGGTTGTTGGCCTTGTCGGCGGCGGGCTGGTTGGTGAACGGGGCGTCGTCAATTTCAAAATTGTAGGAGGCGAGCTTGTCGAACCCGATGAGCGAGTAGTCGCCGGTGGCAGGAGCGGATTTGGCGGGCGGAGGTTTGGGCGTTTCGGCGATTCGCGACGGGGCGGGAGCGGGCGGGAAAG
>JADMIO011346911.1_pt1 | contig 73771 bp, 67 predicted proteins | sample 8958161 | NCBI WGS metagenome assembly JADMIO01 (sample SAMN16585339, study PRJNA669376) | soil metagenome | isolation source: Crop rotation soil | place: USA: Cullars Rotation, Alabama | collected 2011
CGCGACAACTTGTCCACGTGGAATTCTAAGCTTAGGATCCCAATGTGCTGGAAAGAAGAGGGGGGAGTCGATTTCGAGCCCAAGCTGGCCGGATACAAGACCCGCATCCCCAAGCCCGCACCCGGCAAATAGCCGGAAACAGCCTCAACTCACCGGTCGCATCTTGGAACTGCCCCCGGAGCGCGGGGGGGTTGGAGCCGCAGCCGAACCGCGCGAAGCGTTTGGAGTGCGCGCAGCTTGCTGCCGCTTCGGTCGTGGGCGTCCCATTCAATAGCGGCACCAAGCTGCGTTCAATGGCGGCGGCAAGCTGCGCACTCTCCAAACGCTTCGCGACCTCGGTCACCGGGGACAGTGCCAAGATGCGTCCTTACCGGGCGTATCTCGACACTGCCCCCGCCCGGAGCGCGGACATTCCTGTCCGCAGCAACGTACGACGGCAACCCCGGCCTGGAGTGGAGGCGGGGCTTGCTGCGGACAGGAATGTCCGCGCTCCGGGGGCAGTGTCGAGATGCGCCCGTCCTTACCCTGCCCCCCTGAACCGCCTTGACCCCGCCGGGGGGCCGGATATTCTAGTGTCCACGTCCGCGGGCTAAACTCCATTCTCCTTACCCGACGGGTGGCGAGAATGCATACAACAACAATGCCTATCAACGGCTCCGCTCAGGCTGGCACACCGGCTGAGAGAGACACCTTCCTGGAACGCCTGCGGGTCACTACTGAACTGCTGGAGGCCGTGGCCGCGGACCAGCACTTGCTGACCGATATCTCCGCCGAGGCGCGCCGGCGGTTGTTGCAGGCGGCAGGACAGGTTTTCTGCCCGGATATCCACATCCGCAGGCGGGTTGTCAGGCGCAAGGAACGCCAGCGCAAGGCGGAGCGGCTGCAACGTGACCAGGCGGCCCTGGCGCAAACCGGTATCCGCAAGCTGCGCCAGGAGCGGGTTTTTAATACGCCCAACGTGTTTCCGCCCATTGGCTTCGAGCCGGGGCAGGCTCCGGAGCAGGAGTCGCCGGGAGAGCTGGTGGATTCGCAGCATTGTTACATCTGCAAGCGCCACTACGTGCAGATTCACGCGTTCTACGACCAACTCTGCCCCGAGTGCGCCGAGCTTAACTACCGAAAGCGAGGCGAGTTGGCCGATTTAAAAGGCCGGGTGGCACTGCTGACGGGAGGCCGGGTGAAGATTGGCTACCAGGCGGGCATCAAGCTGCTGCGCTGCGGGGCGGAGCTGATTGTCACTACCCGCTTCCCGCGCGATTCGGCCGAGCGCTATGCCCGCGAACCCGATTTCAAGGACTGGGGCCATCGCCTGGAAATCTACGGGCTCGATTTGCGGCACACACCCAGTGTGGAGGCCTTTTGCCAGCACCTGCTCCACACGCGCGCGCGGCTGGATTTCATTGTCAGCAATGCCTGCCAGACGGTGCGGCGTCCACCGGATTTCTACCAGCACATGATGGCGCGCGAGACCGGGCCGCTGCAGCAGCTCTCGGCGGACGCGGCCCGGCTGCTCGGCGGCTACGAAGGACTGCGCGGCTACAACCTGCTGCCGGAAGGCCGCGCGGCGGCCAACGGGCACTCAGCTCCGGCCCTGGCAGGTCTCAGTCACCCGGCTGAGTTGTCCCAGGTGCCGATGTTACCGGAAGAAGCAGCGGCGCAACGCGACCTCTTTCCGCAAGGCCAGCTCGACCAGGACCTGCAGCAGGTCGATCTGCGCGAGCGCAACTCCTGGCGGCTGCTGCTGGCCGAGGTGTCCTCGGTGGAACTGCTCGAGGTGCAATTGGTCAATGCCATCGCGCCCTTCGTGCTCAACGCGCGCTTGCGCCCGCTGATGGAGCGCTCGCCGGAGCGGGACAAGCACATCGTGAATGTCTCGGCCATGGAAGGGCAGTTCTACCGCAAGTTCAAGACCACCCGCCATCCGCATACCAATATGGCCAAGGCCGCCCTGAACATGATGACCCGCACCTCGGCGGCCGATTACCAGAGCTCGGGCATTCACATGAACAGCGTGGACACCGGCTGGGTGACCGACGAAGACCCCCAGCAGCTCGCCGCCCGCAAGGTTCGCGACCACCGCTTTTACCCGCCGCTGGACATCGTGGATGGCGCCGCGCGCATTGTCGACCCCATCATCGCCGGCTTCAATACCGGCGAGCACGTCTGGGGCCAGTTCCTCAAGGACTACAAGCCGACCGATTGGTAGGCGAGCCCGGGGGAGGGTCATTGGGCCCCTTTGGGTGTTCAGCCCATTGTTGCTCCTCCCGGAGCGGCTTAATCTCGCACACCATGCGAAGACAGCGAACCACGGACGGATGGGCAGGCTGGGCGGAAGCGTCCAGCCACTGGATGCGGCTACTGGCGGACCATGCGGAACTGGCGTGCCGATGGCAGGAGGGATTGGCTCATTTTGGGACGGCTGCCCATGGCGCCGCAGTCGCGACCCTCAAACATAGCCGGGAATTGGTGGAGCTGATGGGCCACAGCGCGCAAGCCAAAGTGGGTCTGGCGCGACAGGCCATAACCGCCGCGAACGCTCCCAGCCTTTTAGGAAGCCAGGCGCGGTGGCTCTCCGTTTGGGTGGATGCGATGCGCCTGGCCCAATCCAACGCCGGCGCTCTGACCGAGATCAACTCCCGGGCGATGAGTTCCTGGCTTCGCCTCGCGGGCAATCACACACTGAAGCAACAGGGTTCGGCGGCATAGGCGCGATCATGGCTTCTTGTCTGTTCCGAAATCGCCAGGCAACGGCTGCCAATCGCTCATCGTCTCGGTCTTCCACTGCCGACAGGTGTCGCAGACTTGGGCGGCATGATCCGGTTTTCCCACGTCCTCTGCCAGGAGGGCCTCCCCCCGCCTCAAGCTGGCGAGCATCTCCCTGCTGGGAATCCCTGGAAGCATAGGAACTTGCCGTGTCTGGTGTCCCCGAGGACAAGCCTGGGTCGTCTGCGCCTGTGGGTCGGGGATGGTAAAGGGACCGAGCAGGATTTCGCTGCCCCTGGAATCTCCCTGGGAGTAGGCGCGGCGAAGCGTCAGAAGCATCTGCCTGCCGGCGTATTCTCGAAGGGTGACGTGGCCCGCATGGATAGTCTCTCCGGGTCTTACCTCTATCCATCCAATTCGACCCACTGAGGCGCACATACCAAATTCCTCGCGCTCCCATACGGCATTGGTTCGGCCTTTAACGAAGGATTGAATCAGATAGAATCTGTTGCTCCCTCCGAAATCCTGGCCCCAGACCAGAATAGGGCCTCCCGAAGTGTTGCGGAGTTGCAGGCTTAGCTGCATCTCGGGAGGTCCTTTGTATGATTCGGGTCTCGTGAAGGGTGCCGTTCGAAGTTCCAACAGTTCCCATTCTGCATGACCAAAGTTGGCGGCAAAAGTCGCTGCGAGTATTAAAATTATCTTCTTCATAACCGTTTAGACGGGGGCTGCAGCCGACATGCTCCCGGCTGTAGCCGAACGACAGCGTGAGCCACCGCCGGCCAGTGACTCAAGAGAAAAACAGAATGCGCCACCGGCGCATCAGGCAGTAGGCGTGCACCTGCCATCGGTCTTGCTCCAGCGTGGCGAGGAACTTCTGGCGGTCCTCCTCATCCAGGAAATGTCCTCGCGCTGGCCCCCCCGGTTCAGCACGTGGTAGATTGCTCCAGGATACTCAATGCGAAACTCCATCGCCATTAAGTATTCTTAATCCTCCATCGCGGCGGGTGTCAATAGTGAGACCTGACACGAATGGCACTTAGTTTAGCCCCTTGGTTTTCGGGGGTGATTTTTCCAATAGCGGTTGCGGTGAGGAACCTCCTTAAAGGATTTGCGGGGGCGATTGAGCACTGGGTAGGGCTTGGGCCGACGTTTGACAGCCCGGGGTTCATGTCGTCCCGAGCGCTCCGGTAACTGGTCGTGGGCGATGACTTCGAGCAGCTTGGCTAACAAGCGCTTCTGCTGTTTGCGCGAACGGGCTTGGGCGATGGCTCCGGCGAACTGGCGAACGGAGTCCACGGTGCCCTTAAAGCTCAGCCAACTCATGCCTACTTGGTAGCGCAAGCTGGCCTGGGCCAGCAGACAGCGCATGAGGTTGTAAGCAATGAAGAACATTTCCAGTTCCTTGTGGACCATCTTGGGACTCTTGCAGCGCAGGACCTCCATGCCCATGGAGGTTTTGATATCGCGAAACCAGAGTTCGACGCGCCAGCGCTCGGCGTATAAAAAGGCCAATTCCTCAGCGGGGTACTTTTCGGCGTCCAGCAGCGTGGTGACCAGCGTGACAGACCGAACGCGAAAACCCGGCACATGCAGGCTGAAACGCAACACCCGCACCGAGAGTTGCTCCGGGATCGCCTTCCAAAGGGCCTTGGGTAGATAAGCCGGCCGCTGCCAGGGTTTGAGCCAAACAAACAAACGGTCGCTCTTGCCCAAGCGCTTGCCCTGGCGCAGGTCCGCAGGCCGAGCCGAATGCAACCGGAAGAGGCTCTGTACCCCGCGGCGCAGCAGCAGGCAGAGCAAGGTATAGGTGCTGAATCCGCGGTCGGCCAGCACCAGGTCTCCGGGGTTGAACTGGTGCATGAGCTTTTGCAGCAGGCTCAACTCATGCTGGTGTTGATTGCCCTTGGCGTAGTCCAGCAAGGCGCCGGTGGCCAAACTGAAAACGCCGACCAGTTTGAGCAATGGGAAACCGCAGCCCGGCTGTTGGGCCACCGGTTGCGGATAAGCGCGCTGATTCTTTGGGGTGTCGGGCAGGCTGGTGGTTGTGCCATCGACGACTTTGACGCAAAGGCCCCGCCAAAGCCGGCGGGCCTTTTCGGCGTGAGCTGCCGCGGCGCACCGCAGGCGGGGCAGAATATCCCAGGGCAGCCGGCCCCGGGCTTGGCAGTAGGCGCTGTTGGCTTCATCGACGCGACCCTCCTGGTGCAAGGCGAAGAGCGCCTGGACCTGGCGGACCACCTCGCGGCAGGGGCAATCCGGGTTGAGCACCTGGTAGAGAAACCCAAAGAAGGTGCGCCGGACACTGAAGACACGCTCTCGGCTGTTAGGTCCTTCATCGCTCTGGGCCAGCAAAGCCGGTGGCAAGAAAGGATTAAAGAGTTGGTCCAGACACAGGAGGCTTTGTTGGCGTAGGCGGGCGACCTGTCGGCCCATGGGAGCCAGGCGGTGCTGCCAGGCGGGAAAGAAGGGCGTGCGCATAGGGCGGTATATATACCGCCTCTATTGACGCACCTGCTATCCTTGACATTCATGAAAGCTGACCTGGCTCAGATTAAAGAGGAATATGCGCAACTGCGTGCCAGCTTAGGGCGCTTGGGCTGGATTAGCCACGGTTACGCCCAGGACCGAGGCCCCGGTGCTGGCGGCCCCTGCTATCAATGGACGCGAAAGGTCAGGGCCAAGACCGTCTCGGTTGCCCTCTCCCAGGAGCAGTTTGAGGCGCTGAAAGAGGCCATAGACAACTGGCGCCAAGCGCAGGAAATCCTCCAGCGCATGCAAGCCCTCAGTCGCCAGGTTATCTTCGAAACGCTACCAAGCCCGCCCCGTCGCAAGCGCTTGGGCAAGAAAGTTTTAGGGCTTATCTAAGCGCCATTCAGACCTGACACTTGCATGACACTTGCACGCAGGATACCCAATACGTAGCTTGCTCAGCATGTGCAATCCTGATCCGTACGCTCTGGCAGTGTCAATAGTGAGACCTGACACTTGCACGACAGCGTGAGCCACCGCCGGCCAGTGACTCAAGAGAAAAACAGAACGCGCCACCGGCGCATCAGGCAGTAGGCGTGCACCTGCCATCGGTCTTGCTCCAGCGTGGCGAGGAACTTCTGGCGGTCCTCCTCATCCAGGAAAATGTCTTGGTCCCCCCGGTTCAGCACGTGGTACATTGCTCCAGGATACTCAATGCGAAACTCCATCGCCATTAAGTATTCTTATCCTCCATCGCGGCTGATGTCAATAGTGAGACCTGACACTTGCATGGCCTCCGGCATGCAACGAGGATGGGATCGCGCCGTTGCCTGCACCAGCCTGGTTCGGCTCCAGGGCTGCGAGCTGAAAACCCCGCTCGCGTCCCGCAAAGGTCAGGCGAAGGGGGCCAGCCTTACGCTCCGGGCGCCAGCCGTGGCTCAGAGCGAAGCGCACTGCGCGGCTGACGGTGCCGCGGCTTGGTAACAAATCATGATGGTAAGGATCTACCATGAGCAACTGTCCACCACCGCCTTCATCGCGACGCACCACAATCCAGCGGTTGCGCCTGTCCCAGTCCTCATTGAGATGCCATGCGTAGGAGATTCCATCGACCGAGAGGTGCCGGGTGTTCTTTCTTGGAAAAGGCATATCAGTGTATCTTAGCCCAACGGCTCATTGCAGCCGAACGTCCGGCCTCACTGGCGCGGCGCAAGCGGCCTTCAGAATGCAAACAGAACGCACTCGCCGCGTCCAGTGCAGGCCGATGGTTGGGCATCATGGGGTCACCTTTCGCCACACGTGCAGGTTGGTCTCCCAAGAATTAGAGGAATTCAGCACCATTTCTTGGCCATCCATCCGCACGATACGCTCACGGAATGTGACCGGAACTGGTGCGTTCGTTTGGCTGGTCTTTGTCATGGTATCGACGACGAAACCACCCTTTACCTGCAAAGTGCCCTCAATTTCAAGCGTTCGCGGTATCTTGTTGGTCCCCATGGTCACACCGTGGCAGACGTACCGACCGTCTGCTGCAACAACCATCTTGCTTTCGAAATGGCCGCCATTTGCATTGTCGGACTCGAGCGTCCAAGTCCCTATAGGAACCTGGGATGTCTTTTCTCCGCCACAACCTGCAAGAACTAGGGCGATCCACAACCCCTGGAGCGCGCTCTTCATAACGACTTCCACAATGCCCAACGTTCGTGCTGAGGCGCGGCGGGCTGGGGACGTCCGACATGAAACAGAGGCGTAATCCCGCCGTCGCCCTCCAGCACGCTTGTTGGACCGAACTTAGGGTTTGGGGGGCTCATACCAGACCTTCTCGGTCTTGCGATTCACCAGCACCTTTACTGGCACCATCACCCCGTTGGTGGAGAAACGGAAAGTGCACTGCTCTCTAACCATAAGCTCGTCCTGCACAGCGGCGTTCGTGTACCCGTTCCGCTGAAGGAAGCTACGACACAACTCAAGCGCCCTCTCCGCAGAAATCCAAGACGGGTCCCCGCCGATACTCAGGCGACTGCTCCTGTCAGAGCAGGAGGACACGAGGAAACAGAGGAAAACGGAAATGAGTATCGGGACTCTCATGCGGTCCAACGACCCATATCACTGGCGCGGCGCCCGTGATCTAGGACATGGAACAAAAGCGTCATCGCCGCGTCCAGTGAATATGGCTTGTTAGGGTCGAACTTTACCATGCGAGCTTTTCTTTGAACTCGGCCTCATCCACGATGCGAACGCTTTTGCGCTCATCGGGGTAGCTGCCGAGGTAGATGGCCCCTGGTGTGGCGCTGCCGCTGCGGTGATCAATGCAGAAAGTAAACGTTCTGCCCTTCGCATCCGTAAAATGGCCCACCTGTGTTCCCCCGTCTCGGTAGACCCAGCGCGTCTCCAGGGTCTTTTGAATTGGAGGAGTTATCCGTATCCTCCCCTGCACGAAGTCATTCGGCTTGGTGTGCGCACACCCCGCAAGCAGCAGCAGCGAAATCAACCTGAGGCCAGATTTCATAGTTCGCCCCCTAACGACCGTGGTGAGGCGCGGCGGGGCACAGGAGCTCAGCACGCACCAGGCGCCCCGTCCCGCCGTCGCCCTCCACCACGATAGTTGGGCGGGGGGCGCACATTATTTCCTGCTGCCCGTCCAATCCTTGAGCCACGCCTCCTGCTGCCTGGGCGTGAAGATAATGACAGACTTGATGGGATATGTGCCATTCGCAGGGTGTGCATGGGTTCGCTCAGGTGCGCCGGGCTTCGATACTACCCGCGACATGCTGAGTGTCACCCGACTCTGCTCACGGTTCATAGTGATCGTACCAATGCATCGGCCCGGCGGGTTATCATTAAAGAAGGGATTCGTGTAGAGGGGTCCGGCCCCGCTGAGAATAGCCGAGTAACCGACATCCCTAAAGCCGATATAACCTTCAGGGCCCCAGAATCCACCCCACTCGCGCCTGCTAAATATGAGCTCAGAATAGCCTCGCCCCACCTCATGGAGAATTACGTAATTGTGTTCTCGGGCATTCCGGGAGCTCATGCAGCCCGTAGAAGTCAGTAGGCCGAAAGCCAAGAGAATCGTGGTTCCAAATAGCCGCATATTTCCTGCCCAACGACCGTGGTCAGGCAGGGCGGGCCACCCGTGTGCGGTATGCAACATAGGCGGAATCCCGCCCTTGCCTGCATCACGCTTGTTAGCTGCCCGCAAGTCACGCCACATAGCCCCGCTCCTTCTTGGCTCGGTTGAGAAGAACTGCCTCGTCTGTTGCGAGAGCCTTCGCCTTGTGCTGGGTGCATCTTTGGAGCTGCCAAATAATCTCGGCGCCGTCTCCCAACTTGTCGTGAATGAGGCCCATATCTGCGATGCCCAAGAACCTACAGGTGGCAGCTTTGCCGTCGAGGCGCAGCGAGCCACGGGCATCACCTGCCTGAGACCTTCCGATCGCCTTCGCCTTTCGCAGTGCGTCTCTCTCCGTGTTCCCATTCACAATCACCAGATTCTTCCAGACTTCGCAGAGTGCTTTGGGGTCCTCGCGCCGATGCTTCTGAACGGTGCCCAGCACCGTCCAGACCCAGAACCAATATTTTCTTCGCCGGGATGGCATCGTGCTTCAGCAGCTAACGACCGCGGTCAGGCAGGGCGGGCCAAGGGGTCCAGCACGACACAGAGCGGCGGCCCCGCCCTTGCCTGCACCGCGCTTGTTGGGTGTTGGAGTCTCGAGGCTCACCATACGACAACCCAGAGCGGATCATAGCCCCTGACCAAGCAGCCGCCGAGAACAACTTCACCTCTGTGCGCTCGGTCAAGCAGCTCCCTCCCGGGCCTGCCGTAACACACCGGCAGTAGCTTGGGCAAGCCTGAACGGGTGGCGAAGGATACATCAATCGGCAAAAGGGAACAGAACAGAAAGCCAGCCAGCGTGAGCAAGAGCGCCTCCTCGGTGCGAAGGCTCTCGCGACATACGATTACCACCAGGCTCACAATCACGAAGAGAACACCAACCCACCGAAACGCGAACAGAACCGCACCGAATGCTGGCGCAACGCCTACGGCCCAGCAAAGCGACTTTGTTGACCGGGTCATATCACCCAACGCCCCGGATCACCGACCCCGCGCCTCACAGCCCAGGAATGCAACGGAGAGGTCATCGCGGGGTTCGGTGCATCCGGCTCGTTCGGCATTTATCTGAATTGTTTTCCGAGTTCGTCTAAAAGAGCAAGCATTCCTCGAAACTCGGCCACCTTGACGGGCTCCCTTCCCGAGAAGAACTCCAATTTGGCAGCCAACCGATCATGTCTTGTCGCGACAAAGGTCGCAATCCGCGCTTGTAGATCAGCCGTCTTCCGGCATTCAAGTCCATAGTTCTTCTGGTACTCGATAACGGCGGCGCGCATCAAAGTATAGAGAGCACGAAGATCAGTGATATTATGCGGACGCTTGCTCACCGTTACAGTTGATGCGCTGAGACTTTGTTCCGGCATGAAGTCCGCGCCGATCTCGACGGAGTCCTTTTTGACGATAATCCAGAAATCGTCGCCCTGACTCTTCTTAAGCCCCTCACAGTCCAGGTCCTTCGCATTGATACCTGCGATGGTGATTTCTCGGACTTCCGCTGAAAGGTCGGGAGGAAATCCTTCCTGAAACTCCTCCAGAACAAGGACGAGCGTGTTCCCGTTCATTTGGTACCGGATCAGGAATCCTTCGTGTTGTTCGTTCTCGGTCATTCCTTTATTGCCGAACGATCAGCTCACCGATGGCGGCCCGCCACTGGTGCCCGAATTGCCAAGACGCTTCGCCGGGCTGCCATTCGGTGAAGCGTCAGGTTCGGCTGGGCCGCTGAGAATGCTCCCGTAGACCTTAAGCGCCTCGTCTAGGTCTGTTGCGAGGTCGGCTGTGGGCTCGATAAAGAGCGTTGGGTGCTCCTTCGTGGGAATCGCCTTTGGGTCAAACCGTGTAGACATAATCCACGCAAGATCGACCTCAATGTCCAACCCTGGAATTCCGGGAGCGTTTCCGTAATCAAGCTCTCGGGTCCATCGAATCAGGTGCTTGTGCGCCAACTCCAGCACCGCTGCAAATACCCGGTCCGTCGGACAAACAGTGCCGAAGGCCGCCGACAGCGCAAGGTCATGAAGCGAGAGCCCCTTGGAAAGGTCAATGGCCTCAGCGGCACGGGCTGAATCTCGTGAGAGCATACCTATCTTGCCGAACGACCCAAGCTCAGCGACCCGGCGCACGGGACGCAACGATTGCAACCGCGACGCCCCCGCCGGGTTCGCTGCAGCGCATGGTTAGGCGGCATAACTCCAAACTCCTCTCTCAGCCGCCTCTGCCAACTGGCCGATGGTGACTGGCTCGGTGCGACCTTTGCCAGTGAACAGACAATACAAAGCGTAGAACGGACTCCAACCTGCCTCTGGCCCAAAGTGCCGGGCGAACTGAAACGCACCAAGGTCAACGTGGAAGCGAGAAGCGAATGCCGTGAGCAAGTCGGAAGCGTCGTCGCCATCCACGCCCAAGTCCTCACCAATACGGGTAGATGCAGTAATGCGAGAAGGAGAGACGCCGGTCTGCTCTGCAACCAGATGAATCACGTTTTGTAGCGTCTCGGATTTCATGGCGCGTGCGATGTCGCCTAACAGTCTGTTTGGCCTGAAGTGCTCGGTGAAACGATTAAGTCGGCCAGGGTGAACTGGTTCATGCAGGAAAGCTGATGGGGGCTGGGGAGTTTGTCAAGGCGGGGTGATGGATTTGAGCACAAATGTGGAATGGGCGTGCAGGGGGGGAGGGAGAGGCGAGGCTGGAAAGCTATGCGACTTGAGGTTTGCACCGTTCGGGCGCAACTGGTAAACCGCAGGTCAGGAAAAAAGCCGGTAAGTCTCATGCGTCCTGCGGGATGCCATTTCCCAGAACGCCGCAAATGATTATGGGACAACCGCGAAGGGGACACGAACTGACACGAATGAGGAACCGCTGATTTTCGCCGATGGGCGCTGATGCGGAAGGGAGTGGCAAAATGATGGGGGGCGAAAGGTCCTGGACCGTAGGCAGCAAGCCGGGGTCGCGCAGAATGTGCTTCGCTTCTGCGACCGTGCCGATCTTCTCCGCCGAGCGCGCCTGCTAGCAGGGCGGGCGCCAGGAATATTACATTCTAACTAACTGACCCCTTTCCCTTTGGTTTTTTCAAAAGCTAACGCCCGTGCTGAGTGGTGCCGGGCCGATGACGTCCGAGCGTGAACAGGAGCGCGAACCCGGCATCCACTCCAGCACGCTCGTTGGGCTTGAAAGGGCTCATAGCTGCCTTTTCTCTTTGCACTCCGGACAATAGCAGGTCATGTGCTCATCGCACGCAATAAACCAGCCAGCAGACTCCGCCTTCCGGGCGATATAGTAGCAGTACTCGTCGTCGCAGTCCTGGAACCACTCAGGTGGCTCGATGAACGCTTTGCAATCCGTGCAGACGAAATTCAGGACGGCAAAGGCGTACGCATCGTAATCCTGATATGCTTCCATGGAACCTCAGTTCGCCCAACGCAGAATGCAGCCGCGCCGGGCCAAACGCGACAGAAAACAAATGGGACAGCCGCCCGGCGTCGGCTGCCATGACTCGTTAGACCGTACCCGCGTCATGGCTGGACTTCCGATCATAGTACCGCACCGTAAGCAGCGCGGGCACAAAAGCCAATCCAGATGCGAACACACTCCCCCATGATACAATTTCGCAGTCTGATGGTCCGTTGCCAATCTCGCCGTGAACGAGCGAAACTCCCAGCCAAATCAGGGCGGTAGTGAGAACGCCAGACGTAGCAGTTCCCGCTGCAGCCCAACGCCACTGAACCTTTCGGTGCGCCATCCGACAGGGTAGGCTGGTAAAATACGCCCCGCCCAAGACGGCCAGCGCTATGAATGCAATTAGCCCATTCATAAACCAAGGTCTCTAACGCAGAGCGCAGCCACGCCGGGCCCCTGGCGCCTGATTGCACGCGAGAGCCTCTCCCGGCGTTGGCTGACGTGACTGGTTCGGTGCTTTCGTGCTCAAAAGTAAGGCTGTGATGAATCGGGATCAATCTCCGAGCCGTGAAAGGAAACCCCCCATTCGCTATGGCCATCCTCCGCAATGGTAAATGACACCTCCCAATCCGCATCCTCTGCCATAACCGTATCAGCCAGCATCAATTTCGCCCTCAGACTTGCAGGGGCGAAGTTGGTGTCGAAATCATACTCTTTCCTCATCTTTTTCAGAAGTGCGAGGGCGGCAGGCCAGATACTTTTCCACTTCCCCTCCACGATGCGCACATTCTTCTCATCCAGATCGTTCTGGCCAGTGGACACCAGATCCACCGGGATACTAAGCCCAGGCTCGCACTCGAACTTCCGGTAATCGGGTATAATGTCGTATTTCTTCACACTCAAATGGCTGCACCGTTGGGAATCGGGCGACCGCGCGGCTGGCCCGTGCTGGTCGCATCCCATCAGCAAAATGGCACACGCGAAGCACAAAAGGCCCGCCTTCATAATTTTAGCGCCCACACCGAACGTTGAAGCTCACTGGCCGGGAGCAGCCGCCAGCGACGACCGCATTGCAGTAAACTGAAACGGCTGCTCCCGGTCCAGTGGAGCGAAAAGTTAGACCAGGTCAATCGTGCGTGCATAAATAGATCGTGTGCTGGCCTACATCAACCCAAACATAAAACGGCTGACCATTCGTGCTGCTACGATAATACCCATTCGTAATCGAATCGGGATGCCACCATGGCATGGGCGCCAAGTCTGGAAACGTCGGTGACTGGGGCGCCCCCGGAATGGAAAGAGTCGGATAGGTATAATGCCCCTGCATCTTCTTATCGTGGTCTAAAAGAATGCGGCTGACAGCTGTGTCCACATCCTTCGGGTCAACGGAAAAACGGACGAACATTTGCAGCTCTTGCATGCCTCCCGCGTGAAAAACGTAGTAAATGTCCTTGGCAGATGCTGGAAATGGAACATCAACCTTGCGACTGGCTGCTTCCGCAGATACTGGCTTGTCGGCTCGATAGGTCACCTGGTCCGAGCCACAGCCCACAAGTGACAGACAAAGCATGCTCGAAACTAAAGGGCGCATGGCGAGTGGTCTAACGATAGAGTTGAGCTTCACGCCGCCTACGGGCCTCGATTGCAACCGCGATGGACTCGGCGTGTAAGCTCCAACGACTTGTTCTCCGGGAGCGGCCTTGCGCGCCCAAAAACGTTGCTCTCAAATTCACCATCGGCCACCTATGCGATTACAAACACGTTGCCCAAGCCGCCGGGCGGCTTGGGCCTGATGCTGAACGCCCTCGGCACCCCTGATCAATAGGGTCTTCAACCCGTTCGTGCCCAATCGCGACCGGGGAACAGTAGTATTAGGACAAAGTCATCCGTGCAAAGACAAAGATTACTGCACTTGACTTTCCACGGAAAGGTATGCACGTTAACGATAAGGAGTCAAGGAGAAGGCAGGCTTTTGCACGAGAACGACTCAAAACGGCCTGAATGTCAAGCGTGACTTTGTCTTTGCACCGATAGGGACAAAGCCGCGAAAGGACAAAGTCATGGAGAAGCCACAACTCGGCGGCGGCGGCGCCCATTCGGTGCCGGCAGTGATTTTCACCCACTGGCAGGAGGCACTCAACCAGTCGGCGCTTTCACCACCGGTCCGAGGCGGATATGCCTTGGCTATCGGCGGTTACTTGGATTACTGCCGACGCAACGGATTGAGCGTAACCCTGGAGAGCGCGCGCGGCTTTGTGGCCGACGCGCAGCGAAGGCAGTTGGCGCGCAACCCCCAGCTTTGGAAGGATGCACTGAACTGGTTCTTCCGCGCCGGACGCGAGCGTTCCGGCCTCGTGCTGCAGGGTTTGCCCAGCCCGGGACAAGCCGATACCGGCCGCACCCCGTGGGAACGGCGCCTGATCGAGAAACTGCGGCTCAATCACTACTCGTGGAGGACCGAACAGACTTACCGGGAATGGGCCTGGCGTTTCGTCCATTTCCTGGGCAAGCGCGAGTTGGAAAGCGCTACGGGGGACGACCTGAAAGGGTTCCTGAGTGAACTGGCGGTTAAGGGCCGGGTTAGCATCTCCACGCAAAAGCAGGCCCTAAATGCCCTGGTGTTCCTGTTCCGCCATGCTCTGGGCACCGACCCCGGGGACTTGAGCGGCTTTGAACGCTCGCGGCGAGGAGCGCGAGTGCCGACCGTGCTCAGCCGCCAGGAATGCCAGCGCCTGTTTGCGGCTTTGGAAGGCACCCCGCAGCTTATGGCGGAACTAATGTATGGGAGCGGGCTGCGGCTGACCGAATTGCTGCGCTTGCGCATCAAGGACTTGGACTTGGAGCGCCGGCAACTGGTTGTGCGCTCGGGAAAGGGTGACAAAGATCGCGTGACCGTATTGCCGGAGAGCCTGGTGGAGCGATTGCAAGCCCACCGAGACCGGGTGCGAGGATTGCACGAAGCGGACCGCAAAGAGGGCCTGCCTGGGGTCTGGCTCCCGGAGGCGCTGCAACGCAAGTATCCCGGTGCTGGCGGGTCCTGGGAATGGTTCTGGCTTTTTCCCTCGCGGCAGGTGATGCGTGACCCGCACTCCGGTCTGCTCCGCCGCCACCACGTCCTGGACGCGACCTTCCAGCAGGCCACCCGCGAGGCGGCGCGGGAGGCCCGGCTCAACAAACGCGTGACGCCCCATTGTCTGCGTCATTCCTTCGCCACCCACCTGCTGGAATCCGGCACCGATATTCGCACGGTGCAGGACCTGCTGGGGCATGTGGACGTGGCGGCGACGCAGATTTACACGCATGTGATGGCCAAGCCCGGCCTGGGGGTGCGCAGCCCGCTGGATAGCACCCTCGGACCCTGACTCTCAGCCGTCGCCTCCGGGCGGCCTTCCAGCCTCCAGCCAGCGCCCCGACAGCGTGCGTACAGCCAGCATCTCCCATGGGCACGGCGGCCGGGAAAGCTCCAAAAACCAAGCACCAAGCTCGCGGGGAATGATGAAGGAAGAATAATGAATGATGAAGCCCGAGCCAGCCTCAGGCCACCCCCAAGCCACCCCGAAGCCATCTGGTAGGCAACCGGTAGGCACCCCCAGTATAACCTGAAGCCACCCCCAGGCAACCCCCAGGCAACCCCCAAGCCACCCCCAAGCGACCCTGTGTATATCCTCAGGCTCCCCGGAGGCTATCCTGGCACGGTTCCGGAAGGGGCTGGCAGGGGTTCCCGGGCCGGGCACGCCTAAATCGAGCTTTTCCTGTAACCTTTTGCCGGGTGCTCCGTCTAATACTAATGGTCTGCTCTAGCTATGCCATTAATACAGGAGAACCTATGAACCTACCTTTTGGTCTGAAAAGCGGTCGCGAGGGCGACTGGGTCTATTATGTGCGCGGCACTAAACAGTTCCGCCGGAGGTACGTGCGTCCGGTGGACAGGCGCAGCCCCGCTCAATTGCGTGTCCGGGCGGCTTTGGGCGCCGCCTCAAAGTTCTGGAGCCATAACCTGGAGATTACCGAGGCCCAACGGGACGCCTGGGAGGCGGCCGCCAACAAGCGCCAAAGCCGTGTGCGCCTGGGCCAATCCGGCCCGCTCACCGGGCAGCAGCATTTCGTGGGGCGCGCCTGCGCCTTGGCGCACCAAACCCATGTCGCCGTAGCGCAGGTTTCCAAACCTGTCGTATCGCGGGTTTCCAAACCCGCCGCGCGTGCGGGAGCCCGGCCGACTTGGAAGTCGGCGATACGGCAGACTCGGAGCTCTGCGCTACGGCGGCGCATCGGCCCGGCCGGAGCGGCTTCGGAGGCGCGGCGGGGCGGGAACCACATGGGAACTGCGCCATACCTTCGCCACACCCACACGCCTGAGGCGCCTGGAGCGCTCCAGAAGCACACGCCCGGGGGCGGGAGTTGCGGGAGAGCATGGTTTGGGCATCCGTGGCCGGCCCGGGGCGCGCCCGATGCGTCCAGCGTGTGGGTGTGGCGAAGGTATGGCGCAGTTCCCATGTGGATGGCGCCAGGGGCTGGGAGCTCAAAGCGCTCTCCCAGACTCTGCCCAGACTAGCCCTTGTAAGGTTTGAGCTTTGGGAGGATGCTCTCGGGGCTGTGCGGACTGCGGATTTCGAATACGAGCTGCCGCCGGAACTCATCGCCCAGGCGCCCACGCCTCAACGCGACCAGTCCCGGCTGCTGGTGCTGCCCCGCAACTCGGGAGGCAATGAACACCGGCAGTTCCGGGACTTGCCGGGGTATTTGTGCGCCGGGGATGTGCTGGTGCTGAATAACTCGCGGGTGCTCCCGGCCCGGCTGCGGGGGCGCAACGCGCGCACCGGCGGGGAGTTTGAGGCGTTGCTGCTGGAGGAGGTAGCGACCAATGAGTGGTGGGCGATGTTGCGTCCCGGCAAGCGGGCGCGGCCCGGGACGGAGATAATCCTTCGGGACACGCGGGGGCAGCCCTCCCCAGTTGTGGCGACGGTGCTGGAGAAGAACTTGGAGGGGCACGGGCGGCTGCGGTTCTCGGGCACGGTTGATATTGCCCAGGTGCTCGACACTTTGGGCGAGGTGCCGCTGCCGCCTTACATCAATCGCACCGCTCTCGGCCAGCAGGAAGCCGACCGCAACCGGTATCAGACGGTATTTGCGCAGCCGCCGGGCTCGGTGGCGGCGCCGACGGCGGGATTGCACTTCACCGAGGCGCTCCTGGAGGAGCTTCGGGCCAAGGGTGTCGAAGTCTGCTTTGTGACGCTGCACGTGGGGCTGGGGACCTTTGCGCCGGTCAAGGCCGAGACGCTGGCCGGCCACATCATGCACGAGGAGCGCTATCAAGTGAGCCCGGAGACCGCGCGACGGCTCAATCAGGCCAAGCAGGAAGGCCGGCGAGTGGTGGCGGTGGGCACGACGAGCTTGCGGGTGCTGGAGAGTGCCGGGAAGAGCGGCGTGGGCGGGGACTCCGCGGGCGGCGCTGCCCTGCCCTTCACCGTCCCTGCCGGCGCGGGCCGGACGCGGCTGTTTGTTTTCCCGCCCTACACTTTCAAGGTGGTGGATGCGCTGCTGACCAACTTCCACCTGCCGCGCTCGACGCTGCTGATGTTGGTCAGCGCCTTCGCCGCGCCGGGCCGGACGGAGGGCCGGGAGCGGGTTCTGGCTGCCTACCGCGAAGCGGTCGCACAACGTTACCGGTTTTTCAGTTACGGGGATGCAATGCTCGTTATATGAGTCTAAAGGCTAAAGTTCAGAGTCCAACGTCGAGGCAGAGGGGTCCCCTGCCCTTTGTCTATGTCAACGTGGCCATGACGGCCGATGGGAAGCTGGCGACGGCGAACCGGGCGGTTTCGAGGTTTAGCAGCCGGCGGGACCACGAGCATTTGATGGAACTGCGGACGAGGGCGGACGCAGTGATGTCTGGTGCGAGGACGGTGGATTTGAACCCTGTGACGCTGGGACCGGGCTCGGCGAAGTATCGTCGGATGCGGCTGCGGCACGGGCTGGCCGAATATAACCTGCGGGTGACGGTCAGTGGCTCGGGGTCGGTGGACCCGGGGGCGGAGCTGTTTAAACGGCACTTCTCGCCAGTGATTGTGCTGACGACGCGGCGGGCCAGTGCGCGCCGGCTGGAGCGGCTGCGGCAGGTGGCGGACGAGGTGAAGGTGTGTGGCGAAAGGGAGGTTGATTTTGCGCGGGCGTTGCGGTGGCTGCGGGAGAAGTGGAATGTGCGACGCTTGCTCTGCGAGGGCGGCGGTGAGATCAATGACGGCCTGTTCCGCGCCGGGCTGGTGAATGAGCTGCACTTGACTATTTGCCCCAAGGTATTCGGCGGCCGGCAGGCGCCCACGCTTTCGGATGGGCGCGGTGCGGCGAACCTGGCCGGGGCGATGCAGATGAAGCTCCATTCGGCCCGGCGCTACGGGGACGAGATGTTCCTGGTTTACCGCAGGGAGCAGAAGGGCAAAGGCAGGAAAATGGGGGCAGAAAGATGAGAACTAAAACCTACTTCGAGTCTTCCACCGCTCTGGCCATGAGCCAGAGCAGGTCTGAGAGCCGGTTCAGGTAGATCACGATTTCGGGATTACCCAGCTCGCCGGCCGTCTGCAGGGCGCATACGCGCCGTTCGGCCCGGCGGCAAATGGTGCGGGCCATATCCAGCGCGGCGGAATGAAGGTTCGAGCCCGGGGTTGCCCAGCCCTTGCGAGTGGCCTTGCCCGTCTCCAGCTCTGGAACGAGGGCCTCGAGTTTGGCGGTCATGGCCGGGGTAGTGGAGTGGAAGCCATCCTTGAAATAACGCTCCCGGTCCTCGGAGGCAGTCGCCAATTCGCCCATGAGCACAATCAGGTCTTTTTGAATGGCGGGCAGGATTTGGGCCGTCGGGGTCGCCCCGGCCGTGGCCTTGGCCAGGCCCAGCGCGGCATTCAACTCGTCCACGGCACCGTAAGCCTCGACGCGGGGATGGTCCTTGGGGACGCGCCGATTGTACATCAAAGCGGTGGTGCCCTGGTCGCCGGTCTTAGTGACGATGCTCATAAGAAATCATTTCACTTCCACCTGGCGTTTGTAATCCAGGATGCCTTCGACGATGGCGTGGGCGATTTGGCGGCGGTAGGCAGCATCGAAGATCTTCCGGCTCTCGGCGGGATGCGACATGAAGCCGGCCTCGATGAGGACTGCGGGCATGGTGGCGTCGCGCAGCACGGCGAAGCGGGCGCGGCGCACGCCCCGGTCTTCGACTGCCAGACCGCGGGTGAGGCCCTTCTGGAGCTCATAGGCCAGAAAGGTGTTGCGGTCGTTATTGCGGTTGCCGGTGCAGGCCGCGGTGGAGCCGCCTTCGCCCTGGGCATTGGTGGATTGGGCGCCGGGCGGGGTGAGGCAATAGACCTCGACTCCCTTGACCGAGTTCTGGGAAGCATCGGAGGAATTGAAGTGAAGGCTGACGAAGAGGTCGGCGCCCTTGCGGTTGGCGAGGTCGGGGCGGTCGGGCAACTCCACAAATTTATCCGAGCTGCGCGTCAGGAAGACCTTGAAGCCGGAGTGGCTGAGTTGCTTGCGGAGCTCCTCGGCCAGCAAGAGCGCGTATTTCTTCTCCTGGTTGGAGCCGGCCTGGTTGCCGGGGTCCTTGCCGCCGTGACCCGGGTCCAGGCAGATGCGTTTGAGCAGGGTGCCGCGGCTGTTTTTGGGGGGAACCAGCAGCGGCTGGAGGGCGCTCTGGGCATCGATGCGGGCGAGGAAGACCTTGCTGTCGCGTTGGACCACGGGAAAAGACAGCAGAACCTCGACCCCATTGAATTGGGCGTCGCGGGAATCGATAGTGAGGAGCAGCTTGATGGAACCACTGCTGAGTTGGAGGGTTTCGTCCCGTTTGAGCCAGGCGACCTCCAGGTGGTTGGCCCGGGCCCACTCGGTGAGGCGGAGGTATTCGTGGCCATTGAGGCGAAGGGTTTCGGCGGCGCGGGCGGAGGAAAAAGCCGCGGCCAACGCGAACACGAGCGGCAGCAGCCAGGATGTGAGCGCGCGTATCAAGCGGCGGCAGAGTGCCCTCGCGGCGCAATGAATTCAAGGCTGGAGCGGCGCGAATTAGAGATTGCCTCGCTGTGTGCTTTGGAATAATTTTTGGCGCCGAGCTTGTTGGTGAACAACCTGCCGAATTGGTCTATGGATAACTTTGCCGAACTAAAACTGGACGGGAAAATATATAAACTTCCGATTGTCGAAGGCTCAGAACAGGAACGAGCGATTGATATTTCGGCCCTCCGGAACAACACGGGCTTGATTACCCTGGACGACGGCTACGGGAACACCGGTTCGTGCACCAGCGCCATCACCTTCATTGACGGGGAGCAGGGCATTTTGCGCTATCGCGGCATTCCGATCGAGGAATTGGCCGAGCGGTCGACCTTCATCGAGGTGGCTCACCTGATCGTGATGGGCCGCTTGCCGACCAGCACGGAATTGCGCCGTTTCTCGGACCTGCTGACAGAAAACGAGCTGTTGAATGAGGCGATGAAGCACCATTTCGAGGGCTTCCCGACCCACGCCCATCCGATGGCGATCCTCTCCTCGATGATCAATGCGGCCAGTTGCTTTTACCCGGAGCTGCTGGACGAGCGCGTCCGGATTCACTTCGAGGTGGAGGCCGCGCGATTGCTCTCGCAGGTGCGCACCATCGCCGCCTTTGCCTACCGCAAATCCCGCGGGCTGCCCATCATCTATCCGAAGCCCGATTTGAAGTATACGGCGAACTTCCTGCACATGATGTTTTCGCTGCCCTATCATGACTACGACCTGAAGCCCGAAGCGGTGAAGGCGCTGGATTTAATTTTTCTGCTCCACGCCGACCACGAGCAGAACTGCTCGACGGCGACGGTGCGGATGGTGGCCTCGAGCCGGGCGAACCTGTTCGCGGGCGCGGCGGCGGGAGTCTGCGCGCTGTGGGGACCCTTGCACGGGGGCGCCAACCAGGCGGTGCTGGAGATGCTGGAGACCATCCATAAAGATGGCGACGATGGCTCGAGGTTCATTGCGGCGGCCAAGGACAAGAACAGCGGCAAACGGCTGATGGGCTTCGGTCACCGCGTCTACAAGCATTACGACCCGCGGGCGAAGATCATCAAGAAGGCCTGCGACGATTTGCTCTCCAAGATGCACATCCAGGACCCGCTGCTCGATATTGCCAAGCACCTGGAAGCGGCGGCCCTGAACGATCCGTATTTCATCGAGCGGAAGCTTTATCCGAATGTGGACTTTTACAGCGGCATCATTATGCGCGCAATTGGGATCCCGCTGGAAATGTTTACCGTGATGTTCGCCATCGGGCGCATGCCCGGCTGGATTGCCAATTACCGCGAAGTGATGGAAACCCCGCAGACGCGCATTTATCGGCCGCGCCAAATCTACACGGGCCCGAAGCTGAACCACTACACCTCGATTAAAGAACGCAAGTGAATATCCACGAGTATCAGGCCAAACAACTGCTGGCCCAGTATGGGGTAGCAGTGCCCCCGGGCGAAGTGTGCGAGACCCCGGAGACCGCCCGACGAGCGGCCGAACAACTGTTCGCTAAAGGCGCGAGCCTGATCGTCGTTAAGTCCCAAATCCACGCCGGCGGACGGGGCAAGGGCACCTTCAAGAGCGGCTTCCAGGGAGGGGTGAAGCTTTGCAAGACTGCGGCCGAGGTAGAGGAGAAGGCGCGGGCCATGCTGGGCAATGTGCTGGTGACCAAGCAGACCGGGCCGGAAGGACGGCTGGTGAGCAAGCTGTTGGTGGCGGCGGCGCCTGAGATTAAGAAAGAACTCTATCTGGCAGTGCTGCTGGACCGGGGTTCGTCGCGGCCGGTCATGATGGCGAGCACCGAAGGCGGCATGGACATCGAAGAGGTCGCCGCGAAGACGCCGGAGAAGATCTTCAAGGAGAGCATTGACCCCGCGGTGGGCATGATGCCGTATCAGGCGCGCAAGGTAGCTGCGGCGCTCGGGCTCAAGGGCGACTTGATTGGCCAGGGCGCCAAGCTGCTGCTGGGCGTTTATAAGACCTGGTGGGAATGCGACGCTTCGCTGGTGGAGATCAACCCGCTGTGCATCACCGTGGGCAGCGATGGCAAGGAAAGCGTCGTGGCGGTGGATGCCAAGATGTCCATTGATGACAACGGGCTTTATCGGCAGGCCAAGGTCCAGGCGATGCGCGACCTGGCGGAGGAAGCGCCCTTGGAGATTGAAGCCAGCAAGTTCAACCTCAATTACATTAAGCTGGACGGCAGCATTGCGTGCCTGGTCAACGGCGCCGGGCTGGCCATGGCGACGATGGATATCATCCAGCATTTCGGCGCCAAGCCGGCCAATTTCCTCGACGTGGGCGGCGGGGCAAGCGAGGAACAGGTAGCGGCGGCGTTCCGGATCATCCTGCAGGACCCGAACGTGAAGGCGATCCTGGTGAATATCTTCGGCGGCATCATGGATTGCAACGTGATCGCCCTGGGCATCGTGGCCGCCGTGAAGCAAACCGGCTTGAAGCTCCCGTTGGTCGTCCGGCTGGAAGGCAACAATGTCGAAGCCGGCAAGAAGACCCTGGCCGACTCGGGACTGAAGCTCGTGAGCGGCGGTTCCATGGCCGATGCCGCCCAGAAAGTAGTCCAGGCGATTGCCTCGAAGTAATCAGGCCTCCAACCGAACCCTAAACTGACCCGTGTCCATCCTTGTTACTCCCCAAACCCGCGTCCTGATCCAGGGCATTACCGGCGCCTTTGGTGCCCGGCACACACAACTCAGCCTCGCCTACGGCAGCCAGGTGGTCGCCGGCGTCACGCCGGGCAAAGGCGGCCAGTTGTTTGAGAAGAAGGTTCCCATTTTCGATACGGTGGCGGAAGCCGTGAAGCAGACCGGCGCCACCGCCTCGGCGATTTTCGTGCCGCCGGCCTTCGCCGCGGACGCCATCCTGGAAGGAGTCGATGCGGGGCTGGAACTGGTGGTGTGCATCACTGAAGGCATCCCCGTTAAGGACATGGTCCAGGTGAAGCGGGCCATCGCCGGCAAGAAGACACGCCTGATCGGCCCTAACTGCCCCGGCATCGTCACACCGGGCCCGGGCAAGGACTCGCTGGGCGGCTGCCGAATCGGCATCTCCCCGGGTTATATCCACAAGCAGGGCCATATCGGAGTTGTGTCGCGCAGCGGCACCCTGACCTACGAGGCAGTCTGGCAACTGACCTGCCGGGGCGTGGGACAGTCGACGTGCGTCGGCATCGGTGGTGACCCGGTCAACGGCACCTCGCACCTGGACGTCATTAAGCTCTTTAACGCCGACCCGGACACGCACGGGATCATTATGATCGGGGAAATCGGCGGCTCGACCGAAGAGGAAGCGGCCGAATGGATTGCCGGCAACTGCAAGAAGCCGGTGGCCGGTTTCATCGCCGGAGCGACGGCTCCACCGGGCCGCCGCATGGGTCATGCCGGGGCCATTGTCAGCGGCGGCAAAGGAACGGCCGCAGCCAAGATCGAGGCTTTCAAGGCCGCCGGGATCGGTGTGGCCGCGACCCCTTCAGAAATGGCCGAGACCCTGCTCAAGATGATGTAAGGCAGGAACACAGAGCTCCGGCGCGAACAGTTGCGCCGGCAAGGCTTTGGTCCGGGTGTGAGCACAAAGAACACGCATTCCGCAGAGCGCACCCATGGGGCTGATTGATTTCATCCTCAACATCGTCGCCCTCCTGCTTTGGCTACACTGGCGTTCCATACGCTTTGATCCGATAACCCAGAGGGTGCCGGCGACGCTGGTGGGAACGCTCAGACCCGCCGAACCTCGCCGGCTTACGGGATGGAAATGGCTGGCCGGGTTGAGCCTGCTACTGGTGTTCCGGGCGCTGGTCTACCAGGCAATCGGGGAGCCGGTGCACTGGACGCCCAAACTGGACCTGGGGGTGGTGGTGCCGGCGCTACGGGGCGACCGCCTGGAGCTGAACCTGCTCTATTCGATTCTGAGTTTCCTGCGGGTGATGGTGATCTTCTACTTTTGGCTGCTGGTGCTCGCCGCCATCAACCAGCGGACGCTCGAACCGGACCCGCTGCTGAAACTGGTGCGACTGCACCTGGGCCGCAGTGCCCGTTGGGCCTGGCCCTGGGGGGTAGTCCTGCTCGTGTTATTGGTGGCGGTTCTTTGGCTGGGCGTGCAGCCGCTGCTGGTTCATTTCGACATGGCCAGCCAGGCGCTTTCCACAGCGCATTTGGCGGAACAGGGAGTGCTGGTAGGAATTGGCCTGGTTTTCACGCTGAAGTTCCTGCTGCCGTGCCTGCTCCTGCTCTATTTCGTTTCAAGCTACGTCTTCCTGGGAGCAAACCCGTTCTGGGATTTTGTTTCTGCCAGCGCGCGCAACCTCTTAAGGCCGATTCAGAAGCTGCGCCTGGGCAAGCTGGACCTGGCGCCGCTGGCAGGAATCATCCTGCTGGTGGGGTTGCTGCATTTCATGCCGGCCTTCCTTCTGGCGAGGCTAGCCGACCATCACTTGAGTTTTTGGCCGCGTTAACCGCCGGTTCACTGCGCCTTGGGCAGCTTCACGGTGACGGTGGTCCGGGTGCCTCGTTCGCTCTGCAGCGTCAAAGTGCCCCCATGCAGCTCGGTCAGGCGTTTAGCGATGCTCAAGCCCAGGCCCAGACCTTGCTGCTCGTGTAACTTGCGGTCGAACTGCATGTAAGCGCCGACCTTGGTGATATGGTCCGTGGAGAAGCCCCGGCCGTGGTCGCTGACCGCGAGGGTGACTGCGCCGGGCGAGTCGGCTAGAACGACGTTCACCCGCGAACCGGGTTGCGAGAACTTGAAGGCGTTTTGGACCAGCTCATCCACGATTTTGACCAGGTATTCTTCGGACAGCGGCAGGGGGACTTCAGCCAGCGTGAGCTCCAGGTCGGCGGAGCGCCCGGCGGACTGCGCCTGGGCGCGGACGCTCTTTTCAATCAGCTTGGCCGGCAGTTCGGTCCGCTTGGAGCGCAAGGCTTTGAGCTTTTGCGGGTCGGCGCTGAGCAACTCAATTTGCGCGTAGATTAAGAAGTTCTCGATGAGCCGTTGGAGGTGTTTGCCGGAGTCGTAGATGACCTGACCCATCTCGGCGACCTCATTCGGAGGCAGGTTTGCCGCATCCGAAGCGAGCATTTCGCCAAAGGAGAGAATACCGTTGAGTGGGGTGCGCAGCTCATGCGGGAGCATGAGGCTGATGTTGTCCCTCAGGTCGGCCAGCTTTTTCTCGGCCTCATGCCGGACGGCCTGGAGCTTTTTAAGTCGCGCGTCCACGGCCGCATAAAGGGCCTCGATCGAGAAGGGCTTGGGCAGGTAATCATCGGCACCGAGCTCCATGCCATGACGCATCCCGGCATTATCGGCCAGTCCGGTCATCAGGATGAAAGGGATGGACTCAGTCAGGGGGTCGCTGCGGAGCGAGGAGAGCGTGGAGTAACCGTCCATCTTCTCCATATTTACGTCACAGAGGATGAGGTCGGGCAGTTCCTTGCGGGCGCTTTCAACCCCGACGGCGCCGTTCGGGGCGAGAATGACCTCGAAACCTTTTTGCTGGAGCGCCATTTGCACCATCTCGCGCAACCATTCTTCGTCGTCGATAACCAGTATTCTCTTCATGTAGAAAGCGTCTGCTGCTGGTGCTCAGGGGCCCGCCCGCGCGGCCATTGTCCCAAACTGGTACAAGATTAGGGGAACCGAGAACGGTTTGTCCATAATCCATGCAGCATAAGACTGCGGTACCGGCTGCGGTCTGGGAGAGCAATTCCTCTGCCCAGGTGATTGCGGCCAGGAAATTCCTGCTCCCGGCGCCAGCGCGGGCAGCAATCCCATCACGCGCTGATGGGGAGACAATCTCTGGTTCAAGCAGCATCACCACCTTCGGTAAGCGATAAAACCCGGGCCAGAACCTCCTCGGCGCTCAGGCTGGCCAAACCTCCGGGAGCCTTCAAGACGACCATTCGCTGACTTGGGGGACGCCAGATTGCCTCCGCGGTTTCGCCCCAGAGCAACAGCCCGGGCAAGCCAAGCGCGGCGGCCAGGTGCGAAATCCCGGAGTCGTGCCCAACAAAGACAACACAACTCTGGAGCATGCGGGCCAATTCCGGCAGGGGCAGATTGCGGGCGAGTTTCAGGCGCAATGGAGGCAGAGCCGCCACCAAGCGCTGCAGGCGTTCGCCTTCGGCCTCGCCTCCGACCAACAGGAGGTTGAACTCGGTGGAGGCAGCCAGTCGTTCGAGCAACTGCGCCCAGCTAGCTTCCGGCCAGTTCTTGCGTTCACTGCCGCTCCCGGGGTGGAGCGCCAAGGTCCTGCCAGCCAGGGGCCTGGGGTCAAAACTCAGCCGGGGAACGGGGTCGGGAGCAAAAATGGCCAATCGCTCCAGCGGTTGGAGATACACCTGGGTGGCGTGAAGGCTGGAGCTTTCGCTGGGGCGATGCGGGCCGGCAATGAACTGGGCGGCGGTACAGCGCGCCACGTTGGTTCGGAAAATGTCGTCGGGGTCGTATAAATAGGACAGGATCAGGTCGAACCCGGAGAAGTAATCAGAGAGGGACTCGGTGAGCACGCCATTGCGGGCGAAGAAGCCGGCCAGGGCCTGCGCTTCGATCGAGCAGACCCGGTCTACCAGACCGCCGGCGACGGCCAGTTGAACGATATGCGGGTAACCCAGGACCTCCAGGTGCGCTTCGGGAAACTGCTGGCGCAAAGCGGCGATGGCCGGCAGCGTAAGAATGAAATCACCAATGGCCCCGCCCCGTATCACCAAGATTTTGCCCCGAGGCGCTTTCATGGGGTGTGGGGCTCCAGCCCTTGGCGCTCCCCTTGGAAGGCTTAGAACTGTGTCAGACCGAGGGCCACGATCAACAGGCCGAAAGCGAGACGGACGCCGCAGCCTATCTTAATGCGCTTTTCGCTGGCGGTGGCCCAATTCAACGCGTCCCGCAGCCGCCAGGGCGAGACGGTGAGCCACAGGCCGGCAATGACCAGCAAGTAGGCCCAGGCCTGGAACACCAAAACCAGGGGGGTTTGGGATAAATAGGGACGGCCTGTGTCCACCATCAGCTTGGCCAAGAGCAGCAGCACAATGGCCAGGCCGCGAACGGCCAGGAAGTCCTGGACGAACACGCACGAAGCGATGCCGATGGCGGCGAAGGCCATGAGCATGACGTTCTTCCAGGCGGCGAAGTCGGAAATCGATTCCTGGCTGACGTTCCAGACAAACCACGCGGTGCCCAGCAGCATCAGCCCCCAGCCCCAGCCCAGCGAGCGAGGGAATTTGCGAACGGCCTGCCCGAAAGCAGCCGGCCTGGCGAAGCCATAGAGCTGGGGCAGGGCCAAACCTACCCCAAGGAGAATGGCGAGTGTAGAAAGCTTAAAAGTCATCTCAATAAACGCGCCGTGCAAGATGGGGGATAGGTGCGGCCAAGGCAAGCGGGGATTAAGGGCCGTGGTCTTGCTCTCAGCCCAGGATGGCCGGGTCTCCGTAGAGCGTGAAGGCCCCTGCCCTCTCGATGCGCACGTCCATGAGTTGGCCGCGGTGGCGTTCGGAGCCTTCGAACACCACAATCCGATTGCACCGCGTCCGGCCCATGAAGCGGGTCGGGTTTTTCTTGCTCGGGCCTTCGACCAGGATTTGCATGCGGGTGCCGACCAGACGGTTATAGGCCTGGGCGGCAACTTCGTTGACCACCTGGAGCAGTTGCTGGTTGCGTTCCTCGCGCACGGCCTCTGGCAGCTGCCCCGGCATCAGGGCGGCCGGTGTGTCCCGCCGCTCGGAATAGCGAAATACGAAACCCTGGTCGAAGCCCACCTCGCGCACCAGCGCTATGGTTTGGGCAAAATCCTCTTCCGTTTCTCCGGGGAAACCCACAATCAGGTCGGTGCTGAGCCCAAGATTCGGCCGGGCCCGGCGCAGCTTGGCGATAATCTCCAGAACCCGCGCGCGGGTATAGCCTCGGTGCATCAGCTTCAGCACCCGGTCACTGCCGCTCTGCACCGGGATGTGAGCGCTTTCGACCAGCTTCGGCAGGCACGCGTAGGCCGCCACCAGGTCATCGCCGTAGCCTTTGGGGTGGGGCGAAGTGAAGCGGATGCGCTCCAAACCCTCTATCTCATGCACGGCCTCGAGAAGCTGGACGAAGGCCGACTTCCCGTCGCGCAGCGGGATCTCACGCTTGCCATAGCTGGTCACAATTTGGCCGAGCAAAGTGATTTCTTTCACCCCTCGCGCCACGAGTTCACGGCACTCGGCGACGATGTCCTCCACGCTTCGGCTTCGCTCCTCGCCGCGCGTGTAGGGCACGATGCAAAAGGTGCAGTATTGGTTACAACCTTGCATGATGCTGACAAAGGCGGTCACCGCTCTTTGCCCGTTGCCCTTGAGCAAATGCTCGCGGATGGTTCCCTGGCTGCCCGCCTCGGCGGCGGTATCCACTACCTTGTCGCGCCGTCCGGCCAGCAGGTCCTCCAGGTATTCGGCGGTGCGGTGAAACTTCTGCGTGCCCAGCACGAGGTCCACGTCCGGAAGGCGCTCGAGCAATTCCTTTCCCCGGCTCTGGGCGACGCAGCCCAAAAAGCCCAGCACCACGTTCGGGCGGCTGTGGCGGAGTTGGCCGGCGATGTTCTCCATCTTGCGCACGGCCTTTTGTTCGGCCATATCGCGCACGCTGCAGGTGTTGAGCAGCACCACATCGGCGGTGGCCTCGGAGCCCGCCAGGCTGTAGCCCCTGGCCACGAGCTGCGCGGCCACCGCTTCGCTGTCGCGCTCGTTCATCTGGCAACCGTATGTCTTGATATAGACGCTGGGCATGATGCGCTAAGGCTAGCAAACTACGACAATCCTCGGCTGAGGGAAAGCCGCCTTTGAGGGGGAAATGGAACATTCCATTATTGCCTTCGCCAGGAACGCTTGCCCGGCACCGTCCATTCTGCCATCCTGCCACTCGTACGACTGGCGAATTCCCGCGGGGCACCCCCCCTGCGCGCGGCGCCAATGAGTTATGACGCAGGAAAATTTGCGAGTATTGCTCATCGAGCATGATGCTGGCTTCGCCCGCTACGTAGGCGAAATGCTCGGGCAAACCCGGGACCTTACGGCCGAATTGCACCTCGCCGCTGACCTTGAGCACGGGCTGGAAAGCGCGGCGCGGGAACCCTCCGATGTCATCGTCCTGGACCTGTACCTGCCGGACAGCGCCGGGCTGGGCAACCTCGCCCTGGTCCGCGCGGTCGCCCCGCAGGTGCCGTTGATCGCTGTAGGGGAGACCGACGATGAAGTGGTCGCCCTGGAGGCCGTTCACGCCGGAGCCCAGGATTACCTGGTTAAAGGACAGCTCACGCCGGGTTGGCTGGAGCGCTCAATCCGCTATGCTATCGAACGCCATCGCATGGACCTGGCGCTCCAGCGGGCGGAAGAGAAATACCACGGCGTTTTCGACCACCTCATCGAGGGCATCTTCCAAACCACGCCCGAGGGGCGTTACCTGATTGCTAACGCCGCCCTGGCGCGCATCTATGGGTATACCTCGCCTGAGGAACTGGTGACGGAGGTCGCCGATATCGGCAAAGGCCTTTACGTCCAGCCGGGCCGGCGCGAGGAGTTCGTCCGCTACCTCCAGGAGAATGATGTCTGCACGGGCTTCGAGTCGCAAACCTACCGCAAGGACGGCAGCGTGATTTGGATTTCGGAGAACTGCCGCGCCATCCGTGACCGTCGCGGCCGGCTGCTTTATTACGAGGGAACCGTTGAGGATATCACCCAACGGCGGCAGGCGGAAGAGAACCTGCGTAATTCAGAAGCGCTTTACCACTCGCTGGTCGAGACCTTGCCCCAGAATATTTTCCGCAAGAACCTGGACCTGCGTTTCACCTTCGCCAATCAGCAGTTCTGCCGGAGCCTGGAGCGGAGCCTGGAGCAGATTTTAGGCAAGACCGATTTGGAGTTCTTCCCGCAGGCACTGGCCCAGAAATACCAGGCCGACGACCGGCGCGTGCTTGAGAGCGGCAAGAGCTACGAGATTGTCGAGGAGCACCAGCCGCCCGGGCGCGACAAGATGTACGTCCAGGTGGTGAAGACCCCGCTGCGCGACGCCGAGGGCAGGATCGTGGGACTCCAGGGCATTTTCTGGGATATTACCCAACAGCGCCTGGCCGACGAACGCATCCGCCGCGCCAACACGCTGCTGGCCCAAAGCCGCCGGGAACTGCGCACCAAGAACCAGCTGTTGCAGGAAAACCTCAAGGTCGCCCGCGACCTGCAGCTGCTGATGTTACCGCAGCAATATCCGGCCTTCCCCCGCGCCGGGAAGGGCTCGCCCAGCGCCTTTCAATTCACCCATCGCTACCTGCCCAGCGACAACGTCGGGGGTGACTTCTTCACGGTCTCTGCCCTTTCGGACGCGGAAGCCGCGGTGTTCATCTGTGATGTCGCCGGCCATGACGTCCGTTCTGCCCTGGTCACGGCCATGATTCGGGCGCTGGTCGAGGAACTCAAACCGGTGGCCCCCAACCCAGGCCAGTTCATGACCCAGTTGAACCGGGACCTTTGCGCCATCCTCAAGCACTCCGGGGTGCCGTTGCTGACGACCGCCATTTACCTGGTCGCCGATTGGAAGACTGGCGTCATGACTTACGCCAATGCCGGCCATCCCAAGCCCCTCCACGTCCGGCGCAGCGCCGGGCAGGTGCTGCCGCTGGTCAACGCCTCCGGAAAAAGCCAGCCCGCGCTGGGGCTCTTCGAGGATGCCAGTTATCGAAGCTCACTCGTCAAACTCTTACCTGACGACCTGATCATGCTCTTTACCGATGGCCTGATAGAGGTTCAGGGCCAGAAAGAAGAGTTCTATACCTCCGCCGCGCTGGTGGCCGCGGTTCAGGCCCGCGCCCAAATGCGGGCCTCCCCGCTCTTCGACGCCTTACTTGAGGAGGTCCGGGCTCACGGAGACGGCGCGGCGTTTGCAGACGATGTTTGCGTGGTCGGCCTGGAATACGCCGGGCCAGGGGAAACCAACTCCACCGCATCGTAGCGCAGGCTTCCTCGCCGGCGAGTTATCCGCCGGTCCCCCCCGGTGTTTCTGGCACAATTACTGCGGCGGCGAAACAACGCCCTAACCCGCCGGCGCGAACGTCCCGCTACAGCCCTCCCCGGCCGGGCATAAAAAATACGTCCCCAAAATCAGAGAAACACTTTACTGCCGCAGAAATGGGGGTAGTATGATTTCAGCCGCCGAGTGGCGGCAGGACCGTGAAATGGAACTGACAGAGCACGAACCAACCGGTTTCCTGCGAGCCGACCCCAACGGCCACACCTGCGGCCGACAGGCCACCGAGTCAGATTCCGCTCTTCATTCCACAGGCTGGCCGCTGGCACTCGCTGCGGGTGGCCCCACCGTCCCTCTCACCGGCATATTAGTCCACAACACCCACATCGACGAGAATCCTCCCATGGACCTCCATCATCCTATCGTGCGTGAGTTTCCGGAACATCGTGAAACCATCCGGCGCCTGAAAGGCTCCGATGACCACTTCCGGAACCTCTTTGACGAATACCACCGGCTCGATGATTCCATCTACCGCATCGAAGAGGAAATCGATTTCGCCACGGACCAGGAAATCGAGGAACTGAAGATGCGGCGGGCAAAGCTCAAAGACTACATCTACCACCTGATCCGTCACGCCCCCGAGGTCTGCCCGACCTGCGAGGGCACCGGCGTCGCCCGCTAAGGTCCCGGAGCGGACAAGCCGAGCCTCCCGGAGCGGACAAGCCGAGCCTCCCGGAGCGGACAAGCCGAGCCTCCCGGAGCGGACAAGCCGAGCCTCCCGGAGCGGACAAGCCGAGCCTCCCGGAGCGGACAAGCCGAGCCTCCCGGAGCGGACAAGCCGAGTGTCCCGGAGCGGACAAGCCGAGAATAGCCCAACGCTTCAGCGTTGGGGGGGGAGACGTGATGCGGCTTAAGTCCCGAAGGGACGGCCTGAACCGAGCGCCCTCATCCGTCCCTTCGGGACTTGTCCCTCCTCGCTCTCACCCCCAACGCTAAAGCGTTGGGCTATTCTCACCCATCCCTTAGGGGCTCACCCATCCCTTAGGAATGCCGCTGCAGAGTTGCTGCTTACGCTGCCACAACTGCTTACGCTGCCACAACCTTGGGAGCCCGCGTCTGCTCAGCGCGTTTCCGCTGGTTCGCATCGAGCAGCTTTTTGCGCAAACGCAGGCTTTTAGGGGTCGCCTCTACGTATTCATCCGGCCCGATATACTCCAGGGCCCGCTCCAGGGAGAGCTTGAGCGGCGGATTGAGTTGGATGCCCTTACCGTCGCCCGTGGACCGCATGTTGGTCAACCGCTTGGCCTTGCAGGGGTTCACCGGGATGTCATTCTCGCGCGCGTTTTCGCCGACGATCATGCCCTCGTAAATCGCTTCTCCGGGCTCGACCATGAGCCGGCCGCGCTCCTGGATCATGTTGAGCGCGTAAGCCATCGCCACGCCGTCTTCCATGCTCACCAGCGAGCCGTTCTTGCGGGCGCTGATATCACCGCGGTCGGGACCATACTCGTGGAACAAGTGGCTGATGACGCCCAGGCCGCGGGTCTGGTTAACGAGGTCGGTTTCGAAGCCAATCAGGCCGCGGGTGGGGATCAGCGCCTCGATGCTCACCTCGTCGCCGTGGTGGACCATGGCGGTGATTTCGCCCTTGCGACCGGAAAGGTTCTCCAGCACGCCACCCATGAACTCTTTGGGGATTTCCAGGAAGAGCTTTTCGATGGGTTCGAGCAGGTTGCCCTGGGCATCCTTGCGATAAATCACTTCCGGACGCGAGACGAGCACCTCGTGGCCCTCGCGGCGCATTTGTTCGACGAGAATGGCGATTTGCATTTCGCCGCGGCCCGCGACGTTGAAGATGTTCGGCGCTTCGGTCTGCGCGATGCGGATGGCGACGTTAGTGCGGATTTCCTTGGTGAGGCGCTCCCAGATATGACGGGCGGTGACCAACTGGCCGTCCTTGCCAGCGAGGGGGCCGTCATTCACCGCGAACTGCATTTGGATGGTCGGCGGGTCAATCGGCGTATGGGGCAACGGCGGGCGCACCTCGGAGTCCGTAATGGTTTCTCCAATGAAGACGTCTTCGAAGCCGGCCAGGCCGACGACGTCGCCGGCGTGCGCTTCGGTAATCTCAATGCGTTTGAGGCCTTCGAAATGGAAGATGGAGGTGATCTTGGCTTTGCTCCGGCGGCCGTCCCCATGGATGCAGACGGAGGTATCGCCCACCTTCACTTTGCCGCTGTAAATCTTGCCGAAGGCGATACGGCCGAGGTAATCGGAATAATCGAGATTGGCGACCAGGAGCTGGAAGCCTTCGCCCGCGTGAGCGCGCGGGGGCGGGATGTGTTTGATGATGGCATCAAAGAGCGGCTCCATCGTGCCGCTCACGTGCTTCATGTCCACCTTGGCGTAACCCTCTTTGGCGCTGGCGTAGATGACCGGGAAATCCATCTGCTCATCCGTGGCGTGCAAGGAGGCGAACAGGTCCCACACGCCGTCGAGCACCTTGTGGGGGTTGGCGTTGTCGCGGTCAATCTTGTTAATCACGACAATAGGCTTGGCGCCGGCTTCCAGGGCCTTGCGCAGCACAAAGCGGGTTTGGGCCTGGGGACCGTCGGCCGCATCCACCACCAGCAGCACGCCGTCAATCATGTTCATGATACGCTCGACCTCGCCGCCGAAGTCGGCGTGGCCCGGAGTGTCCACGATATTGATGTGGTAATCCTTGTATTTGAAGGCGGCGTTCTTGGCCCGGATGGTGATGCCCTTCTCACGCTCCAGATCCATCGAGTCCATGATGCGCTCTTCCGAGGAGATGGCCTGGTTGGCGCGGAACGTTCCCGACTGTTTGAGCAGGCAATCCACCAGGGTGGTCTTGCCATGGTCGACGTGGGCGATAATTGCTATGTTGCGTATGTGCTGCATTCTATAATCCGTCCTTCATTCTGCGCGGTGCCTTCTGCGGGGTAACCCTGCGCAATGGAAGAATCGAGCCGGGCAATGTGCCTAGCTCTGCCGGGGAAAGCAAGCACAACAAACAGTAAAATGAGCTACTATGGGCCATGGAAAAGAACCGGCTCGAGGCCTTCAGCGACGGCGTGATCGCCATCATTATCACGGTGATGGTGCTGAACCTGAAGATCCCCGGCAGCATTGACCTGCCGGAGCCTCATGCCGAGCAGTTCGCCGCGCTCAAGCCCCTGGCTTTGGTCTTTCTCGCTTACGTGCTCAGCTTCATCTACGTGGGCATCTACTGGAACAATCACCATCACCTGCTCCACGCCACCCGGCGTGTGAGCGGCGGCATGCTCTGGGCCAACCTGCACCTGCTCTTCTGGCTCTCGCTCTTCCCCTTCACCACCGGCTGGATGGGTCAGACACACCTGGCCCCCACGCCGACCGCGGTCTACGGCTTTGTCCTGCTCATGGCAGCCGTAGCGTATTATGTGCTCCAAAAGAGCATTATCCGGCGGCAAGGCCCTGATTCGCTTCTGGCCGTTGCGCTGGGCAAAGACTGGAAAGGCAAGCTCTCCCCGGTGCTCTACTTCGCTGCCATCCCACTGGCCTTCTTCCATCCCTGGCTCTCCAACGGCTTGTATGCGCTGGTCGCCCTGCTCTGGCTGGTTCCCGACCGGCGCATCGAGCGCGTGCTCGAGCGGCCCGGGGCCTAGGCCCGCAGTACGCCCGGTTTGAACGTTCCCCCAACCAGGTCGGGCACGCGAGCGTTCCCATCACCAGCCTTGGCGCCCTGGCGACCGCACAAACGGCGGACCTGGACGAAGGAAATTCCTGGTGGACGGCCCTACTCTCCGACCTTTGCCGGGAACTCGGGGCAAAAGCGCGATTTCGCCAGCCGCCCACGCGCGCTAAAGAACTGGAATTTCCCCTGCCGATCACAGACCCAGAACTCAACCGCCCCTTGGGCGAAAAGAGACTGGCGCTTCCTGCGGATCACCGCGCCCGTATTGGATGGCGACAAGACCTCCACGACCAGCTCCGGCGATTCGCCCCAGCTTACCCGGTCGAAGTTGCGCTTGACCTTTCGAGGAGACGCCCAGGCCACGTCGGCCACCACAATGCCGATTTCCGTTTCAACCGGGCATTCGGGCATCGCTTCGCCCTCGGGCAGGAGCCGATTGAGCCAGCGAATGATGCGGCTCTGGTAAATGCTGTGGTAGCTGCGGTGGGGGCTCATAACGAGTTGGCCTTCCCGGGCAAGCTCCACGCGATAAGGAATGCCCTCCAGACTCTGGTCGTCGCAAAGCTCTTCCCATTTCATGGTAAAAAGCTAATCGCCTGCTACCTTCACGGCAAGCCGCAAGGCGCGCGACCTACTGCTTGGCCGTGGTCAGCGGGAACTCATCCGTGCGGAAGGGCGTTGCCGGCAAGCCGTCCTTGTTCCACAGATTCACCACCGGAAAGTCGGCCCACCCATACCGCACGGCCACCGGCTTGGCCACTTCCGAGCTGCTCACCGCCACCGTGTTGTCCGGTTGAATTTGCGCCTTGGCCCAGACCCATTTGTGGTCCTCGCCGCAGATGGCAAAACCGTCTAAATCCCCATCCCGGGCCTCCAAACCCTTGCCCACATGGCTGAAGCTGAGCACGACCTTGTCGCCCGACACCTTCATGCCTTTGTAAACCGGGCCGCTGTATTCAATCTTCTCGCCATAAGCGATGCCGCGTGCCGCCAGAGCCAGGCGCGCGCCCACCGGCGCCTTTTTCTTCGGGTGAATGTCCTTTTGCTCGCCCACATCGGTAATCACCGCCATGCCGGCATTCGGCAGCACCTTGGTGGAGAGCAACTGCGCGTCCCGCAGCTCAGCCCAATCGCTCTCGCCGGGCTGGTCCTTGATGGCCCGAAACGGCGCCAGCTGCACACAGATGAACGGAAAGTCCGGCTGCCCCCAGCTCCGCCGCCAGCAACGAATCATGTCGGGAAACAAAGACCGATACTGTTCGGCGCGCCCGGCGTTGGATTCGCCTTGGTACCAGATGGCCCCCTTGATGGCGTAAGGGAACAGCGGAGCAATCATGCCGTTATAGAGCTCGCTCCCGCCCCAGGGCTGCCCGGGCGCCTTCTTGGTAAACTCTTTGCCGTCCTTCTTCGCCTCGGCCTTCTCAGCCGTGTATGTCTCCATCGCCTGGCGCCAGGTCTTGGCGGCCGCCGCGCCGGTGTCCAGAATCTCCGACTGATAGCGGGCGTTCTGCTCCAGCGCCGGGCGGCTAATCCAGGCCTCCGCGGGTGTGCCACCCCAGTAGGTCCCGATCAACCCCACCGGCACCTTGCGCGCCTGCTGCAGGTCGCGCCCGAAGTAGTAGCCCACCGCCGAAAAGGAGGCCGCCTTCTGCGGCGAGCACTCTTCCCAGGCGGACTTGAGCACCACCGTCGGCGAGTCCTGCCGGTTCTTGGGCACCTTGAAGAGCCGAATCTGCGCATTGGTGGCGCTGGCGACGTCGCCTTCGGCCTCGAACGCCCGGCTGAGCGGGAATTCCATATTCGATTGGCCGCTGCAAACCCACACCTCGCCCACCAGCACATTGGCAAGCTGAATGGTCTGATTCTTGGTGCTGACCGTGAGCACATCCGGGCCGCCCGCCTTGAGCGACCGCAGCACCGCGCACCACTTGAGGTCCTTGGCCGTGGTCGTGACCTTCTGGCCCCGGAATTTCACTGTGATGACCTCCCCATCATCCGCCCAGCCCCAAACCGGCACCGGCGCCCGTTGCTGCAGCACCATGTTATCCGAGAACGGTGCGGCCAAGCGGACCTCGGCCCGCAGCCCGAAGTTGAGCGCCACCACCAAAGCTGCCGCCAGCCAGAACCGGAGTCGTTGGATATTCATGCATCCAGTGCAACGAAACGCCCTCAGGTCGTCAACTTTATTCTAACCCGCCGCTGCCGCCGGGCGCATTTTGGCCTCGGGTGCCCGAGCTCGCGAAGCGTTTGGAGTGCGCGCAGCTTGCTGCCGCTTTGGTCGTGGGCGTCCCATTAAATAGCGGCAGCAAGCTGCGCGTGTGTAACCGCGTAACTGTGCAACCCCACTTCATCCGCCCCGATTGGCCCGCCACAACAAGGTGGCCCCGACCGCCTGGAACAGGAAATTCGGCACCCAAACCAGCAGGTAAGGATACATCTCCGGACGCTTGTCAAAGGATTGGCCCATGAGGATAAAGCTGTAATACACCGCTACCAGGGCCAGGGCCACGCCGATCCCGACGTTGGTCTCGCGTCGATGCACGCGAATGCCCAGCGGAATGCCCAGCAGCGTGAAACCGAAGCAGGCAAACGAAAAGGCCACCTCGCGATGCATGTGGAACTGCACCAGCGTAATCATCGGCAGCGGCGCGGGTCGCATCTGCTCCAATTCGCGCAACTTGCCCCGGAGCTGGGTAAAGGTCATATCGTCCACCTTCGGCTCGGACACCATCTGTTTGCGAGTCCAGTTCGTGGTGTAGAGCAGGTTGCCGGAGCCGACCCCGCCTTCGCCCCAAACGCCGTTGTAGAGTTCGACTTTGACCTCTTTGGTCGCGGGGTTGATATCGAAGTGGCCTCGGGGTGCCTTAATGGTATACGCCCGGTTGGTGCCCTGGAGCGTCGTGACAATGACGTCCTCCAGGTTGCCGTGCCGGTTTTTACCGACATAGAGCAATACCCCGGGTATTTCCTTAATCACCCGCCGTTCCGGCAGAATAATGTTGGCGGCATCGGCCTGCACCCGCTCGCGGATATTATTGTAAGCGACGCGGCAGCGCGGCCCAATCTCCAGGTTGGCTACGGCGCTGACCCCGCACAGCAGCAGGCTCAACACCAGGATGGGAGTCGTGAGCGAGAGCAGGCTGATCCCGCTGGCCCGCACCGCGATTAGTTCCTGGTCGGCGCTGAAGCGGCCGAAGATCAGCAGTGTAGCCGTGAGCATCCCCATGGGCAACGCGAACACCCACACGAAGGGCACCAGCAGCCCCGCCGCCTGCGCCACCACCCCAAAACTGACCTGCCCGCTCATCAGCAGCGGCAGGATTTCCTTCAGCGCATTGACCAGCAGCAGCACGAACGTGAACACCGCCACCGTCATCAGCAACGAAGCCAGGATCTGCCGGGTCAGGTATCGGTGCAGGGTCTTCACCCGAGGAAGGAGCAGACGTACTCGCAGATGCCGCCGGACACCTCAATATCAAAGCCCGACTTGGCCGACACCTCGAACAACTGCCCGGCACTGTACGTAGTCCAGGTGGCGCTGCCGTCCAGCTTCACCCGGCAGGCCCCGGCGACAATCTCCATGCGCTCCGCAGCCTTGGTGCCGAAATGAAACGCGCCGGGATAGATGAGCCCCAGGGTCTTGCGGCTCCCATCGGGGAACACAATGGTGTGGCTGACGACCTTGCCCTCAAAGTAGATGTTTGCTTTCGCCAGGGCGGTGACTCCGCTGAATTCAGTTTGCGCCATGCTCCTGTTTAACGAATCCGGCGCGCAGAGCAAGCCGCCAGTTTGTTCGGGTCAACCGTGGTCTCACCCACTTCTAATCACACCCTTCTGGGCCCCCCGTGAATGTGTTGACTTTGCAGCTGAACGCGCTAGAAAGAGCTTAGCCCGGCGGCAACATCAGGTTCCCAGGATGCACGAACCACAAGCAATGCTTCGGCCCACTCGCAGAGCCACGACCGGCTCGCTCGCCTTCACTCTGATCGAGCTACTGGTCGTCATCGCGATCATCGCCATCCTGGCGGCGATGCTGCTGCCGGCCTTGAGCCGGGCCAAGGCCAAGAGCGAACGGGTGGCCTGCCTGAACAACCTCCACCAACTGAGCGTCTGCTGGTATTTATACGCCAGCGACAACCAGGATGCGCTGGTCTCCAATTTCATTGCCGGCTGGCCGGGCTGGGACACCAACGCCTGGATTCTGGGGCGGATGGATTTGGTCTCGCAAGCCATGGATGAGAGCTTCATCCGCGCCGGGACGCTCTTCCCTTACAACCAAAGCCTGGCCATTTACAAGTGCCCGGCGGACAAGGTCCTGGCGCGGACCTTGGATGCCTCTTATCCGCATGGCCTGCCGCACCTGCGCAGTTATTCCATTCTCGGCCAGATGAACGGCAATGCCGACCTCAACGGGCCAAACTACCCCATCAACCGGAAGTTCTCCGATATCCGCAAGCCGCCGCCGGCGCAGGCGCTGGTCTTCGTCGATGAACATCCGTTGAGCATCGATGACGGCTATTTCGCCATCCAGGTGGAAAAGTTGCAGTGGCAGAATTTCCCCGCCACCTATCATGACCAGGGAGACACCTTCTCCTTCGCAGACGGCCACGCCGAATATTGGCGCTGGCTCGAGCCCAATACCCTGCACCTGACCGTCTACAATGCCGCTTCGGCCGGGCCAAAAGATCGGGACCTCACCCGGGTGCAGGCGGCTACGGCAACGAAATAAGAACCTGAAGCCTCCCAGGGCGCGCATGGCCCGGTTGCCGCTTGCTGCCTCCTTTGCCCTCTGGCATCGTCCAGTGGTTGCCAGCCCAAGGGCCGCGCAGCCAACGCTCTATCAGTATCCGTATATGCTCCTCAATGACCTGTTGAAAATCATGGTGGAAAAGAAGTCCTCCGACCTCCACCTGATTGCCGGGCTGGCTCCGGGCCTGCGCATCCACGGCGAATTGGTGCCCCTTCCGGAGGCCGCCCCGCTCAGCCCGCAATCCTGCCAGGAGCTCATCTACAGCATCCTGACCGATGCCCAGAAGCAGCTGTTCGAACAGCACGCGGAGTCCCGCAACGAACTGGACTTTGCTTACGGTTTGCCGGGCCTGGGCCGTTTCCGCTTCAATGTCCACCGCACCCGCGGCACCGTGGGCGCCTCCATCCGCAGCCTCTCGGACCGCATTCCCCCGCTCGAAGAACTGGGCCTGCCCGATTCCATCAAAGAATTTACCCGCGCCCGCCGCGGCCTGGTCCTGGTCACCGGCCCGACCGGCAGCGGCAAATCCACCACCCTGGCCTCCCTGATCGACGCCATCAACAGCACGCGCCACGACCATATCCTCACCATCGAGGACCCGGTGGAATTTGTGCATCACTCCAAGCTGGCCTACGTCACCCAGCGCGAGGTCGGCAATGCCGCCGATACCCTCTCCTTCAAGAACGCCCTCAAATACGCCCTACGCCAGGACCCGGACGTCATTCTCATCGGGGAGATGCGCGACCACGAGACTATCGGCATTGCCATCACCTCCGCCGAAACCGGCCACCTGGTCTTCGGCACGCTGCACACCTCCAGCGCCGCTTCGACCGTCAGCCGCATTGTGGATGTCTTCCCCACCGACCAGCAGGCCCAAGTCCGTGTCCAATTAGCCGGCAACATCCTCGGCGTCATCTCCCAGGTCCTGCTCCCCAAAAAGGACAACTCCGGCCGCTGCCTGGCCTCCGAGGTCATGCTCGCCAACCCTGCCATCCGCAGCAACATCCGCTCCGGCAAGGTCGAGGCCATTTACCAGGCCATCCAGACCGCCTCCCAGGAAGGGATGCAGACCATGGACCAGTGCCTCACTCGGCTTTGCCGGGAAGGCAAAATTGATTACGAGGTGGCCAAGCCTTACATCTACGAAAAGACCACCCACGAGCTACTCGCCACTGTCACACGCCGCCCCTTCGGCCAGCGGGTCTGAAGCACCGGGTCCGTATTATACCCGACCTCCTCCTTGCTTGAATCCCCCGGCCCCTTGGTTAGATTTGAGCCACATGAACCCATCTGCTTTCATTCACCGCAGGTTGCCCGCGTTGGCTGGAGCGACCGCCGCCCTCGCCCTCCTCCTGGCGCTGCCCGCGCGCGCCGACTTGACGAATCTCCTGTATCAGTTCAACACCACCTTCAGCGCCAACTCCGTCGCCCCCAGCGGCCCGGCTCCGTGGGTCACGGCCAACTTCGCCAACACCAATGGTGGCGTGCTGCTGACCATCTCCAACCTCAATCTTCTCGGGGCGGAAAAGCTCGACCTGCTCGACCTGAATATCAACCCCAACCTCAATGTCGCTAACCTGACCTTTACCCTGCAGAGCCAGGTCGGCAGCTTTACGGCTCCCACCATCTCCACCGGCGAGGACGGCTTCAAGGCGGATGGTGACGGCTACTACGATTTGCAACTTCAGTTCACCACCAGCACTTTGGGCAGCTTCAACGGTGGCGAGGCGGTCACTTACCTGCTGGCCGGAATCAACGGCCTGGCCGCAGGTGATTTTGCTTATCTGAGCAGTCCCGGGGGTGGTGTTGGCCCATTTTACGGCGCCGCTCACATCCAGGGCACCGGAACAGGCAGCAGCAGCGCCTGGCTCGAGCCCGCCGCAGGGGCGACCTTCTACGTCGTGCCCGAGCCTGGCATCGGTGCGCTGCTCAGTCTGGCTGCCTGCCTTGGCTTGGCCATCCGCTACCAACGCAAGAGCTAGTTATCGGCTCGCTCTGCCAATCCGTCGCTATCTTAGCTGCAGATATGCCCGGCTCCCCTGCGACTTGACGCCGTCTGACGGCGCCTCCGCCAGGAACACGCGCCCAGCCTCCACTTTGCCGCTCTGCACTAGAAAATCCCGCACCGCCTGCGCTCGCTGGCTCGCCAATTCCCGCAGCTCGCCGTCTGTCATTGGGATGCTCTGCAGCAGCGCCGTTTCTCGCGTTTCAGCCACGGCAGCTTTGGAAGGCTTAGCCGCCCCTACCGCCAGCGTCGAAGCGAGGCCTCCAACCTGCACCCCCTGCATTAAGGCCGTCGCGCCGTGCTGAAATGATGGATTCGACTCGGCGGACGGCGCCGAGGTGAGGGCAGCCCGGGCCTCCACCGTCCCAGTCCCCTGCCCCGCCTGATTGGTCGCCTCAGGATGCGCCGAGACCTGGCCTTGGGCCACCGCTTCCTCAAAGACCCGCTTTAACCAATGGTCCCGTTCCTCCGGGGACACGCTCACCTGCTCCGGCCGCATCGTCGCCCGCTCCGATTTCCTCAACGACATCCACTTGGCCGTGCGCAGCCGCTTCTCAAGCGCGGCCCGGCGCAAGCCTTCCCGGTCTGCCTCCGGCTCCACGCTCCCGGAGAGCTCGAGCTGAAGGGCCGGCCGTTCGTAGAGCCCTTTCACCAGCGCCTCCAGCTTCTCCCGGCCGGCCGTCGGCAGCTCGGCGCTGCCCGCCGGGAAATCCTGGTAGCTCATCTCCTCACCGTGCCCGCCAAAGACTGCTCCCAACGCCGCAAAGGGCGAGGTCACTATCTTGGTCAGCAGATTCTCAATCGCTCCCACAATCACCTTGTGCAGCCGGAACTTCGGGTCATCCAGGCTGCCTTCGATGGGCACGTCCAGCGTGATCTTCCCTTGGCGGTCTTTGAGAATCGCCACGGCCAGCCGCACCGGCAGCTTCGTCGCCTCGGGGCTGTTCACCTTGTCCCCGAAAGTGAACCGGTCCAGCACAATCACGTTCTCGGACTTCAGCTGCCGCCCCTGCCAGTGGTAGCTCAGCTCCATGTTCACCTTCCCCTCGAACAGCCTATACCCGGCGAACTTACCCACATACGGGCTGGTCGGGGTCAGGTCCACATTGGTCACCGTCACCCGGAGCTCGTTGGTCGCATTCGGGTTAAGCGGGTTGATGAAACCAGTGACTGCCACCGGCCCCACTTTGTCGATCCTGGCGTGCAGGTCCAAGGCCGCGTGCCCGGCGGCTTCGGTGCTCAACCCGCTCAGCGTGCCCCCTGCTTGCTCAATCGCCATGTTCACCGCGGGCCGCACCGAACGGTCCGTAAAGCGCACCTCGGCATTGGAAATAACCACGCTCGCCACCTGGACCCGAGGCAGTCCTGCCGGAAGGCCGGTGATTGGAGAAGCTGCGCCTGCCCCGGAAGCAGTGGCTCCGGCCCGGCTGGGTGCTGGGCTACGGAGCCCCTTCTGCGCGTCTCCGGCCCCGGCGCTTGCGGCCGCCGTCGCGTTCGTCTGGCTCAATCGTAGCGCCGTCAGCAAATTCACCGTCCGGTTGGTATCAATAATCACCCGGGCAAACGCATTATCCACCGCCACTTCCCGGATGCTCACCTGCTCCGGGTTGAGCCGCGCCTGGATGCCCGAGACCCGCACCGAGTCCCATTTCAACAGGTCCTCGGCCAGCGCGCCGTCCACGGTCGAGAAATCCTCCAGCCGCGCGTCACCCTCAAAGCTCACCTCCGGCAGCGCGGTGTTGGTGGCCAGCATCCGCGCGCGGCCGTTGAGGCTCAGTTTGCTGCCGAGCACGAACACGTTGAGCTTCGATTCCAGGTAAGGGTCCAGCGCCCTCAACTCCACTTTCTCCAGATTCAGCTCCACCTCCGCCGCCAAAGGCGCCAGCGTGGCCTGCACTTGACTCTTCACCGTCCCATTGGTATTCCAGCGCAGCGAGAGCGAGGCGCTCAGGTTGGTGCCGGGCAGATTGGACAAGTGATGGGCGGCGAAGTCGATCTGGTCCAGGTTCAGCCGCACCGGCCGGGAGTTGGCCAGGTCCTCCAGCTCCAGCGCGCAGTTCTGAAACTTCACCTCCTCGACCGTGCCGCCCCAGGCGTTGGTGCTGTTGAGGAACAGCGCCGCCGCGTTGGTCATCGCCCTCAGCAACAACAGCACGCCTCCGGAGGCCGCACCCGCCCCTTCCGCCGGCTTGGCCATCTCCATCAGGTTGATGCTATTGTCCTTGTCCCGCCGCAGTCCCAGCCGCGCGTCCGCCGCCCAGACCGACCCCACGTCGGCCCGGCGCGCCTGGGCATCCGCGCTCACGCCGGTAACCTTCAATTCCGGCAACTCGACTACGCCCGCCCTGCTAGCCCCCTCCGCCAGCTTGAACGACCGCAGGCGAAAAGAGGTATTGGTCACCCAGGCGATGTGGTTGCTGCCGCTCAGCTCGAAATGATAGCTGGCCTGCGCGTCCACTACCCCGTCGCTCACCTGGAAGCGCACCAGGTCCTGGTAGAGCCCCGCATACTTGTTCAGCGACAGGTTTTCCAATGAGAAGTCACCCTGGGAGCGGAGCGGGTCGAGATAAAAATACCCGCTCCAGGAAAACTTCTCCCCGGCATCGGTCGTGCCTGCCACCGAGTAAGGGTTCTTGTTGGCGGGGTCGGTCCGGAAATCCACCAGCGTGACATCCACCGGGCCCAGCACCCGCTCGAAGGGCTGGTGCGGCGTCAGGTCCCTCAGCGCAGCCCTCGCCCCGGCAATCCTGAATTTCTCAATGCGCACCGCCAGCGGTTTGCCGGGCTCCTTGGGCGCCGCGTTGGTCGAGAACCGGCTGACCAGGTCCGAAAAGTTGAAGCTGTAATCCTTGTTAATCTGCACCCGGACGTAGGGCCGCGTGGTGCTCAGCTCCTTCAACACCCAGGGATGCACAAAGACCGACGAGAGTTGCACGTTGGCATAGACCTCGTCCCAGGAAATGAACGGCTGCCCGTCCAGGTCCTTAATCAGCAGCCCGCGCACCGTCGCCGAAAGCACGTAGGGATTGAGCCGGACGCTCTGAATCGACACCTCGCGCCCAAGCTGCTGGCCGAGCTGCTTCACCGCGACGGCCCGCACGATGGGCGGCAGCACCAGGAAACCCACCAGCGTATAGGCGAGCACCAGGCCAATCGCCCAAAAGGCCAGCTTGCGCCCGCGCGCGGTCAACAGAGCCATAATCCAAGCTTCATCATGAGGTTGTGCGTGGGCCCATGATACTTCAGCCCGCCCCGCGGCGGCTATCAAAACCTGCTTCCTTGGCCCCCGGGCGCATCTCAGCTTTTGAGAAGACAACGTGCGAGGCATTTTTGTTAGCCCATCTTCCGCAGTCTGCGGAAGACGGGTTAGGTCATGAATCTTGCTGTCCCGGAGGGATAACCTGAGCTTAGGTCATGGATCTTGCTGTCCCGGAGGGATAAGCTGAGCTTAGGTCATGGATCTTGCTGTCCCGGAGGGATAACCTGAGAATAGCCCAATGCTTCAGCATTGGGGTGGGCGCCGTGGCAGGTGCAAGTCCCGTAAGGGACGGCTGAGGCTGCACGGGTATCGGCCGTCCCTTCGGGACTTGGCACCCCCGGCCCCTGTTCCCAACGCTGAAGCGTTGGGCTATTCTCATCCATCCCTTCGGGATGCCCTCGCCAGCCCCACGGGGCACCACGAGGTGCCCAGGAGGTACAGACCAGGTACAGAGCAGGTACAGAGGAGGTACAGACGAGGTACACGGCCGTGTACCTCGTCTGTACCTCCTCTGTACCTGCTCTGTACTTGGTCTGCACCTCCTGTGCACCTCGTGTGTGCCCCGGCGTTGGGGCATTGGCGGTCGGGCTATCCAAGGGTGCCCGGAGACGGTGGAGCGAGCCGCTCAATGGCGGAGACCCAGCTACTTAGAGCGTGCTGGGGAACTGTAGCAGCAGACGTAAGCAGGCTCTGACCAACTGCTCAGAAGCGGTTCTGCCGGTAGGCGCCCATCGCGGGGGCGTCCGGGTTTACCTCGGGGCCGAAGTAGCGCAGGCTCACCAGCGGTTCGGTCTCGCTCAGGTTCTCGAAGGTTATCCCGCTCCGGGCGCCGTCTTCGGTGCAGAAGTATTCATCCTCGGTCAGCTCGGTGAAGCGGATCAGCTTGGGCGAGTTCAACGGCTGGCCATTGATTTTGCCCACGCCTTGCACACAAATAAGCCCATAGGCCCCGGCGTCCTTAATGGTGCACTTGGCCCCGGGCTCGACCGTCAGTTCCTTGGCCGTGAAGAGCTGTTCGCCGTCAATCTTGCCATAGACAACCCATCGGTCCACGTAGCCTGCCTTGCGGGTGTCGGCCACCGGCACGGGCTCCAGGTAATGGTTGTCCTTAAAGTTGGGGTCGACGTTGGCCTCCCAGTTGAGCTGGTCGACGATGAAATCCAGGTCCTTGTGCTTGCTTTTGGGCATGTCTTTGACCAGCAGGTCCCAGGGCACATAGCGGCCTTCAACCAGGCTCTGATACATGCCGAAGACGTCGCTGCCCCACTGCGGCTCGTAGGTGCACAGGCTGCCGGGGGCGTGCAGGATGCAGGGGCCCACCAGCCAGCCTGTGCCCGGCTTCAAGCGATAAGCCTTCGAGAGGTCCAGGATCCCGTTGTCGCCCCGGTTCCAGTCCTCCAGGCATTTGCGCACCTGCGCCCGGGTCGTCCCCGGCTCCAACCCAAAGAAGGTGTAGGGGAAATTGTTGCCCACATTGTTGTGCTGGGGCGGGAAGTAATAGGACTCGGGCTTGCCCTCCTGCCCGACCAGTTTGGCCTGTTTGCTGCTCTGGTGCATGTGGTGCGGGATGGGTCCCATGTTGTCGAAGAACTTCGAATACACCGGCCAGCGCCCGTACTTCTTCCAGATGGCCTTGCCCACAATGGTCGCCCCGCACTCCTCGACCGCCTGGCGCAGGGTGAAGCGTTCTTTGCGCGTGACGCAATAGCTCAGGCCTTCGTCGGGCACACGGCCCTCGTTGGCCGCCTCGGTGGTCGAGCCGAACCAGCGCTCGTCAATGCCGCCACGGTTGGCGCCATAGGCGTAGGTGTCATCGGGGTGCAACTTGATGCGCAGCCCGGGCTGAAGAAAGGAGCGGGGCACCCAATTGGGAGCCAGCCGCAGCAGCCCGCCCGTGCGCGCCAGCTCGGCTTCCACGAGCGCCTTGGTGTGGGACTTAACAGTCTTGAGGGAGGTGAGCGTGTTCATAAGGCGGATGGAGGGCTGCAGGCCGACCGGCTGATGCCGGGCCGGGTGAGTGGTTCAAGCCCAGATCGGGACACAGGGCTGGACCACGCGATGGTGTTGTCAGGGCCATGGTTGTAGCGCGGTTACCGTTGCAAATCCGGGCCTCCATGGCAAGAGCCGAGAATCACCACTCTCCCGACAAGTGCGTCGGATAATGGCCTAAAGCGGAAATCCTGGGCTCTATCATTGCTTATTGGAGTGGGGCAATCTTGGCGGGCATCTCCATGGCCGCTGCCCGACGGAATGCCTCGCGCAACTCTTCTTGATGCAAGCTCGCCCATTCAATGACCAAGCCTCTTGCTCTTGCTGGCAGTGCTCCTTCGATAAACGCAAGGGTCTCAATCTCAACCATCGCCTGTTGGCCTGCGTAGAGTGCATGGAAGTGCGGCGGTGGATGGTCCCGATAGTACATCTGGATTACGATACCGTAGAAGCGACTGAGTTCAGGCATGAGTTGGAATGCGACGAAGGGCGGGGAAAACCTCTTCGGGCGCTTTACCTGTGAGATCAAGGTAAAGCGCATCCGGGCACAGATCGAGCTCCTCAGGCCACTCCAGCGCGCCAGCCTCCGTGAGTCGCACCTGTTCGAAGACACCCGGTTTGAGCCAGGCGGCAAACACACCATGACCGACCAGAGACGAGAGGTCCAGAACTCCAGCGACGCCGTCAGCATAACGGAGAAACAGCTTAAAACCCGCCTGCGGAGAGACTTCCAGGATTCTCATGTTATCGCAAGTCTAGCACTCACGCGGCGCTGAGTCGAGACGTTTGGTCTTCCGCCCAATGAGGTGCGTGGGCTCGTGGCAGGGGCGCTACCCGGCGCGGGGCTTGCCCAAGGCAACTCACGGAGCCGGCCGAACCTCCTCGCCCCCCGGATGGAGTTTGAATTGGTCGAGCTTGGCCTTCATGGTGACGCGGGAAATCCCCAGCCAGCGCGCCGCTTTGGCCTGATTGCCCTGGGCCGCCTTGATGGCCCGGCTGAACATCTCGCTCTCGGCGCTGCCCATGATTCGCGCGTAGGCGTCAGTCAGTTCCCCGCGCTGGGCCGCGCCCAGCACCTCATCGATGTAGTCGCCAAAGGCCTGGGCGGGGGAACGCTGCAGCTCGCCCAATTTGTTGAGGGCCGCCTGTACGTGACCGCCATTGATGGTGTAGCTCTGCGCCAGCAGGACCGCTTTGCGCACCACATTCTCCAACTCCCGCACATTCCCGGGCCAATGATGCCCCTGCAAGAGCGACATCGCCTCCGGATGAATCGAGGGCTTGGCGTTGCCCAGTTCCGGGCCATGCTTCTGCAGAAAATAGCGCACCAATTCCGGAATATCCTCGCGCCGGCGGCGCAGCGGTGGCAATTGCAAGACCACCACGCTTAGGCGGTAATACAAGTCCTCCCGGAACTGCTTCTCCTGGATGGCCCGCTCCAGGTCCCGGTGCGTCGCCGCCAGCACCCGCACGTCCACCTCGATGGTCTCTTTGCCGCCCAGCCGCTGCAGGCACTTCTCCTGTAAGACCCGCATCAGCTTCACCTGGGTGCCCAGGGTCATATCGCCGATTTCATCCAGGAAGATGGTTCCGTGGTTGGCCTGCTCGAAACGCCCAATGCGGCGCTCCTCGGCTCCGGTGAAGGCTCCACGTTCGTGACCGAACAACTCACTCTCCAGCAGGGTCTCGGGAATGGCGGCGCAATTAATCGCCACGAACGGCTCCCCGGAGCGGTCGCTGTGCTGATAGAGCGCGCGGGCAATCAACTCTTTGCCCGTGCCCGTCTCTCCCCGGATGAGCACGTTCACCGGCCGGGAGGCCACTCGCCCAATCTCCTTGTAGATCGCCTGCATCGCCGGGCTGGTGCCCACCAGCGCATTGCGCGCCGCGCTCGAAGCGCCCAGCAGAATCGGCTCCGAAGTAAGCCGGCTGCTGTCGGCCGCCTTGCGGATCACCTCCAACAACTCCGGGACATTGAACGGCTTGGGGACATAATCGTAGGCCCCGAACTTCATCGCCTCGATGGCGGTCTCGGTGGTGCCATAGGCGGTGATCAGAACAATCGGCAGCCGCGGCTGGGCCGCGTGCAACTGCCGCACCAGTTCCAACCCGCTCAGTCCGGGCAGCCTCAGGTCGGTGATAATCAAGTGGAAGTGACCGGTCCGGGCTTGCGCCAACCCCTGGTCGCCTCGCTCTTCCACGCTCACCTCGTAGCCTTCGCCGGTCAGCATCCGTTGCAAACTACTGCGAATGCCGCCGTCGTCTTCAATCAGCAAGATTTGGGTCGCGCTGCTCATCTTAAATCACCTGCCATCTTAGCACGTCACCTGCGGCAGCACGATGCTGAAGGTAGTGCCTCGGTTAAGTTCGGTCTGGTAACGCAAGGCCCCGCCGTTGAGCTCCACCACCCGCGCGGCGATCGACAACCCCAACCCGGTGCCCTCGGCCTTGGTGGTGAAGAACGGATCGAAGAGCCGCTTTTGCGCCTCCGGCGCAATACCCTTCCCGGTATCGCTTACCTCGACGACCACCACTGGCTCCGCCGCGCCCTCGCGCAGCGACTGGTTGTCCGAGCGCGCCCGCAAAGTAATGGTGCCGCCCCGTTCGATGCTATCGGCCGCATTATGCACCAGGGTCAGCAACACCTGCTCAAGCTGCGCCGCGTCCACCCGGACCTGGAGCGAGGGCGAAGGCTCCCGCACCAGGCGAATCGACTGCGTCGCCACTTGGGGTGCCAAAAGCCGTTCCACCTGCTGCAAGGTGGTCTCCACGGTGACTGTCTCAAAGCGCGGCGGGGCCGGGCGGGCAAACTGGAGGAAATCGGTCACGATGTGCTCCAGGCGCAAAATCTCCTTCTCGATCACCTGTGCCTCGCCTTGCGCCACCGAACCGGGCTCGAGTTTCTTCTGCTGGATGTACAATGCCGTCTTGATGGCCGTTAATGGGGTACGGACTTCGTGGGCCACGCCCGCGGCCAGCAAGCCCAGGGAGGCCATCTTTTCGTTCCGCTCCGCCAGCGCCTGACTCTGCACCAACTCGGTGCGCAGCGGTGTAATCAACTGATTATAGACCCCCAGGGCCAGCGCCCCCCCGAACATAAAGAGCAGCACCAGCAAGACCAGCACCAGGACTCGCAAATACATCAAGGTTTCGCTGGCCTGGGCCAGCATCGGGTTGCGCGATTCGTGATGGGCGCGCCCCAACTGTTCCCCCAGGTCCACCAGCCGGCGGGCCTGTTCCAGAAAGCCGCCGTACTCGGCCAAGGACGCCCCCGGCTCATGGGTCGCCTCCATCCGGGTATGCAAGTCGCTGGCCCGCCCCTCATAGGTCTCGGCCGCGGCGGCCATCTGCTTGAGGATCAGCTGCTCCCGGACGGTGCTCAGGGTGGCGACTTGTTGAGCAATCCAGAGCCTGAGCACCTGGCTGGCTTTCAGGTATTCCTCCCAGGCCGCATCCTGGTTGGAACTGGCGTAGCGCCGCATCTGGTCGCTGGCATAGCGCAGCTTCTCCTTGAAGAGGTCCGCTATCCGGAAGCTCTCCAGGTCGACCTGGTGCAGCCTTGCGCTCACCTGGGTTGCCCGGAGCTGCAGGCTGACGGTGATCAGCATAATCAGCAGTCCCATCAGGCCCGCCCCGAGACCTAAGGCCAGCAGGCGCCACTTGATTCTGCTATTGGTGTTCAAAGGCACCTCAGCTTAGGACATCTCCCCTCATTTGGCGAGCCTTGCTCACCTCAAACCAAGGCCTTCCATTTTCCCGCCTTTTCCAGCACATTACCTCCGTGCCGTTTTGGACCAATTCACAGGCCGTAGGGGAGTTGCAGCAGTTCTTTCGGCGCCACTGGCAAAAAGCCCTCCGGATACGGGAGAAACTCCGCTTCAGCGAGGAGGCCTTCCACCTGGTGCTCGCCGGGGGAGTCGGGGTGATCGGTGGGCTGGTCAACCTGTGCTTCTACTACGCCACCGAGTCGGTGAAGACCATCTTCCTGCGTAACCCGGGTGAACCTTCCGAAGTGGCCGAGATGATGCTGCCCTGGCAGCGGGTGGTCACCCCGACCCTGGGCGGGCTCTGCGCCGGCCTGGTGCTCTATTGGGGCTTGCGCCTGGTCGGCTCCAGCCGCTCCACCAACCTGCTGGAGGTGGTCGTTGCCGGCGATGGCCGGCTGCCCGCCCGCAACGGCCTGGTCAAGTTCCTCTCCTCGCTGATTACCATCGGCTCAGGCGGCTCCATCGGGCGGGAGGGCGGCATCGTCCAACTCTCCGCCACTCTGGCTTCCAAATGGGGGCAGGTAGCGAAGTGGCATCCGTATCGCCTGCGCCTGCTCGTGGGCTGCGGCGCGGCCTCAGGCATCGCCGCGGCCTACAACGCTCCTATCTCCGGCGCCGTCTTTGCCGGGCTGATCGTGATGGGCAACTTCTCCATGAGCATGTTCGCCCCGCTGGTCTTCGCCTCCGTCGTCGCCACCATGGTCTCCCGCAGCTTCTTCGGGATTCGGCCCTGGTACACCGTCCCTCCGTTCGAGTTCACCCGTCTGACACAACTGCCCTGGTTCCTGTTCCTGGGCCTGCTTTGCGGCGGCGTCGGCACCCTGTTCCTGAAGCTGCTCAACAGCTCCGAGCAACTCTTCAAAAAGCTCCAGGCCCCCATCTATCTGCGCCTGACCCTGGGCGGCCTGATCGTCGGCATCATTGCCCTGCGTTATCCAGGGGTCTGGGGCAACGGCTACGGCATCACCGACCGAATTCTCCACGGCGACTATCCCGCCGCGACCGCCGGGCTGGTCTTTGTGCTGGGCCTGTTCCTTGCCAAAATCCTCGCCACCCTGGCCACCGTGGGCTCCGGCGCCGTGGGAGGCGTCTTCACACCCACGCTCTTCCTGGGCGCCAGTCTCGGCGCCAGTTTCGGCCTGCTGCTGCGGGAGGCGCACGTGGCGGAGGAATTGCCGGTCGCGGTCTTTGCCGTCGTCGGCATGGGCAGCATGCTCTCAGCCACAGTCCGCTCGCCGCTGCTGGCCATCATCATGATATTCGAGATCTCGCTCGACTACTCGGTCCTGCCGCCGCTGATGCTCGGTTGTGTCGTCTCCACCCTGGTCGCCCGCCGTCTGCACACCGAATCCATTTACACCGAACCCCTGCGCCAAAAGGGCGTCACCGTCCCGGAGGACCCGACCGCCTCAGAGGCGGCCACCGAACGGACCGTGAGCGACCTGATGCGCGCCCCGGTCCCGCCCGTGCGCGAGACCGCCACGCTGGGGGAAATTGCCGACCGTTTTCTCACCAGCGCCAATAACTTCCTGCCGGTCGTGGATAGCAAACACCGGCTGATTGGCGTGGTGGCCTTGCAGGACCTGAAGGAATACCTCGGCTCGGGCGACCAGGTGCTGGGCGTCATCGCCTACGACCTGATGCGCCCCTCCCCGCCCAGCGTCACGCCCAGCCAGCGCCTGCTGGAAATCCTCCCGGTCGTCCTGGCCAGCGAACAGCGCAACATCCCGGTGGTCAACTCGCTCAAAGAAAACCGCCTGGTCGGGGCCCTAGCCCGCGGCGAGGTCATGAGCATCTTCTCGGAGGTGCTTGCCGCCAACCGCAAACCGGAGGCGTAAGACAACTGGCGATTCGTTCTGCTCGTCCTCTTCCTCGTCCTCGTCCTTTTCCTCGTCCACGGCTGTCTTTCGAGGACGAGGAAGAGAAAGAGGACGAGGACGAGATCAGAGCAGGCACGCCACCCCGCCCACCACCGCCGCCAGCACCCAGATCAGCAGCACCGCCCTTTCCCGGCTAAAGCCCAAACGCACCAGCCGGTGCGAAAAGTGGTTGGTATCGCCCACATAAAAGGGCTTGCCCAGCCGGTGCCTGAGCCAGACCACCCAGGCCATATCTCCCAGCGGCACGGCCAGCACCAGCAACGGGATCAGCACCGCCCAATGCCGCCGACGCCCCGTCGTGTAGAAGTGAGGAAGAATCGCCAGCACGGCGAGCAGGTAGCCGACCAGGTGGCTGCCTGCATCCCCCAGAAAGGCCCGAGCGCGCGGGAAATTATAAGGCAGAAACCCAAGCAGCGCTCCAAAGCTCAGGTATGCAATCAAGGCGACCAGGTACTGCCCGCTTGCTGCGGCTAGTGCGGCAAAATGCCATGCGCCAATCGCCCCCAGCCCCGTGCAGAGCCCATTCATGTTATCCATGAAATTGAAGGCGTTGACCACCGTCAGCACCCACAGAATCGTCACGGCATAGCTGAACAGCAGGCTCGGAACAAACAACGTGATGCGCGCCCCTGAGCCGGCGACGAGTAGGGCTACGGCGAACTGCCCGGCAAACTTAAACCCGGGGCGCAGCTCGTGCTTGTCGTCCAGCCAGCCCACCGCCAGCATGCCCAGAGCGCCCAGCAGAATGCCGCCGAGCTCCCAGCCGCGCCGGTTCAAGCCATAGAGCAGCAGCCCCTCCGCATTTCGCCCGGCGGGGGCCAGGTGCCCCGGGGTCGGGGCCACCGACTCGACGTTCCCATGGGCCCCTTGCCACCAGAGAAACCCGGCCGCGACCAAGGTGGGAACCAGCAAAGCGGTCATTACCGCCAGTCCGCCCGCCAAGGGCACCGGCTCCTGGTGAATCTTGCGCTGCCCCGGGTCGTCTACCAGCCCCGTGCGCACACACCACCGGCGCCACAGCGGAAGCGCCGCGAGAGCCGTCAGGAATGCGCTGAGAACCGCCCCGAGATAAAGACTGAACGGAAAGGTCACGCGGACACTAGCCTATGGATTAGCCGCCCAAATAACAACCTTAGACCCCCGTCCGCTGCGTCCGCTGCGTCCGTTCAATACGGATGAAAGGGCTTCAAATCCCAGGTCTCCAGCAGCTCCTTGGGAATCTCCTGCAGGAACCGGGACGGTTGCTGAAGCATGTTGCCCCCGGCCCCATAAGTGGCGCGCAGCAGCGGATAACTGAAATACAACTCGTTTTTGGCCCGGGTAATCGCCACGTAAAACAGCCGCCGCTCCTCTTCCTCGCCGTCACGCGCCTCCAGTGAACGCAGCGACGGGAACAACCCGTCACAGAGCATGATGATGAAGACTACCTCGAACTCCAGGCCCTTGGCCTGGTGAATGGTCGAAAGCCGCAGCTCCTCTTCATCGGCTTGCACGGGCTGCTCGGCCTCGGCCTCCAGGTTGGTGAGCAGCGCCAGCTGGCTGAGGAAGTCCTCGACGCTCGCGAATTGCTGGGCAAAAACCGCAAGCTGCTCCAGGTCGTCCAGCCGCGAGCGGTAATTGGCAAAGTTCTCTTTGAGGTGCTCTTCGTATCCGGCCTCGACCACCAGCCGGAGCATCCTGGCGGCATCGTGCCGAGTATCCTCGGCCTCGAGTTGCGCGATGGTGGCCACAAACTGTGCCCAGGCCACCGCCGCCTTCTTGGGGACCAGCTTCGCACAGTGCTGCAGCCGCACAGCCGTGGCGGCGGCGTGCTGTCCGCTGCCTGCTGCGTGAACCTCACCCCCTGCGTCCGCCTCCGCCCCGGAACCCCCCGCCTCAGCCGAAGCCTCTGGCGCCGGCATTCGGTCCGCCCCCACTCCCGCTCTGCCATTTGCCATTTGCCATTTCCCCTCCGCCCTCCAAAGCCTGCCCACAGCTTCTCCGCCCCCTTGCCCCCGATGCCCGGCAGCAGTTGCACCAGCCGTTTGAAGGAGAGCTCGTCACGCGGATTAAGCACGAGCTTCAGGTAGGCCGTGGCGTCCTTGATATGCGCCTGCTCGAAAAACCGGATGCCGCTGGTAATGCTGAACGGGATGTTGCGCCGCGTCAGCTCCAGTTGCAGTTCCAGTGCATGGAAGTGTGAGCGGTAAAGCACCGCCATGTTGTTCAGGTTTCCCCCTTCCTCGCGCAACTCCAGCACCCGTTGGCTGACAAATGCCGCCTGCTCCGCCGAGTCTCCGCAGGCCACCAGGATGGGCCGTGTCCCGCCTTTGCGGGCCGGGGTGAGCTCCTTGGTAAACTGATGCACGTTGGCGCTGATGGCCGCATTGGCCACCTGGAGGATCTCCGGCGTGCTGCGGTAGTTGGTCTCAATCTTGTATACCTTCGCCTGCGGGTAGCGCTTGGGGAACTCCAGGATGTTTTGGTAGTTAGCGCCGCGCCACGCATAGATGCTCTGCGCGTCATCCCCCACCACCATCACGTTGCGGTGGCGCGCCGCCAGCAGGTCAATCAGCTCGCTCTGCAGCTTGTTGGTGTCCTGGTATTCATCCACCAGAATGAACTGGAAGCGCCGCTGGTAATGCTCGCGCAAGTCCGGAAACTCCTGCAACAGCCGCAACCACAGCGCCAGCAGGTCATCGAAATCGAGCGCGTTGGTGGCCACCTTCCGCGCCTGGTAGCGCCTCTGCAACTCCACCAACTGCGGCGCCAGGTGCGCGAAATATCCATACTGCTCCTTCAGAATGGTCGGCACGTCCTTCTGCGTATTGAGCGCCAGCGAAAAGACCTCCACCAGCACGTCCGGCTTGGGGAAGCGCGTTTCCGCAGTCTGCAGGCCCGACTCAGCAATGCAGGTCGTCATCAGGTGGCGCGCGTCCTCGCGGTCGAGGATGGTGAAGTCCCGCTGAAAACCCAGCCGCGCCGCCTCCTGCCGTAAGATGCGGTTGCCAATGGAGTGAAAGGTGCCGCCCCAGAGCGAGGCCATTTCCTGCCCGAGCAAATCCGCTACCCGGCGCATCATCTCCTTCGAGGCCTTATTGGTGAAGGTGAGCAGCAGGATGCGCTCGGGCGGGATGCCCTGCTCCAGCAGATAAGCCACCCGGTAAGTCAGTGTGCGCGTCTTGCCCGAACCGGCCCCGGCAATCACCAGCGAGGGCCCCGGTGGCGCCGTTACCGCCGCCAATTGCTGCTCGTTGAGCTCGCGGGCATAATCGATCTGCAGGTGCACCGGAGGCCGGAACGGCTGCAATACATACTCGCGCGACATCCTCCCCACCGTACTCAGGAAGCCCTGCCCTGTCGAACCGCGAATAGCCGCCTGGCGGGATTCAGCTTGATTTCACCCGTGCCAGGGCCTATTGACTCGGCGCATGGGCGAATCCCGCTCCTCGCTATCTCCCGAGAACCCGAGTGACCTTGAGGTTGTCCCGACCCAAGCCGGCTATGACCGCTGGGCGGAGTTTTACGATGGTGAGGATAACCCGCTGGTGATGCTCGAGGAACAGCACCTCGGTCCGCTCCTGGGAAAGGTCGCCGGCCTGGTGGTGGCGGATATCGGCTGCGGCACCGGCCGTCATGCGCTCCGTCTGGCTGCCGACGGGGCGAGGGTCACAGCGGTCGATTTCTCCGAGGCCATGCTGCGCCGCGCCCGAGCCAAACCGGGGGCCCAGGGCGTGAACTTTGTCCAGCACGACCTGAGCCAACCCTTCCCGCTGCCAAGCGATTCGTTCGACCGCGTCCTGTGCTGCCTGGTGCTTGACCATATCCAGGAGCTGCACGCCTTCTTCTCAGAACTGCGCCGTCTCTGCCGGCCCGACGGCGCGGTGGTCATCTCGGTGATGCATCCCGCCATGACGCTACGGGGGGTCCAGGCCCGATTTGTCGACCCGGCCTCCGGCCGCCGCGTGGGTCCGCTGAGCCACCCCCACCAGATGTCAGATTACATTATGGCCGCCGTTCATGCCGGTTTGGCGCTCGGACACCTGAGCGAGCACGCCCCGGATGCGGCGCTGGCAGCCCGCTCGCCCCGCGCCGTAAAGTATGTAGGCTGGCCACTGCTGCTGATAATGCGCCTCACTTGCAGCGCGGGTAAGAATGGACCACCGGCTGGCGGTCGGGCGCGCAGGCTCGCCTAAGCCGCCGCGGGGTGGTGCTTGAGCCGCGCCATATTGGCCTGGATGCGCTCCAGGTATTCGTTTGACCCGTCCGGGTAAGGCTGGCTCAGGAACCGATAAACGCCCTTAAAGTCCCGCTCCAGCTTGGAAAGCACAAAATGCTCCCAGAACTCCGGCGTCCTGTGGATTAAATCCGCCGCGCTCTTGAAGGTTGCAATGAAATGGTTGGATTCATGGCAGAAGCTGGCCGCCTCGGCAAACTCCTCATAGAGCACCGGCAGCTTGTCGACATAGTCCTCGGCCGCCATCTGCCCCAGCAGGTCCGCTGTGGCCAGGGAGAACCCGGTGAGGTGCTCCAACTCGCTCTGAAAGGGAATCGCCTTCAGGTCGGCGTTTACGCCCGTGCACCGGATCATGTTCTGCACCGCCTGAATATCGGTCCGGGCAAAGTTCTTCTCACTCAGGAGTTCGGCCGCGAACTCCGCACTGCGGTCGACATGGGTGACGGTATACTTGGCGCCGGTCCCTTCGGTGTCCCCCTTTTTCTTGAGGTAGCCCGTATCGTGGAACAGGATGCCCAGCACGGTGAGCTCAAACATGCGCTGCGTCAGCAGCGGGCTGGCGCCGGCGCGCTGGCGCCCGTGCAACAACCGGGTCAGGCAGAGCGTGCCCTGGAGCGTGTGCTCGAAGTCATGGTAGTGGGCGTCAATGGCCTGGTAATCATGAAACCTCCCGCTAAAGCACCCAATCGCCCAGCCAAAAGCGCGCGGCACGAACAGCGGGTCGCCTTTGGGGAACATGGACGCGTAAGCCGCTTGCACCTCGGCCTGGACCGCAGCCGGGTCTTTCGTGTCAATTGCGGGGTACATGGTCACATATATTTAGCAGCCCAGCGGGCCCTTTGCGAGTCAAAACTGCCCCGCCACCTCATTTTGCTGCAAGTCCTACGTAAAACCTACGCAGATCCTACGTCGGTCCTGCGAAGGTCCTGCGTCACAACAGGCTGACATCACGCCCACCGCCCCATTTACCCCAGGGCACCACGCCCAGGGCACGCGCCCAGAGTTGGATTGCGGCCGCTCTTGGTTGTATGCTGCGGACATGCACGGAGCCAAAACCGGCGGGCACTCGGGCCGCACTAACAGCGGCCTGGACCCGACCTTTACCGCCAAGGCCCGCTCGACGTGGGAAGTCCTGCGCCGCGTGGCCGCCTACCTGCGCCCTTATAAGCTCATGGCCGCCGCGACCATCGGCTGCGCCGTGCTCTCGCTCGCCTTCGGCCTGGCCTACCCCAAGCTCGCCCAGTTCGTCATCGACGACGTCATTGGCCACAAGCGCATTGACCTGCTCACCCCGGTAATGCTGGCGCTGCTCGGGGCCTTCCTTCTGCGCGAGCTATTCAACGGCCTTCGCATCCGGGTCAATAACAGCCTCGAGCAGGATGTCATCTACGACATGCGCCGCCAAGTCTACGCGCGCCTGCAGCGACTGCCGGTCAACTACTTCGACCAGCGCGCCTCCGGCGACCTCATGACCCGCGTGGTCGAGGACGTCAACTCGGTCGAGCGCGTCCTGATCGACGGCACGGAGCAAGGCAGCGTCGCCATCCTGGGCATCGTCGGCGTGGCGGCTATTATGTTCGCCACCAACCCGGTGCTGGCGGCCGTGGCGTTGATTCCCCTGCCGCTGCTGAGCGGCGGCGCCATGTGGTATACCCTGACCGCCCACCGGCGCTACCGCGCGCAGCGGGAAGCGGCCAGCGCCATGAACGCCCTGCTCATGGACAACCTCCAGGGCGTGCGCCAAATCAAGGCCTTTAGCCGCGAATCGCACGAGGACACGCGCTTCGCCGACCGCGCCGATGCGCTGCGCCAGGGCACGCTCGGCATCATGCGCGTATGGGCGACCTACTCGCCCGCCATGGCCTTTGCCTCCGCGCTGGGCATGGTCCTGGTGCTATGGGTCGGCGGGCGCCAGGTCCTGGCTGACCACCTGACCGTCGGCCAGTTGGTGGGATTCCTCTTCTACCTGGGGCTCTTCTACGAACCCGTGGCCCGGCTGCACGGGCTCAACCAAATGCTCCAGGCCGCCCGCGCCGCCGGTGAACGGGTCTTCGATATCCTCGACGCCCCCGTGGAACGCGCCAATGGCCTGCCCCGAGCCGCCCTGCGCCAACCCGTCTGCGGCGAGGTCGTCTACGAGAATGTCGGCTTCGGCTATAACACCGGCCAAACCGTACTCCACAACATCTCCCTGCACGCGCGGCCCGGCGAGATGATTGCTCTGGCCGGGCCGACCGGGGCCGGCAAAAGCACCCTGGTCAACCTCCTGGCCGCTTTCTACGAGCCCGATTCGGGCCGCATCACCATCGACGGCCAGGACACCAGTGGCCTCTCACTGGAATCGCTCCGGGCGCACATCAGCGTGGTCAGCCAGGAAGCCTTCCTCTTCAACGGCACCATTCGCGAGAACATCCTCTACGGCCGCCTGGACGCTACGGACGCCGAGCTGGTGGCCGCCTCGCGCGCAGCCAACTGCCACGAGTTTATCGAGCGCCTGCCCCAGGGCTACGATTCGCGCGTAGGCGAGCGCGGCGTCAAACTCAGCGTTGGGGAGAAGCAGCGCGTGAGCATCGCCCGTGCGTTGCTCAAGGACGCCCCCATCCTCATCCTGGATGAGGCGACCGCGAGCGTGGACACTGCCACCGAGCGGCTAATCCAGGAGGCCCTGGAGCGCCTCATGGCCAACCGCACCAGCTTCGTTATCGCTCATCGCCTCAGCACTATCCGTCAGGCCGACCAGATTCTGGTGCTGCGCCACGGCCAAATCATCGAGCGCGGCACTCACGAGGAACTGCTCGCTGCCAGGGGTCTCTACAGCAAACTGGCGCACATCCAGGGCGCCACCTTCATCGAGGAAGGGTTCGAGATGGTCGATGGGTAGTTACCAGGCACACCCAACGCGGATGCGTCTCGTCGTTGCCTGTGAATCAACTTACCGGTGCTGGCGCCGGGGCCTTCGCCACGGCCGCTGGCGAGGCCTGAGGCTCAGCCGGCGTGGCGGCCTTAGGCGCGGCGGCCGCCGCCTTTGCAGCCGCCGCTGCTTTGGCCTTCGCCTCCGCGTCGGCTTTGGCCTTCGCTTCGGCCTTTGCCTTCTCGGCAGCTAGCCGCCCATCCACCTCGCCGGCTTCGGACGGGTGAATTCTCTGATAGTAGCCATTCGGCTTGGCCAACCGGTCCTTGTGCAAGAGCAACTGGTCGAAACGGTCAGCCGTGCTCAATTCGTATTCGACATCCATCTTGATGGCGTCGAACGGGCAGACCTCGACGCAAATCTGGCAGCTCATGCAGACCGAGGTATCGATATCGAACACCTTCGGCTGGAACTGCAGCTTGCCGATGTAATCAGGCTTCTTAACGGCATCCTTGATGATATAGATGCACTGCGGCGGGCATTCCTTCTCGCAAATCTGGCACGCCACACAGCGCAGGCCCTTCTGCCAGTCCGCTCCGTCATAGACCAGGAACGGGAAATTGCGCGTCGCTTCCTTCTGCGGCACCCGCTCCTCGGGATACTGCACAGTCGTCAGGCGCTCCTCTTTGACGTAACTGCCAAAGAAGTTGCGCGCCGTCTCCGCCATGCCTTTAACTATTCCTTCGCCTAGCATAGTCTGAAGTCTAACGTCTAAAGTCTAAAGTCCAAGCAGAGCCTGGAGCTTGGTGTTTGGTGCTTCTCTGGAGCTTGGAGCTTGGAGCTTGGAGCTTGGAGCTTGGAGCTTGGCGCTTGGTGTTTGGTGTTTGGTGTTTTCATCGATCCACCTCTCCCATGACAATATCGACGCTGCCCAGGATGAGCACCACATCAGCCACGTGCTGGCCCAGACACATGTCTTCGAGCACCGTCAGGTTGATGAAGCTCGGCGGGCGCACCCGGTAGCGATACGGGTTGGGTGAGCCGTCGCTAATCAGGTAGAAGCCCAGCTCACCTTTGGGCGCCTCGATGCGGCCATACGCCTCGCCAGCCTTGGGCCGAAACCCGCGCAGCTTCGCCTTCGGGTCCACAATCGGCCCCCCCGGGATGTCGCGCAGGGCGGGCTGCAGGATTTTGAGCGCCTCGCGCATCTCCAGGATGCGAACCATGTAGCGGTCATAAACGTCGCCATGGTCGCCCAGCGGAATCCGGAAACTGAACCGGTCGTAGATGCCGTAGCGGTCCACCTTGCGCAAATCATAATTGACGCCGCTGGCGCGCAGCATCGGACCGGTAATACCGGCGCTGACCGCCAGCTCGCGCGGCAGCACCCCAACCCCCTGGGTGCGCGACATGAGAATCTCGTTCTCGTTGAGCAACCGCTCAAACTCATCCAGGAAGCGCGGGAACTCGTCGACGACCTCCCGGGCCTGTTCCAGCCAGCCCGGCGGCAGGTCGCACCGGCAACCGCCAAAGCGCATGTAGTTGCACATCATCCGGGCCCCGGTGAGCGACTCGAATAAATCGAGAATCCGCTCCCGCTCCCGGAAGGCATACATGAGCGGCGTCCCGGAGGCGCCCATGTCCTGCAGGAGAAAGCCGGCCAGGCAGGTGTGATTCTGCAGCCGGGTCAGCTCGGCGGTGATGACCCGGATGTATTCCGCGCGCTCGGGCACCTGTAACCCGGCCAGCTTCTCCACCGTCAGCGCGTAGGCCCAGTTGTTGGTGAGCGAGCAAAAGTAGTCCAACCGGTCGGTGTAAGGCATCGACCCCAGGTAGCTGGTGTTCTCCCCAATCTTCTCGTGGTTGCGATGCAGGTAGCCGAAGACCGGCTTCAGCTTCATCACCCGTTCCCCATCGAGCACCACATCCATGCGAAAGACTCCGTGGGTGGAAGGGTGCTGCGGGCCCATGGAAATCTCCAGCAGGTCGCCGGCAGCCTCCCCATTGGCGGCGGCCTTGGGGCGCAGCTCATAGTTCTTCGGCGGCTCAGCGATTCCCAGGTTGTTCGGGGCTGGTAACATCGGCTCACCCTCGGCGGGACAGCGTTATCTGGACGGCGCTGGGCTCGCTGTTTCGGGGGTTGGATATCAAGCGGCAGGGATGGAATCCCGGATGTTCTTCAGTAACCCCAGGGTCCCGTGGTTCCCACACCAATGCTCGATGTACCCCCAGTCGAGTGCGTCCCGTTGCACCGCGAGAACGTTTCGCACGTCGTCCTTGTCCTTGTCCCGGGCCCAACGGAGCTTCGTAACCACCACGTCTTCCGCCGAAGCCAACCAGAGGCGTCTGTCGCACATTTGCACTGGACGCCGTCTGTGGAACCGGGATTGATCGTGCGGGTCCTGGGAGAGCAGAAACAGCTCCACCTTGAAGACCTTTTTCCGGTAACTGAGTATCTGCCGCAAGGTGCCAGTTTGCGTTTCGAATGAGAGCTGCGGCTCGAGGAGAAAATCCTCGCCCAAATGCTGGACAAACTGCGTCCCCACACCGCCAGTCAACTGGAGCACAAAGTCGGCATCTTCGGTCGAACGTGGAATCCCGTAATAGTTGCTGGCGAATGACCCGGTGAGCAGGTAGGGGATGCCGCATGCCTCCAGGGCATCGGCGACCCGGACCATGACACTTTCGCTGGGGTTCACTTGCGGCGCTCCATGCGCTCGCGCAAGGCCAGCCGGTCCATGAGTATCTTCTGACACTGTTCATCGGTTGCGCCCGGCCATTGGTTGCGAATGCCCGCGAGGGTGATAGAACAGGCATAATCGAAGAGCTCCTCGCCAGCCAGGAGCTTTTCCTCGGAGGACATTTGGCGGGCATCGGCCACGCGCTCGCGATAGATGGCCTCAGCCAGCGCCCGTATGTCGGCCTGGGTCTGCTCCAATGAAGGCGGGGCGGCTGCAGGTTTGGCTCTGTCCATGCTACAAGGATACGTGCGCCTTGGCGGCGGAACAAGACTCGGTTTGGTTCATGATTTCGCAAGGGTGAATTGGTCAGGAATGCTTTCGCGCCTTTTCAAGCACCTCATCGTGCGCGGTCGGCTCGTATTCGTAGTCATCGGGCTCGACATAGTCCTTGCGCATCGGAAAGTCCTTGAAGCCCTCCCACATCAAGATGCGGCGCAGGTCCGGGTGGCCGTCGAAAACCACGCCGTAGAGGTCATAGATCTCGCGCTCCTGGAACTCGGCCGCGCGCCAGACCGGGGTGAGCGAGGGGACGTGCGTCTGGTCGGTGCGGTTGGCCGTGCGCAGCCGGAGAATCAAGGGGCCGTGCTTCAACTCCATCGAGTAGAGATGGTAGACTGCCTCCAGGTAGCCGGACCGGGTCCGCTCGGTGGTGGTCTCGATTTCCCGCTCCACGCCCTCAATCACCTGCCTGGTCTTGGTGGTCTCCTTGAGCACGGCGTCCGGCCAGTCAACGCCGGTGACGTTCGAAGCGTAATCCAGGCGTAGCGCCGGGTCGTCGCGCAGAAACCGCGCCACCTCCAGGGCGTGCTCGTTGTCGACCCACACCGAATGCTGACCCGAGGGGCTGGGATTGGGGATGAGCGTCACTTGCGTGCCGGGAACAGCCGATTCGAGGCGGGTCTTGATTTGCTCCAGCGCTTCCACGATTCAGCTCGTTAAGACTCCCGGGCCAGGGCGGGGGGGTGCCATACCTCGGGGTTGCTTGGCGGGGTCAAATCGTGCTCGCCAAAACCCGGAACCGGGAACTCGCTTGGGGCATTGGGTTGCAAATGCCGCGGCCGGTCCGTGCCGGTGAGCGACTGCTCGTCAATCTTGCGCTGGAGGGTCATGAAGGCGTGCAGCAACGCCTCGGGCCGGGGCGGGCAGCCGGGGATATGCACGTCGACCGGGATATAACGGTCGATGCCCTTGAGCACGTTGTAGCCCTGCTTGAAAGGCCCACCCGAGATGGCGCAGGCGCCCATGGCAATCACGTACTTGGGCTCGGGCATTTGGTTATAGAGCCGCACCACCTGGGGCGCCATTTTCTTGGTCACCGTGCCCGCGACAATCATCAGGTCGGCCTGGCGGGGCGAAGGCCGAAACACCTCGGCCCCGAACCGGGCGAGGTCCCAGCGGGACATCGAGGTGGCAATCATCTCGATGGCGCAGCAGGCGAGCCCAAAGCCCAGCGGCCAAACCGAGTTCTTCCGACCCCAGTTGTAGAGCTCTTCCAGGGTGGTCGTGAAAATGCCTTGCTTGCTTAACTCGCTGCGCAGGCCTTCGTCGATGCGTCCGTTGCTCGGTCTCATCTCCACGTCAGCACGCCTTTCTGCCAGGCCCAGGCCAGTCCTTCGACCAGCAGCAGCACGAACACGAGCATCGCCACGCAGGCGCCCGCCGGGAGACCGCCAAAGGAGACCGCAAACGGCAGCAGGAATATCGCCTCCACATCGAAGATGAGGAAGATGATGCCATACAGGTAATACTCGGACCTGAACTGGACCCAGGCGTCTCCTTTAGACTCCAGGCCGCACTCATAGATGGCGTTCTTGTCCGGGCCGGGCTTGCGCGGTGAGAATTTCCAGGCCCACAGCCAGGCCAGCCCGAGGGGCGCCAGGGCGAAGAGCAGCGCCGCGACCAACAACACAACTACGAATAGGTAGGGACTGTACTGGACCGGCATAATCTAAAGTGATTGCACTGTTTACCCGCCACCGTACTCGTGCCGCTTTCACCCGTCAAGGAAGGCAGGGTGGAAACCGGTATTAATAAAGCTCAACTGTCAGACTGGCGGCCGCAGTCCGGATTCCCCCCACTCTCATTAACACCCCGCTGAAGCGGGGTGTTAATGAGAGGCTCGCCTTAATTGGCTTTCGGCCGATTCAAGCCGACCGAGTGGGCGATGTCCTCGAACTCCTCGTGGCTGACCTCTTCGAGTTGCTTGCCCTTGGCGGCGAGCTTCTCGTTAATCTTCACCGCCTTCTCGGTCATCACCTCGTGGGTCTCCTGAGAGCCGCCCAGCAGCACAAAGTTCGGGCCGGTGGTCAGCCGCTTGTGGCCGTCGGAGTCCAGCCCGAGGCCCAGCATGACGGCCTTGCGCCGCCGCTGCTTCTTGCTCTCATTCGCCATAACGTCAGGCTAAGGTCTAAGCGGAGAGGCGTCAATGAATGAACACGGCGCGCGGAAGATGGACCTGCGATGCATCCGGAATCCGAATCAGGCACACAAAGGTATCCGCAAGCTCAGGAATTGTCGCCCTTGGGTCAATCGTCACGACACCTGCTCCGGCAGGTGCGTTAAAGGCTGAACATGGGCATTTCCAGGGCCCGACCCGCCCACGCGGCTATCTCATACGCGTTGGCGAACCTGGAGGAGATTACCAGGGAAATCGAACGCGAAGACCAACTGAGCGCGGAGGCTTCCCACGCCGCAGCCGTCTCTGCTGCATAGAACCTCGTGAGCCGATCCGACTCCAGTTGGACGAGGATTGCCAGGCTCGACTGAGGACCGGGCCGCGACTGACTTCAACCGCCGGCCTTGCCCTTCTTGAGGCAGGCCTGTTTGACGAAGTATTGCTGCCCGAACAAATGGCCGGACTGGCGCAGGCGCGGCCGGCTCTTCACCTGCTTGGCGGCGTCGCGCACACTCTTCCTCTCCTCTGGGGATAGACCCGGGCTGCTCCAGGCTTTTGACGCCGCGCCAAAGCTCTTGCGCACGCGCAATTGGGCGGGAGTGCGCGGGTCCCGAGGGCGGACGTAGCGGCGGCGGCATTGCTTGTTGCCCCGCATATAGTAAACCCACTCGCCGCTTCGGCCGCTTCGCGGAGGACCGGATAAGTTCATCGATTGGCCTTTCTGGTTGGAGTTGACCGTCATCGCGTGCGGTGCTCCCGTTCCCCTCGCCAGGCCACCGGCCGGCCGAAGCGCTCGGGGCACTCGGCACCCGCTATGTTAGACGCCCTCACGGCACAAAAGTTACAGCCCGCCAGGCCCGCCAGGCCGGGCCGCTCGCCAAATGGCCCTCCGTCCGTGGCGCTGGCGCCTGGGGTGCAGCCCAAAGGCGCCCCGAGAACCTGCCTCAGGCCCGGTGCAAGCGTCGGGGTGGCTAGGCGGTAGGCAACCGGTAGGCAACCAGTCCGATGTGGATGCGCTCCACATCGGAGCGGTTGCCTACCAGTTGCCTACCTCTTGGCCAGTAATACGCCTGGGGTAGGCCTGAGAGCGGCCGGGAGCCCCAGCCGTGACCTCAAAAGCGCTGACACCTTTCTCCGCCTGGCCCTAACACGCCCTCTTGCGCCGGTCGACGCAAGAGTGCAAGAAAGCTTCGCCGCAGCACAGCGGGAGGTGGCGCGCCAGTCTCGCTTGGTCGGGAAGTTGACGATGAACTTGGGTGGCTGAACGGACCGCCTCGGCGCCGGCAATAACCCGCCGATTAGCCTCCGGAATCAAAGGTAGAAATGACAGCTCACGCGGCATAAACACCCGTCCCCTGGTCCGGGTAGCTCTCGTAAACGTGCTCGAACACGGCCGAACACTTTTGCCGGTAGAGTTCAGGCGAATACGCGCGCGGCAAGCCGGTATCGAGAGCATCCTCGATGGCGAGCTTGAGTTGCGAGCGGGCGGAGGATTTTTGGCGCCAGTTGATGACCAGCAGTTGCTTGAGCCTGCCCAGCAGGTTGCGGGCGACTTTCTTGACCTCGGCGCGCTCATCGCCGCTCAGCTCGGGCGCGGGCCGCGTCAGAATGTCGAAGATAACCAACTCCTCCTCGGTCATGTTTTCGCGGACATGGCGTTGCTGCTCCGTGGACAGGGTGCGGCTCAGGTTCAGCAATTCCTGGAATAGCTCCTCGATATTCCGGCTGCCGGCATTGTAGGACTCAATCAATTCCTCGAAATGCTGTTGGAAGTCGGCGCGGGTCTGGTTCAGGCGAATCAGCTTTTCCAATTGGGCCCGGATGGCGGCTTTCAGGACCTCCAGGTCGGTGTTCTTGTGCTTCGATTCTTTGAAACGCTTGCCCAGCGCCTGGAAATCAATCTTAGACAAATCCATCCCGGGCGCAGCCTTGGCGGGCATCGCCACGCCGGTAATCGAGGCATCGAGCAGCTTGGCGACGCCGCCCATTACCTCGGAAATGTCCGCCGGGTTGGGATTGAGCTTGGCGCGGATGGCGTCCGCGATGGCCGCGAGACAGGCGACGCGGCCCGCAAATTCCAGCGCCGCCGGGTCCGGCTTCACGGCGCCGTAAAGGGTGTTCACGATGCGTTCGTGGCCGAGGAACTCGCGCCGCAGCGGGTCGGGCGAAATCAATGCATCCACGGCATCGGCAATCCGTTGCAATCGTTGCAGGCTCCCGGCGGCGAGTTGTTCGATGGCCGGAAGAATCACTTGGCGCTGTGCACAGAACGCGGTTGCGGCATCCACCGCCTGGCGCAGGTCCGCCACGAGCTTCTGCTTGTCCCGGACCGGGTTCTTGCCGTCTTTGCCCGCGCCGTAGATGGCCAGTGCCTTTTCGAGAGAGGCGAAGACGTTGGCGTAATCCACAATCATGCCGCTGTGCTTGCCCGGGAAAACGCGGTTCGCCCGCGCAATGGTCTGCATCAGGGTGTGATTGCGCATCGGCTTGTCCAGATACACCGTGGAACAGCTCGGCGCGTCAAAGCCGGTCAGCCACATTGCGCAGAGAAACACCAGCCGCAACGGATCTTGCGGATCTTTGAACTTCTCGTCCAGCCCGGGCTCGGAATCATTCATCCGCTGGCGATGCGGCACGATGTCCAGGCCATGCTGCTTCATCTGCTCAATCTCGTTCTGGCCGGGCGACACGATGAGCGCCCTGTCGGTCGTCTGCAACACCTGCAAACGTTCCCGTAGTTCGTCCTTCTTGTCCGCCGCAAGGTCGTAGCGCGCCAACTCCGTTTGCACCCGCGCCGTTTCCGCCGCCCAATGTTTCCGCACCTTGTCGTGCATCTTGAGGGCCGTGGCCTTGTCTATGGACACCACCATCGCCTTGCCGACGAAGCCGCGCCCGAGGAAATGCCGCACGATGTCCTGGGCGACGGTCTCCAGGCGGTCGTCGCGCGTGAGGATGTGGTATTGCTTGCTCAACTCTCGTTCGAGCTTCGCTTCCTGTTCGGGGTCGAGTTCCGCCGCCTCGATGAGATGGTAGATGTCCTCGTTCAGGTCCGGATTGACCAACTGCAACTCCGGGGTGCGGTTCTCGTAAAAGAGGGGGACGGTCGCGCCGTCCTCGACGGACTGCTGGAAATCGTAGATGGAAACGTAATCGCCGAAGACCTCCTTGGTGCGTTCCTCGCCCGCGATGAGCGGCGTGCCGGTAAAGGCGAGGAACAACGCCTTGGGCAACGCGGCCCGCATGTTCAGCGCCAGCGTGTCGTATTGGCTGCGATGCGCCTCGTCAGTAATGACGACCACATCCGGCCGGTCCGTGAGCCTCTCCGGAGTCTGGAATTTGTGGACCAGCGTGAAGACGTACCGGTGATTCCCCCGCAACAGCTCGCGCAGGTGTGCGCCGCTCGCGGCATGGCACGCGTCGCCCTCGGCTTCGCTCACCGCGCCGCACGCTTTGAAGGTCTTGGCGATCTGGTCGTCCAGCTCCACGCGGTCGGTTACGACCACAAACGTCCAGTTGCCAGGCACTTTGCGCAGCACCTTCTGCGCGAAGAACACCATTGAGTAGGATTTTCCAGAGCCTTGAGTTTGCCAGAACACCCCCAACTGACCGGGCTTGGGCATGATGTCAGTGGATGGTCCGCCCTCACCCCGGCCCTCTCCCCCAGGAGGGGTAAAACATTCGCCGCCTGCGGTGAAAGCTCGACGTCACTTGAACTTTCGACGCGCGCCGCCCCGCTGCCCCCTCTCCCCGGGGGAGAGGGTTGGGGTGAGGGCGAGCGTAAATCCAAACTCATCCCGCGCATTCTGAGCAATCGCCGGATGGCGTTGTTCACCCCGAGGAACTGGTGATTCTGTCCGATAATCTTCGCCAAACCCGCCTTTTGCTCCGAGAAAAGCGTGAAGTTCTCCACCAGGTCGAGCAGGCGTGCTTTGTCACACGTCCCGCGAATCATTACCTCTAACGACACCCGGCGCGGTTCGTCCTCCCGCTCGATGCGTTTCCACTCGAAGAACCGCTCCCAATCCGCCGTGAGTGAGCCGACGCGGCTGTCCGTGCCGTTCGAGGCGATGAGCAGCGCGTTGAACAGGAACAGCGCCGGGATGCCGTTCTGCGGATGCTTGTAGCTCGTCAGGTTTTCGTCGAAGGCCGCGCGCGCGGGCACGCCCGGCTTCTTCAACTCGATGACCACCAGCGGCAGGCCGTTGACGAAGCCCACCAAATCCGGGCGGCAGGTGTAGAGCGCGCCCGTGACGCTGAACTGGCTGACCAGCAGGAAATCATTGTTCGACGGATGCTCCCAATCAATCACGCGCAACCGGACAGTGGTCTGTCCTCCCTTGCCTTCTCCGCGCTGGGGAGAAGGTGGCCGCAGGCCGGATGAGGTGCCCGCCGGGGTCGAATCTCCGGCATCTGCGACGGAAACGGGAATGCCCTGTTTCAACAAACGATAAACTTCGCGATTCGCCTGTTCCAGCAACATGGCCGAACGGTCGCGGGTCAATTCATCCACGGCGGCCGCGATGGCCGCGGGCGGCAGCGCAGGATTCAACCGCTCCAACGCTGCCCGCAACCGGGACACCAGCACCACCTCGCCTTTGGTCTCCCGCCCGAGCAACCCTGCGTCCACAGGTTCGCCGGGCACGCCGTCATTGGGCGGTGGCCCTGCCACGGTCCAACCAAGCTCCGCGAACAATCCGATGGCGGGCTGCTCGACAAGCTGGTCTTCGGTGTAGGCGTGGGCGCTCATTCTTCAATCGCGAGGTTCATTACGTAGTTTATTACATACTTTCCGCGATACTACCTAGTTTCCGGATTTCTGCCATTTCGCAGCCCGGCCAGTGCCGAGCGACATGATCTTTACTTGGCGGCTAAATAACTCCTGCTCCCCCGCGCCTCGGCGAGGTCGGTCAGATACTCCGGGTTGGCAATGTGGGCGGTTCGGCGGCGAGCTGTCGCAACGTCATCATGGCTTGTGCCTCATTTCCTCTTAAGCCTTTCCTGCACACGTCCGAGCATGAACTCGAACAGGTCGCTCTTGTCTTGTGCTGGCATAATGTTTTGCGGTTTAGGCGTGGGGCATCACTCTCTGCCGGTTAAGTCCTTCACAAACTCATCAAGTGTGGGACTGATGTCATAATCATAGAGGTCCAAAGCCCGCAACACACGGTAGACTTCGCGGACTTCATCGGGGCTGAATGCGAGATGACGGAAAACTTCCCTGTCGATGAGGCGCATGTTGTCTCCGACAGACTTGTTGTGATTCTTGAGGAGCTCGGAAATTCGAGCCTCATCCGCCTTTGTTGGATTTTCCTTCGCCGTGGCCACAAGAACGGCATGCTCCGCAGTAATGATGTTTTGACCAAAAACACTCAGACTTCGGATGAATTTGTCGTCGGCCGTCAGCGGCACTCGTCGCCTTTGCATCATGATTTCGAAAACGTCGTCCGTTTGGTAAACGGAGTTCAAATACCAAAGCAGAAAGGAAGACTTTAACCATGCTGTTAAACCCAATGTCATTTCTTCCTCTACCTTCGTGCCGAGGCCGTGGTCTGCTGGCAATTTCACTTCAAACACCGGGAACGGTGCAAACAATAAGTTTGGCTTTGCAGCGTAGACTGCCCCGCCCTCGGGAAACACAAGCGCACAATTTGGCCCTACCGTCTCGCCCACTTCCGCTTTTCGGCCCGCGAGATTATAAACTGGGGCGCTGAATCTGAAATAAGCTCGCTGGCCCTTTTGCCTGCCACCCTTCAGATCCAAACCGGGCCGAATTTGAATAAAATTGCCTGCAGCGTATCCATTTATGCAGCCCAAGTTATCGCCGAGCGAACTAGGGTAATTGGGAACAATCACCTTGAGTTCAAACGCGCCGCATCGCTTCCGGGAGAGGAGTGGTTCAAGTCGTGCCGCAATTGGCATGGCTGGAAAAGCGTTTGACACACGGATGAGGTGCGTCGAAGCGCTTTCAAGAGCCTCCTGCTTATTCTTTCCGACCCGCAAGTAATGAGCCTGTGCAACTATCTGTTCAATCCGCCACGCAGGTGCGGGTTGTGGCGTCTGCCCATCCACGACCCAGCAGGTGCTGTCAAGCAAGCGCAACTTGGAATTGCGGTCAATGCTGATGCAAAACCGCTCGCGGGAAGTGCTCTGATGGAACTGGGCAATCGTAAAGTCAAACCCGTCTTTTGGGTCAAGGTCGTCTTGTAGGTCTTTGAAGAGTTTCGTTATCGGGTCAGCGCCACGACTGCCTTCGTCCGCGACGTTGAATAGATTTAACCTGATGACGGCATTTCCTGAGTTTAGAATCGCACAAAGGGCACGCGCCAGGTCCTTTCGTCGTGCAGCGTCGATTTCGAGTTTATTAGTGAACTCAAATACCACTTGCGGACGGCCCTTGAGGAATCGCTCGAGGCGTTCCTCTACGAATTCGTGCGAGCAGCGCACGGAAGCAGGGTCGGTGAGAGCCATTCTCAATCCATCAAAATCAAGCGGCTTACTCGTTTTGAGCATTGAGAATTGCGACGCCGGTTTTACGTTTGGGTCACCGTGGTAATCCGAGCACTGAATAAATCCTAGCGGGGCTTTGCGTTTGTAGATGTTATCCGTGACCGTCTGGTTGATATGCTTGACCGTGTCAGGATTGGAGAACTGAGCGGCCACGACTCGCTCATCTCTGAATAATGCGACACGTGCAGCCCCTTTTCCCAATTCTTCCCATGCGCCCTTTGAAGTCTCCACATGGGGCAGAATACACAAGAATCTATCGCCAAATCGGGACGCCGCCAGATCAAGCAACGCGACGACTGACTGCTTGGAGCACTTCTTGGGATCTCCACGCTGCACAGCATCGCCTAAGTCCAAGTCGTTTGTCAGGAAGTCTGTCACTTGGGGAACGACGCTGTCATCGAAAAGGAGAATCACGTGAATGTTTGGGTAGGCTGTAATTTCAACTCCAGGGAACACGCGTAGACGTTCAAACCGTTCCACCTCACATTTAAGGTCATTCACGACAGATGAATTGCCGTCCCTGGCCGACATCAAACGATAGGCTTCCCGCGAAGCTTCTAACTGTCGACGGTATTCGCTGTAACCATTGATTGTGTTGTGGTCTGTGATGGCTATCGCATCGACATCCTCATCCACGAACGCTTTGACCAACTCCGCATAACCACGCGTGGATTTGTTGCCGATGTAATCTATCGACGCGGGACTGTGAACGTGCAGGTCAATCTTCACGGTATGCTCGGTGGTTTTCATAAGTTCTTTAGGTCCGTTTCTATGTTTACTTGCCCCGACAGCAGGCGCGGCACCAGCAGGGCGCGGTTCTGGCGGAGGTTTTCGATTTGGCGTTGGAGCGTGAGGATACCGTCGAAGAACGGCGCGGTCTGTTCAGAGAAACGCCTCACAAGTTCGTCCGCTGGTTTCAAGCACTCGAAATTCCGCAACAACACTTGGCTGATGTTTTGTTGGGCTGCTCCGAGGCGCAGGCTGATAATCTTCTCTCGGTTTAACAGCAGCGTGAGAAACGCGAACTCCCGTCCGAATGGCGACCGCTTCGGGAGAATTGCGCAGCACGCTTGGTTGGTTGCTGCTACGCGGGAAAGAATAGCCAGCTTGCCGATGGTCGCGCCGTAGAGAGCAATCAACACAGCGTTTGCCGGAAAAAGTCTTGCGGAAGATTCGTCCAACGCGCGTTCCGTGATGCGCTCCTCAGTTGCGAGAACGAAACCGTCGAGCAACTCCTTGCTTTTGACCCAGTCGATTGTCCCATTCTCAAAATACTCAGGACGCGAGCGGCTTGGTGTGCCGCCTGAGCCTGTGTTGTAAAGCTCACCAAAAGTTGTCACCTCCCAATCTTTGGGGATGTCGCCGAGGGGGGAGGGGACGCGCGGGAGCTTTTCGTGGCCGGGGAAGCGGAAGTGGACGAACCACTCGCGGTAGAGGGCGCGGGCCATCGCCTCCAAAATCCGGATGCGCCGTTGACTGTTCTCCATCAGCTCGTCGTAGGCCGACAGGATGCCCGCAATCCGCCGTTGCACCGGCAGCGGGGGAATTGGAAGGTCAACTTCACGGAGGTCGGTAATCGGAATTTGAGGCTGTGCAGAACCTGACGCGAAGTTCGCAAGGTGAGTCTTGAACACCGGGCTGCGAAGAGTGTGAAAGAGGAATCGCGAATCAAGTTGGTTGGGGTCCGCCCTGAGAATCAATATCTGCGCATTGATCAAAGCAGTTTCATGCTCGCAGTCGAAACGGGCCACCTTCCCAATCGAGCCGCGCGTGGTCATAAAGATGTCACCACGTTCCGCACGGCCTTTCTTAATCTCGGAATACTTCTGCTCGCTGATGTAAACCGCTTCATCGAGTTCGAGCCGGTCATCAACGATGTTCGTCGTGTTCAGGAAGAGGACGCCCGAATTTTGAAACTCGGAACGCTTCGGATACCGCGCTGACCTATCGCCATCGATGATTTGAACCGGCAGTTCTCTCAACCGTTTCCGTTCCCATTTTTCGCTGGCTGCCATCGTCACGCCTCCAGAATCTCCGCCACGTTGCCGGCGATGGTTTGTTCGAGGGCGCGCGCCTGGACGTTGAGGGCTTCGAGTTCCTCGTTCAGCGTTTCGAGTTGTTCCTTGAAATCTTCGTCGCTCACAGCTTCCCCCGCCGCTACCCCCACGTAGCGTCCGGGATTGAGCGACCAGCCTTGAGCCGCGATGTCCTGGATGGTAGCCGCTTTGCAGAGACCGGGGACATCGCGGTAGTTGAGAGTTGAAAGTTGAGAGTTGAGAGCTTTGCCAGCGGCTTTCCCGAACACTTCCAGCAGCTTGGCTTTGGCTTCGTCACCGCCGAGGGTGAAGTCCAACTCCTCGCGGCGATAGAGGCGGACGACGTTGGCGATGAAGCCAATCTGCGCGGGGGTCCATTCGCGGTGCGCACGGTCTATTTGGCGATATATATGGCGCGCGTCTATGAACAGCACGGTCTCCGCCCGGTCAGGTAGGGACGGATTCCACTCCGTCCCACTTCTTCCGTCCTTTTTGGTTGGGGACGCGGTGGAACGCACGGGTGTCCAGCTAATTTGCCCCTTGGGATGGGAGGAGGTCTGATTTTACGACGCCTTCTGAGTGCACCCTATGTTATCGACATGGAACTCAAGGGGGCAGTTTTGAACCGTGGGTTCCCTCACCGGGAGACGGTGGGCTCTGGTAATCGGGCCCAGTGGGCGCGCACATTGAAGGATGCAATCACCGGCCACCGTGTTTTCTCAAATCAGCGCCGCCTTGTATCCCGTCGAGTTTGCCCGCTGCACCCAACTCTTTCCCAACGCACGTCCCACCCGCGGGCTCACCGAGTATGACCAGTTTCTGGCGCTCTGTTTTGGCCAACTGACCTATCGGGAAAGTCTGCGCGATATCGTCGCCTGCCTCCAAGCCAAGCCAGCGATACTCTATCACTTGGGCTTTCGCGGATATTTTCCAGCACAGTGGGATCCGAAGCTTGGAATTCACGTGACTTGAAGTCGCGGC